>OGXF01000092.1_pt1 | contig 79264 bp, 75 predicted proteins | sample 1576191 | NCBI WGS metagenome assembly OGXF01 (sample SAMEA3541545, study PRJEB24748) | human gut metagenome | biome: human gut; feature: human-associated habitat; material: faeces | place: China | collected 2012
TGCCGTGAATGCGTTTATACATGGAGGAGCCCTTTCGGACCCTATTGAACTAAATTCAAAGTTTGACTCATAAAAATGAATCAGACTTGGAAATACATTGCTTTAGAAATCAATTTGTCGGCGTACTGGGATCAATAAAGATTCTTCACCTTAAAATCTTTCTCCAGCTCTCTCCTCTGGTCCTTTTTGGCAATATCTGCTCTCTTATCATACAGCTTCTTACCTCTTGCAAGTCCAATCTGCACCTTCACCAGGCTTCCCTTAAAATAAACCTGCAGCGGCATCAGCGTATATCCCTTTTCAGCGATCTTTCCATTTAACTTCATGATCTCACACTTGTGAAGAAGCAGTTTTCTTACTCTCAAAGGATCCTTATTAAAAATATTTCCCTTCTCATAAGGACTGATATGCATACCATACACATACACTTCCCCCTTATCGATCTTCACAAAAGCCTCTTTAATACTGCACTTGCCCATGCGGATAGATTTAACTTCCGTACCAAACAGTTCAATACCGGCTTCCCATTTATCATCAATAAAATAATCATGATACGCTTTCTTATTATTGGCGATCAGCTTAATACTTTCCTTAGAAATGATAAACACCTCCTCTTTCATTTCTCACACTATCATACCATTATACCATCTGATTTTCCAGAACAAAATCAACAGTCCGCAAAAGCTTATCTGTACCGGCCACAACTACACGTACCGGCTGCCCCAGCTTGTACACCTTCCTGCTCATTTCTCCTACCAGCTCATATCTGCTCTCATCGAAAATATAATAATCATCCCGTAGCTCACTAATTCGCACCAGGCCTTCCACTGTATTAGGCAATTCCACATAAAATCCCCAATTAGTAACTCCTGAGATCACTCCTTCAAAGGTCTGTCCTACAAACTTAGACATATATTCGCACTTCTTCATCTTCTCAGTCTCACGTTCCGCTTCATCCGCACGACGTTCTAAGGCTGAAGTCTGCACTGCCACCTGTGGCAGCACCTTATCATAATGAGCGATCCGCTTTTCTTTCATTCCCCCATGGAGACACTCTTTTATGATCCGGTGGATCTGCAGATCCGGATATCTGCGTATAGGCGATGTAAAATGAGTATAATACCTTGCAGCCAGCCCAAAATGTCCTGTACACTGGGTAGTATACTTTGCCTGCTTCATAGACCGTAATGTCAGCCTTGCAAGCAGCGGCTCCTCTGGCTTCCCTTCAATCTTATCAAGGAGCTTCTGCAGCTCTTTCGGATGCACTTCCCCGTTAGACAGCCTTAAAGAATACCCAAAATTATTAATAAATACCCCCAGCTGCTTCATCTTCTCAGGATCCGGCTCATCATGGGTTCTATACAGGAACGGAACAGACTGCCAGAAATAGTCCTCTGCCACCGTTTCATTTGCAAGGAGCATAAAATCCTCAATGATCTTTGTAGCTACATTTCTCTCATAAGGATGAATGTCTACCGGCTTTCCCTTCTCATCCAGAATGATCTTGCTCTCCGGGAAATCAAAATCAATAGCTCCCCTTTTACTGCGCTTCTCCCTTAAAATACCAGACAGCGCCTTCATACGCTCAAACATAGGAACAAAATCCTTATACTCATCCAGTAAAGCCGCCTTTTCCTCTTCCTTCTCCTGTGTATCAGCCTCTGACAAAATAGCATTTACTGCCGTATAAGTCATCCGTCTGTCAGACCGGATCACACTTTCGCATATCTCATGATCCACCACATTTCCCTGAGCATCTACCTCCATAAGACAGCTCATAGCCAGACGGTCTGTTCCCTGATTTAATGAGCAGATCCCATTGGAAAGCTTGTGCGGCAGCATGGGGATCACACGGTCCACCAGATACACACTGGTTCCACGCTTCAATGCCTCTTTATCCAGTGCACTTCCTTCTTTTACGTAATTGCTTACATCTGCAATATGCACACCCAGACGGTAATTCCCATTTTCCAGTATTTCCAGAGTCACCCCATCATCCAGATCCTTGGCGTCCTCTCCATCTATAGTCACCGTCTGCAGATCTCTTAAATCCCTTCTGCCCTCAAAGCCTTTCGGTAATTCCTTTAAACCTTCCGTAGGCAGCTGATCCGGAACATCCTCTACTTCCTTCATTACTTCCTCCGGAAAAGCTTCCGGAAGATTATAAGCACGTACCAAAGATAAAATATCCGTACCGGGATCATTTACATGTCCTAAGATCTCCTTGACCCGTCCTTCCGGCTTCTTTCTCTCATCTCCGAAATCCGTTACCTTTACCACAACCTTATGTCCGGTAACAGCCCCCATGTCACAGCCCTGGGGAATAAAAATATCCTTAGCAATCTTCTGATCATCGGGGATCACAAAGCCAAAATTCTTATTCTTCTGGTAATAACCCACCAGTTCACTGTTAGCATGCTCTAACACCTTTAAGACCGTACCTTCTGCCCTGCGTCCGTTACGGCCTTCTGATTCGATGACGATCTGCACCTTATCACCATTTAAGGCGCTTCCGGTCTTATCCTCCGGTATAAACACATCCTGTTCCATGCCTTCCACAGTAACAAAACCAAAGCCTCTTGCATGTCCTGAAAATATACCCACTACTGCAAAGGTTTCCGGCTTTCCATATTTTCCCTTTTTGGAGATACCCAGCTTTCCTTCCAAAACCAGTTCATCTAACACTTCCTGCAACTCTCCCCGCATAGCTTTGGGGATATTTAAAAGCATGGCGATCTCCTTCGCCTTCATAGGCACATAAGACTTATCATGCACCAGCTCCGTCAGCATCTGTTTTCTCTGTTCCAATAACTCTCTGTCCATATAACCTCTTTTCTTTATTAATGTACTTTTATAAAAGAAAAACACCCTTCCGCCAGCTGCACGAAGGGTGTTTTGACTGTCTGCTTCTATTATCCCTGAACCTTCAGAAGAATATTCAGAATAAGGGTGATAATCATAAATACGATCGCTCCATATCTGGTAAAATGCTCCAGAGCACCTTCCATGGAACGTCCCTTATTCTTGCTCCAGTAGCTGTCTGCCATACCGCCGATAGCACTTCCCAGTCCGTTGGACTTGCCTTCCTGCATCAGGATGACTACAGAAATAGCGATACCAAGAACTACATATATAATGGATAAAAGAACCTTAACTACTGCCATTTGTCTGCACCTCTCCGTTTCTTAATGTACTCCCTAAGAATACATCCTATAGTTAAACAAAATTAATGATACCATATTCACATTAAAATTACAAGGCTTTTATACTGGTTTTCTGCGCCATACCTTACAGCCTGGCTCCATCTTCCCCAACAGATGCACCATCCGGTGTTACTGTATTTACCAGCATGGCTCCCGTCTCATCGCAGAAATAATCCTTTTCATTCCAGTGGATCCAGCCGGTTTTCATATAACCATTCTCATCAAAGAAATACCATTTGGAATCGATCTCCTGCCAGCAGCTCTTTGGATAAGATCCGTCACGGTTTATATACCACCAGCCGGTATCATCGCTTTTCCATTCTCCCTTCCAGGAAAGAATATTTTCTTTGGAAACCTCGATCCATGGAGACTCTTCCCAGTCGCCCATGTTGCCTTTTATATCCACTGCGCGGACCTTAAAATAATAATTTCCACTTTTAGGGAATTTTTCAGAAAAATCAAAACTGTTTTCTTTCACTGTGTAAGTAGGGCCAACACCATTATCATTGGACGTGCTTCCTTTTCCTTTGCACAGGCGGACTTTATAGCTTTTTGCCAGGCTCTGGTGATTCCAGTGGGCAATTCCGTTTGCCGTATCCCAGTAAAGATCACCTACATCCAGATCCTCATCATCATCATCCAGCTTCTCCAGTGTTACTACCAGCTTTAACAGCTCTTTATCATACTTTGTAGCGCTGGAAACGTATTTTACTTTATCCCCGTTAAAAGTAAATGCTGCTTTTCCGGATTTTGAAAAATAGCAGTCACTGTCTGCAGACAGCCATACCTCTACCTTCGGCTTTACACCTCCGGCCCAGTATTCCTGTTCATTGACAAAATCAGCGCTTTCTACAGAACAGCTTCCATCTTCCACTGAAACAGACACAGAAGCATCCATATCCCCGGCCTGCACATCTGCATCAAAATTCAGTGTAATATGGCCCACCGGTGTGCGCTCTTCCTTTGCTGATGCCGGAAAAGCTGCGGTCATGACCAGTGCTGCTGCCAGTATGGCACCTGTTAAAAGATTTACCTTCTTATCCTTTGTCATTTAATCTACCCCCTTATTTGCTGAAATAACTGTGATACAAGGAGAAAAAGTTGTCACTGTTACAGCCTTCTCCTACTGAAAAATCAATATTTTCCCAGACATCCCCATCCAGGCGGACTCTGTATTTTTCCTGATACGGCAGATATATCTCCTGAAATGCCTCTGTTTTCTTTTTCTGGGCCAGCCGCTCCTTGCGCAGGGCAGTTGCCTGCTGGTCATAGGCATTCACACATTTCTGGATATAAAAATGACCGTCTTTTTCTATAATATCACTGATCTCATCTGCCTCTAAAGCAAAGGCCGACCTGTCAGGTTCTTTCAAGTCCGGTCCCCACTCCAGCTGAAACTTTATCTGGCTGTTCAGGGAATTTTTCTCTGCGATAGAGACAAAATCTGCTTTTTTCTCACTTGCCTGGAGCAAAAGTTCTTCTGCTTTTTCCCGGGAATCTGTTTCGATCCGTTCTACCTGGATCACCTTTGCCTCCGCATCACTGACTTCCAGGTTCTTGCTTTCTGTCATCTGACTTACCGTCTTATCTGCCCGGTAATATTTCCGGTAAAGATCCAGAACCTCATCCTTTGACACCTGCATATATGCCAGATCTTCTTTTGAAAGACCTGTATAATATTCTTCTGCAAGATTGTTAATATCATCCTCGTCCTGGCTTGTAAGCTGGATGCCCTGTTCATCTGCCATGCGATCCACTACAGCCAGCTCCTCTAAAAACTGACCGATCTGGCTCTTTAAAAGAGACTCAAAGGTATTTCCCTGTCCATCTGCTGTCACCGACCATAGCTGTCCTGTATATAAGTTCTGATAACGATTCCTCTCTGTTGCCGCGATCATGCGGATCTGTCCCTGTGTGTAAAGCTCTTTTTCCTGTTTTAACATCCCCTCCGGCAGTTTACCGCAGCCGGAAAGAAGGAAAATGCAAAACAGAAGCATACTCACGGCCAGCAATGTGCCCCGTCTCATCCTGTATTTATTACTCTGCAATCCTTAACTCCTTTTTACAGCAGCTTCTGTAAAATTTTTAAAACCCCATTATTTACATTGCTATCAGCCTGAAATCTGGCTGCTTTTTTCACTTCATCCCTGGCATTTGCCACTGCAAAGCTGTAATAAGCCTGCTTTAACATTTCCACATCATTTAACTGATCACCAAAAGCCATGGTCTCTTCTGGTTTTATCCCCAGACTGTCTTGGATCACCTTTACTGCATGCCCCTTATTTACATCTTTTGCCATACAGTCAAGCCACATATCCCCGGCACATGAAATCTGTAAAATATCCTTAAACTCTTCTACAAGAGACCTTGCAGCCGCTTCCACACCGCTGTCTTTATAAATAGAAAGCTTGGTGCAGTCCTCTGCAACCTCTAACAGATCATCTACCCTGCGAAGATTAAATTTATAGCTTTCCACCAGCCAGTTACACAGCGCCTCATCTTTGGACTCTGTATAATCCCCGTCTGCTGCCGCATACACCATGGAAAGTCCTGGGATCTGGCGCACAGCTAAGATCAGACGTTTCATGATCTGGCGGTCAATGGGATATACATACAGGCTTCTGCCATAACAGCCGATATAAGAGCCATTATTGGCAATATAAAACACCTTTTTCTTCACCGGGTCAAAGGTACGCTCTACACTGGCCCACGGTCTTCCGCTGGCAACTGCAAACTGGATACCTTTTTCCCTTAACTTTAAAATAGTCTCAAATAATTCTGGATCGATATTGGGAGAACCATCTTCAACCAGAGTTCCATCTACATCAGTTACGACCAGCTTGATCATTTTCCTGTTCCTCCAGAAGTTTCTTTATCTCATGGCACAGCCGCCCTAAGGGAAGCCCCACTACATTGGTATAATCTCCATGGATCCCCCTGATATAAGCTGCAAAGCTTCCCTGGATCCCATAAGCGCCGGCCTTATCAAGTGGTTCACCTGTACTTACATAAGCTGCGATCTCCCCATCTTCCATATCATAGACCTCTACATCCGTCTTTTCAGAAAATGTGCTTCCTGCGTATGACCCGGCTTCCTGACAAAGGATAACGGTCACACCTGTATACACCTGATGTACATGGCCCTGGATCTGGCGGATCATGTTTCCTGCATTTTCTGCGTTCCCCGGTTTTCCAAGGATCACAGGTCTTTCTTCCCCCTTCGGGCATACAGCAACTACCGTATCTGCTCCGATCACCAGTGTTCCAGCCTCACATCTGGAAGCCACATCTGCAGCCTTTATATAAGAAAGATTTTCCACCAGCTTTGACGGTTCTTCCTCATTTTTCTCCTCTTCCACTGCACTTGGACGGATATCAGGGATAATGCCGATCTGTTCCAAAAGTTCTTTTCTTCTTGGAGAAGCAGAAGCCAGAACTACCTTCCACTCCTTCAGGCTTTCCTTTAATTCCATATCAGTATACCTTTAGTCTTCCTACTGTCTCTTCGCATTCTTCATCTTCTCCGCCTTCCGGCACACCAAGACGCATACGGATGCACCAAAAAAAGTCACAAAGATAGAATAAAGTAAGGGCAACTGCCATCACTGCGCTGATCCGGCCCGGAATATAACCTACTGCAGTGCGGACCCAGCCGTCCAGATAATAAAAGAAAAACAGGCCTAAAAGTCCCCATGCAAGACTGCTCTCCAGACAGATGATGCCCCTGTAGTTAAATGGCTTGTGGCTGTAATCCCACCAGAAGCTTCCAAACAGGCGGATCATCACATTGGCTGTAATCAGCTCCATGGTAGTTGCCATAGTCATAGATGCTGTATACAGTTCTACCGGATGATCTGATAACGGGCTCAACAGCAGGCATGCGCCTACTGCGCCGAAGCCATATATGATACAAAAGGGGCCATGGCCAAAACCACGGTCCACCACAGGCTTCTTATATTCGATTGTGAGTACAATACATTCCAGAAGATATCCCAGAAAGCTGTACATAAAAAACCAGTTTACATAATTAAAAATACTCATTGGTTCCTCCAAAGGGAAATTTAATAATAGTTATTTATAACAAGTGCTAAAATGATCCCCAGAACAGCTCCTGCAAACACCTGGATCGGTGTATGGCCCACATATTCCTTTAACTTCTGCTGAAGCACCTCACCGCTTAATTTCAGAGGATTTTCAAGGAGAATGGAATTTAACAGTCTGGCCTGTTTTCCTGTTTCCTGTCTTACGCCTACTGCATCATACATGACTACCATGGACAGTATAAAGGATATGGCAAATTCAAAAGAACCTGCACCATATTTTAACCCCGCTGCAGTTGTCAGTCCGCAAACAGTAGCTGAATGAGAACTTGGCATACCGCCGGAACCTACCAGACGTTCTGCATTGAAACTTTTATTTAAAGCAAAGTCGATCAGGGTCTTTAATACCTGTGCTACGGTCCAGCCCACTACAGCGCTGACCAGAACCTGATTTCCCAGCATTGCTTTCCATGTATCCATATTTTAAAATTTTCCCCTTTCTGCCGCCTGTGCAAATAAAATATGCCCCGGCACAGCTGCCAGCCGCCTTACAGTGGCTTTTGTCTCCTCCACACAGCACATTTTATCGGCAAAAGTGACCGCATACCCCGCTCTCGTTGACGGCGGAACCGGTGTCAGCGGCCACATATGACGCAGGATCGCATCCTTTTCTTCTTCTGTCAGTTCAAAATACTGCTTTGCATTTTCCATGGCAGTACGCGGATGGGTAAAACCATGGAAATGATCTCCTGTCTCCCTGGCATGTGTATGCCAGTCGTATAAAAAAAGATCATGGAGAAGCCCTGCTCTTGCAGCGCTCCTCCAGTTTCCTCCAAATCTCTTACACCATGTATAGGCCAGATATGATACCTGTATGCAATGACATTTACAGGTTGTAGTACCATGCTGTATGTACTGATCCATGGACTGGAATACAGGATGGTCCAATATATCTGACACACACTCCATGTACTCCGGATCACTTATATATTCATTTGCTTCCGGCATTTCCATGAGTGTCACACCTCTTTCTAAATATGGCTGCCCATAAAAACGGCAGCGCCTGACTTGATACTTTAGCCGATGAGCCAGTCATAAAGTTCCTGATACCTGGCTGCAGAAGTTCCCCAGGAGAAATCAGCTGCCATATCACGGTCTATGATCTTATTCCACTCACGGCGTTTGTTGTAGTAAATATATTTTGCATAGCGCACGCTTCCAAGCATCTCATGTGCATTATAGTTTGCAAAAGAGAAGCCTGTTCCTGTGCTTTCAAATTCATTATACGGCTGTACGGTATCTCTTAAACCGCCTGTCTCCCTGACAATAGGCACTGTACCGTAACGCAGGGCCATCAGCTGGCTTAAACCACATGGTTCAAATAAGGACGGCATCAGGAATGCATCACAACCTGCATAAATGCGATGAGACATTTCCTCAGAATAGTAGATCTGGGCAGATACACGGTCATGGTATTTCCAGTCATAATGACGGAACATATTCTCATAACGTTCATCGCCGGTGCCTAATACTACCAGCTGCATATCATCGCTGCAAAGCTCATCCATAACGCCCTGTACCAGGTCAAGTCCCTTCTGGTCGGTAAGACGGGAAACAATGCCTACCATGAACTTCTTCTCATCTACAGGAAGTCCTAACTGCTGCTGAAGGGCTTTCTTATTTTTCACCTTTTCCTTGCGGAAATTCTTTGCTGTATACGGCTGTACAATATAACGGTCTGTTTCCGGGTTAAACTCATCATAATCAATGCCATTTACGATACCCCGCAGGCTGTTTGCCCTTGCACGCATCAGTCCATCCAGACCTTCGCCATAAAATGGCATCTTGATCTCCTCTGCGTAGGTGTTGCTTACAGTAGTGATCGCATCTGCATAAACGATACCGCCCTTTAACAGATTGCCGTCTTTATATGCCTCCAGCTTATCCGGTGTAAAATAATAATCCGGCAGTTCGGTAAATCTCTGAATAGTCTTTACATCCCATACGCCCTGGAATTTCAGGTTATGGATGGTAATGACAGATTTCATATTGCGGTAAAAATCCCCGCCATGGAAGCTGTCCTTTAACAGAACCGGGATCAGACCAGTCTGCCAGTCATGACAGTGTACTATATCCGGCTGGAATCCGATCACCGGCAGTGCAGAAAGCGCTGCCCTGCAAAAGAAACAGAATTTCTCCAGATCCCAATACCAGTCCCCATATGGTTTGGGTCCGTTAAAATAGCTTTCGTTATCAATAAAGTAAAATGTAATCCCCTCATGTACATACTGCAGGATGCCTACATAACGGCTCTGTCCTAAGTAGTCCATATAGAAATGGTCCACATACTGCATCTTGTCCCGCCATTCCTGCTTAATGCACAGGTACTTTGGAATAATAACTCTTACATCAAAGTATCTCTTGTCGAAACACTTTGGAAGTGAGCCAACTACATCTGCCAATCCCCCTGTTTTTATAAATGGTACTGCTTCAGATGCTGCAAATAAAATCCTTTTCATCCAAACCTCCCTCTCCTGGGTTACAGGCGGCGTTTTGCCTTAATCTCCTATAGTATACCGTACTTTTGGGAAATAAGAAAGAAGTTATTCGTAAATTTTTTTTAACAAAATCTTTACGCGCTTAGGTCCACACCTATCTTTTTATAATCCAGACATATCTTATCGGCGATCAGGGCAATAAATTCTGAATTTGTCGGCTTTCCCTTTCCCGTACTGATGGTATATCCGAACAGCTCATCGATCACTTCCAGGCTTCCTCTGCCCCAGGCAACCTCGATCGCATGACGGATAGCCCGCTCTACGCGACTGGAGCTGGTGAGATTTTTCTTTGCGATCTCAGGATACAGGATCTTGGTCACAGCTTCCATCATTTCCCGGTCTTTTACTACCATAGTGATGGCATCCCGCAGATACTGATAACCTTTTATGTGTGCCGGTATACCTAATTCATGGAGCATTTTTGTAATATCTGTCTCCAAATGCTCTTTTAAGTACTCTTCCTTGTTATATTTTTCCTCTTCCGGTGTAGATGCTTTCTGTGGCGCCTCTAACACCTTTCCCATAACCGGGCGGGACGGGCGTTTTCCAATGCGGCGGATCTTATTTACCAGAATATCCCTGTCGAAAGGCTTCATAATGAAATAATTGGCACCTGCCTTAAAGGATTCCTCTGTCATCTGTTCCCCGCCTACAGCACTTAAAATGATAAATGCCGGATTTTTAAACATAGACGTTTTCTTCTTGATGTTTTCAACCACAGTAATACCATCTACTCTCGGCATGACCAGATCCAGTAAAACCACGTCAGGTTCGGTATCTTTTATCATGTCAATGGCATCTTTTCCATTATCTGCCCTGCCGATCACTGAAAGTCCGGCTTCAGAACTTATCATTTCATCTAGCGTGTTTAATATCATAGGGTTATCATCTACAATCACAACATTTACATTTTCCATGCTTCTACCTCCTGCATCCTTTAACGCGATTTCATTTATTCATATTCTTCATCACTCTGCCGCATTAAGTCTTTTATAGTTGATATTATAAAAGCAAATATCGTCATATTTCAATAAAAAACCACCGCATTTTTAGACATCTTAACATTTCTTTAACAGTTATCGTTTATTATGTGAAATTGTGGAATTTTATCAATTTTTATAGATTTGTGACTTCAATTTAGTGGGAAATCATATCCTCGATCAATATCCCATATCCTCTTGTAGGATCCTGGACAAACACATGGGTAATGGCTCCGATGATCTTTCCGTTTTGTATTAACGGTGAACCGCTGGTTCCCTGGATGATCCCACCTGTTAAATTTAACAGTTCCGGGTCTGTTATCTTGATCACCAGGCTTTTATTTTTCTTATTTCCTGTCATATCGATCCGCTGTATTTCCACAGAATAATCCTTCACCTGTCCTGAAATACTGGTACGCACCAGAGCAGGTCCTGTTTTTACTTCCTGGCGTCTGGCTGCCTCCATGGAATCGGTCCTGTGTTCTTTTAAGAAAGTCTGGTTTACAGTTCCAAATATCCCATAATCTGTATTTTCCGCTACAGTCCCAATCTCTGACTTCGGCCCATAATAGATCACCCCGGAAAGCATTCCCGGCGTTCCTATTTTCCCCTTTTCAATTCCTAATATCTGGGTATTATAAAGATTTCCGCCAGAGGTCTCCACCAGATCCCCGGTGTCACTGTCACTGATCCCATGTCCCAGTGCCCCGAATTTCCCATTGAGATCCATATAGGTCACGGTTCCGATCCCCTGGGTATCATCCCGCACCCATACCCCTAATTTACAGGAACCGTCAGTTCCTTTTACCGGATTTATCCTAACTTCTGTTTCTTCCCCGTTCCTGCGAACTGTTAATGTAACATTTTCCCCCTGAAAATGGCTTACTGCCTCTGCCAGCTCTTCCTTTGACCCAAGCTTCTGCCCGTTAAAAGCCTCAATATAATCCCCTGACTTTAATTTTCCCACTGCCGGTTCCATTTCCATCCCATTTTCACCGGTAATGCGTCCGGTGCCAATGACCATGATCCCTTTTGACTTTAAATAAATACCCACAGGACTGCCGCAGGGGATCAGTCTGGTGGTATCTACCACATCTACCTGTATGTTCTTAAATTTGATCACACCGAATAATTTCAGGTCCAGCTGGTAACTTCCCTTTTTCCCTGCATACATGGAAAAAGGTTCTCTGCTGCTTATGGTGATACTATCCGCCGGGATATTGCTTTCATTTCCCAGTGCCACTTCCTCGCTTTCGCTGTATACAGTAGCCCGCCATGGAAGGGAAAATGTAAATTCTTCCCAGTCATGTTCTGTTACACTGATCCGGTCCGGTATGCTTTTGTCCACATAGTACCAGATCCCCACTGTTCCTATGACCAGAGACAGCCAAAATACCCGGATCAGATGCTTATAAAAGTTAGATTTTCCCCTCATAGAACGACCTCCTTCTACATTTCCTTCTCCATTTTCAGCCGGTAACACACATGCCCGTTACAGGCTTTTTTATGCAAAAAACAGGGAGCTGCAGGCTGTGATAACCTGCGCTCCCTGTTAGTATGTTCTGTAAAAGGTCGTTCCAATCTGTTTTATTTTGGTTATTGCTTATGCATCAAACATTGTGCTCTTTAAAAGTCTGTCCGCGCCTCATTTTGTTTTATCTGCCAGTTCCTTCATTTCGCGGGCATTCTGGATAACAGCATCTGTGATCTTAGCTCCTCCAAGAAGTCTTGCCAGTTCCTCTACTGTCTGCTCCCTGTCAAGGCGCCTGATCGAAGTAGCTGTACTTCCCTCACTGGCTGCTTTACAGATCTCAAAATGAGTATCTGCCATCGCCGCGATCTGAGGCAGATGTGTGATACAGATCACCTGATGGCTTTTTGCAATATAAGAAAGCTTCTCAGAAACCTTCTGGGCTGTTCTTCCGCTGATACCTGTATCGATCTCATCAAAAATAAGCGTCGGGATATCATCTGAATCTGCCAGAACCGTTTTGATTGCCAGCATGATACGGGATAATTCACCCCCGGAGGCCACTTCCATAAGTGGGCGCACCGGCTGTCCCGGATTGGTAGAGATCAGAAACTGGGCTTCATCATAGCCGGATGCTGTAAAATGAGGCAGCCGGTCAAATTCCATATCAAACTGTACATCCAGAAAATTTAAATCCAGCAATCCATTTTTGATCTTTTCAACCAGATGTCTGGATGCAGTTTTACGTATCTCTGATAATTCTGCGCAGCGTTCTTCCAGACGATCCTGGGATTCTTTTAACTCTTTTTCCGTTTTTTCCCTGTAATCGTCATAATTTTCCAGCTCTTCCAGCCTGCTTTTCTTCTTCTCCAGATTTTCAAGCATTAACTGCGTAGTATTTCCATACTTTCTCTGAAGATCATGGATCTGATCCAGACGGCTTTCTGTCATCCTGAATACCTCTTCATCAAATTCCATAGAACCCATATAAGATGAAATCTCCCTGGAAGCATCATTTAAAATAGCTTCTGCGTCATAAAGCTGGTCCCGTATTCCCTCTAATGCTTTATCGTACTCAGCCGCCTGTTCTACAGAGCGCAGTGCCTGAGCCGCAAAATCACGCTGCAGCAGCTCTCTGGCGCTCTCCAGCTCCTCTGCGATTCTTCTTGCATGTGCAAAACGCCGGTATTTTAAGGTCAGATCTTCCTCTTCCCCCTCTTTTACCTCTCCGTTTTCAATCTCCTGGATCTCAAAGCGCAGAAAATCCATCTCCCGCAGTCTGGCATCCTCATCTGTTTTAAAGGATAAAAGACGTTCCTTTAACCTGCAGTAATTCTTATATTCCTCTTCAATTTTCCTTTTCACCGGCTGGGTCTGTGCCTTGACATAGGCATCCAGGATCTCAAGATGTTTTGACTTATACAGCAGAGACTGATGCTCATGCTGACCATGGATATCTAATAAAAGACCTGTGATCTGACGGAGTCTTGCCATAGTCACTGTCTCATCGTTAATACGGCTGACACTGCGGGAAGGCATGATCTTTCTGGAAATAATCACCATTCCCTCTTCTGTTGGCTCTGTTCCAAGCTGCATTAACGCCTTTTTCTTTTCCTTACTGTCAACGGAAAAGATCAGCTCAATATATGCATGGTCCGCCCCACAGCGTATTACATCCTTTGACGCTTTTCCCCCTAAAGCCATGGTGACGGAACCAATAATAATCGATTTACCTGCACCGGTCTCACCGGTGAGTATATTCAGTCCTTCTCCAAATTCTACATCTGCCTTCTCAATAAGGGCCAGATTTTTCACATGGAGTTCAAGAAGCATGCTTTCCCTCTCTTTCTGTTGTATGTTTTACAAAATCTTATGTCCCTGATCCTGTTTAATCTTCTACCATTTTTTTGATCTTTTCCATTACGATAATGGTATCATCCACACTGCGGACTGCACACATGATCGTGTCATCTCCTGCAATACATCCTACTACTTCATGAAATTTGATCGCATCTAAAGCAGCAGCCACTGCCATGGCCATGCCGGAAACTGTTTTGATCACAAGGATATTCTGTGCCATGTCCATAGACACAAAACCGTCTTTTAAAATACGGATATATTTGGAAGCAGAAGTCCCTCTTGGGCTTTCAAGGACCATATAACGCTGACGTCCGTTTTCACCTGGGATTTTTGTCAGCTTTAATTCCCGGATATCCCTGGATACAGTTGCCTGGGTTACATTAAAGCCAGCCTGGGTCAGCTTCTCAGCCAGCTCCTCCTGCGTTTCTATTTCATATTTTCCGATCAGCTCTACGATCTTGCTGTGACGTTCCAATTTCATCTGCATTTCCTCCCACCTATTTCCATGTACTCCCGGAATCTTCCCCGTTTTTAAACATTTCCCAGATAATTGCTCAGATTCTGCATAAAAGAGATCTGTTTTAATTTTACCATTACTGTTTCCGTGTGCGAACGTTCTACGATCAGATAGTCCCCCGCACCTGTTTTCTGGGAAGTGTCACCATCAAAAGTGACCAGTCCTTTTCCTAAAATACCTATCTTTACACGGTCCTGCTCAGAAAGGACAATGCTTCTGGCATTTAATGTATGGGAACACACAGGTGTTACCGCCATCATACGTCCCGCCGGGGCCATAACAGGACCTCCGGCTGAAAGATTATAGGCAGTAGAGCCGGTAGGGGTTGCCACCATTACTCCGTCTGCTGCATATTCATTCAAATATTCATCATTTACAGCCAGATCATAGCGCAGAACCCTCAGATGCTCTGCACTGGTAGCTACGATCTCATTTAAGGCAATGTCCTGAAATACCGGTTTTCCCTCATGAAATACAGTTCCCCGCAGCATCATGCGGCGCTCTAAGCGGAAACGGTCATTTACAAGAGCATCCATAGCTGCGTCAATATCTTCTGTGCGGTCTACCTGGTTTAAAAAGCCCAGATGTCCCCTGTTGACTCCCAGCATAGGTATATTTCGCCCTGCCAGGTCTCTGGCAGCCTGGATCAGTGTCCCGTCACCGCCAATGGTAATGATGCACTGGGTATCTTCCGGCACATATTCACTGGGAGTATGTCTGCCATTTTTCATGCGTTCATGACCGGTCATAAAACGGCATACTGCCCCTCTTTTTTCCAGGCAGTTCTGAACCTCATCCTGAACATCCAGTACATAATCTTTGCTTAAATTGGATATTACATAGAAATATTTCATAATTCCCCTTACGTTAAGCTTACTCTTTATCCAGTGCTGCGTGTGCTTCCTCTACGATCTTTACCGGATCAACAGGCATTTCCTCATAAATGACCGGACCATCTTCTCCTTCCGGATGGTTCTGCAGATGCAGCAGGTATTCAATGTTCCCCTCCGGCCCTTTGATCGGTGAAAATTCCAGGTTTAAGATCTCAAATCCAATGGATTTTGCAAAGGCAATGACCATTTCAATAACCTCTAAATGAACAGCCTTATCTCTTACAACACCTTTTTTGCCTACTTTTTCTCTTCCTGCCTCAAACTGCGGCTTGATCAGACATACTACCTGTCCGTCATCCTTTAAAAGAGCCTTTACCGGCCCAAGCACCTTGGTCAGGGAAATAAAAGAAACATCAATGCTGGAAAATCCGATCTCATCAGGAATGTTTTCGTGGGTCACATAGCGGATATTCGTCTTTTCCATGCATACCACGCGTTCATCGTTGCGAAGCTTCCATGCAAGCTGTCCGTGTCCTACATCTACAGAGTACACCTTTACTGCCCCGTTCTGGAGCATGCAGTCTGTAAATCCACCGGTAGAAGCACCAACATCCATACAGATCTTGCCTTTTAACTCTACGCCAAAATGGGTCATGGCCTTCTCTAATTTCAATCCGCCCCGGCTAACATATTTTAATGTATTTCCTCTCACCTCAATAGGTGCTGTTTCATCAAAAGTAGTACCTGCTTTGTCCTCTTTCTGTCCATTTACATAAACAATACCGGACATGATCAAAGCTTTCGCCTTTTCTCTGGATTCTGCCAGGTTTCTCTTTACAAGCAGTACATCCAACCGTTCCTTCATCTGTTTTCTCCTTGTATCAATGTATCAGTTTTTATTTCTGATCTAAAGCCAGCCTTCTGTTTTTAATTTACGGATAATGGAATCACTGTCGATTCCCAGTCCTTCCCTTAAAACAGACACATTTCCATGCTCAACATAAGCATCAGGAAGTGCTATATTTAAGACCTTTACCTGAGGATAATGTTCATGGATATAAGCAGTCACAGGAAGTCCAAAACCTCCCTGGAGTACATTTTCTTCCATGGTAACGATCAGTCTGTGGTTCTTTGCCAGCCGTTCCACCAGTTCCTTATCAAAAGGCTTTACAAAACGGGCATTTGCCAGTGTACAGGAATAACCCTCTTCTTTTAATTTTTCTCTTACATGTTCGCCCGTACTTACCATGCTTCCCACAGCCAGCAGGGCAATATCCTCTTCTTCGTAAAGCATTTCCCCTTTTCCATAGGAAATAGGCTGCATAAACTCTTTTAAGCCTCTGTATGCCGTTCCCCTTGGATAACGGATGGCAAATGGAGCCTTGTAATCCATGGCAAAATCCAGCATGGCCCGCAGCTCCCAGAGATTTTTCGGTGCTGCCACGCTCATGTTTGGAATAGATGTAAGATAGGAATAATCGAAGATCCCCTGATGGGTCTCACCATCGCTTCCTACCAGTCCCGCCCGGTCCACTGCAAAGATAACCGGCAGGTTCTGGATACAGACATCATGTAAAATCTGGTCATAACCTCTCTGTAAAAAAGAAGAATAAACTGCTACCACCGGCCGCAGCCCTGCTGCCGCCATGCCTGCAGCACTGGTCACAGCATGGGCTTCTGCAATACCCACATCGAAGAAACGGTCCGGGAATCTTTTTCCAAAAGCCGCCACCCCGGTACCATCCGGCATAGCTGCCGTCACTGCTACCAGCTCCGGATGTGTCTCACCTAACTGACACAGTTTTTTGGAAAATACATCTGTATAGGTGGGATATTTCTTTTCCGCCACTGGTCTGCCTGTTTTTATATCAAACGGACTGACACCATGGAAAGCTGCCGGATTCTTCTCTGCCGGCTCATAACCTTTTCCTTTTTTTGTCAGTACATGGACTAAAACTGCATGATCCAGCTTCTGGGCTTCTTTAAAAACTTTACATAAAGCCTGGATATTATGCCCGTCTACCGGTCCCAGATAGGTAATACCCATATTTTCAAAAAGCATTCCCGGAATAAACAGCTGCTTGATGCTGTTTTTCGTCCGCTTGATCCGGTCGATCATACGTTCTCCTACTACCGGGATACGTTCTAAGGTATCTGCTACATTTTTCTTCAGATCATTATATCCGTTTCCTGTACGCAGACCGCCAAGATATCTGGACATGCCGCCTACATTTTCTGAAATGGACATTTTATTGTCATTTAAGACAATGATAAAGTTTTTCTTCATACGGGCCGCATTATTCAAAGCCTCATATGCCATGCCTCCTGTAAGAGCTCCGTCTCCGATGACAGATACCACCTTATAATCTTCCCCCAGGATATCCCGGCCCTGGGCAATGCCAAGACCTGCAGAAATAGAAGTAGAGCTGTGACCTGTATCAAAGGCATCATAAGGGCTTTCCTTCCGTTTTGGAAAACCGCTTAACCCGCCGTACTGGCGCAGTTCATCAAATTCCTGCATACGCCCGCTTAATATCTTGTGGGTATAAGACTGATGACCTACATCCCAGATAATCTTATCTTTTGGCAGATCAAATGTGCGCAGCAATGCAATGGTCAGCTCCACAACCCCAAGATTTGACGCCAGATGGCCTCCTGTATGACTGATCTTTTCAATGAGAAAGGTACGTATTTCCCCAGCAAGAACGCAAAGCTCTTCAGGGGACATATTTTTTAAATTTTCCGGCCCCTTTATCTGTTCCAATATCATAAGTTCTTCCTTTTTTATTCTATGTCCTCCCGGAGTCTTTCCTGCACCTGCCTTTGTGGCCGATTTTCCGCCAGCCGCACCCGAATTTCATCACCGTACGCACCGCGTACGCCTCAGAAATTTGGGCACAACTAACAAAAAATCTTCTCACAAAATCAGGTACAAAAAGATTCCGAGAGAACATTTCTGGCATTTTACTTCTGGCGCTTAATAAGGATGCGGATCAGGTTCTCCAGAAATTCATTATTTCCAGGCAGTTTATTTAAGTCTTCAATCGCCTGTGCTGAAAGGATCTCTACATCCTTTTTCGCTTTTTCCAGGCCTTCTATGGTCACATAAGTTGTCTTCTGGTTCTTTTCATCGCTTCCTGCCTCTTTGCCAAGGACCTTCTGGTCTCCTGTCACATCCAGGATATCATCCTGGATCTGGAATGCCAGACCCACTTTTCCAGCAAGGCTTTCTACAATCTTACAGTCTTCCTCTGCCGCACCGCCTAAAACAGCACCGATCAGCATAGATGCTTCAATAAGCGCTCCTGTTTTCAAACGATAGATAAAATCCAGTTTATTCTTCGGAACCGGGCCGCCGGATAACTCTACATCTACCGTCTGTCCGCCGATCATACCATAAATACCAGTTTTTGCAGCCAGTATTTCAATGGCACGTCCCACTCTTTTTAGGTCATCTGCCTCAGAAACCTCATTAAATGCCTTCGCAGCCACTTCAAAAGCATAGATCATCAGAGCATCACCGGCCAGAACCCCCATGTCCTCGCCATACTCAGCCCAGGTACTTGCTTTTCCCCTGCGCATCATGTCATCATCCATACATGGAAGGTCATCATGCACCAGGGAAGATGTATGGATCATCTCAATAGCTGCCATAAACGGTACCACTGCCGGCTGTACTTCTCCTGTGAACAGTCTGCAGATCTCCTGCATGAACAGTGGGCGAAGACGTTTTCCGCCTGCTCTCACACTGTAATTCATAGCCTCAAAGATCGTGCTCTGATGTCCCTTTTCCTCTGGCAGATAACTTTCGATCTGCTCATTGATCTTATTGATTCTTTCTTCCAGTTCTGTTTTAAATACTGTATTATCACTCATTGTCTTCACCCTCACTCAATATTTGGATCTGTTTTTCTACTTTATCGATCTGACTGCTTAAAGACCTCACAAGCTTCATTCCTGCCTCATACCCCGCAAAAGTCTCCTCCAAGGAACTTTCCCCATCTTCCAGCTTTTTTATAATATCTTCCAGGCGGGCGAAATTCTCCTCGATGCTGGTTTCCTTTTCCAAAGCCGCTTCTGTTTTCTTTCTTCCTGCCATGTCTATTCTTCCTCTCTCCTGGTACATCGTTTTCGAAATAACTATCCTACGCGATCAGTACAGTTATTTACGAAAGGGTGTACTGGTGCGCACCTTTCTGATATCATCCGGTCTTACTTCTTTTACAAGGGTTTCCAGAGAGCCGTCCGTTACATATACACAGACTGTATCTCCCGGCTTTACCTGGGTTACGCTTCTTAAGGCTTCCCCTGACTTCTTTTGTACAAAGCCGTATCCGGCACTTAGTTTCTTTAAAGGAGAAAGTCCCTCTAACCGGCTGGCATCAAGAGCCAGACGATGTTTTTCTTTTTCCAGTTTTCCCGCCATCAGATAGTTTAAACGTTCTGTGCGTTTCTCTATACTTCGCCTGCTCTCTTTTAAGGCTTCCTGGATCAGCCGGTTTAAACATTCTTCCATATCCGCTAACTGCTGCCTGCGGTCATTGACCCTGCGCTCCGGATTTTTAAGTTTTAAACGCATCTTGCACTGCTCCAGGCGAAAACGGGCACGTTCCAGCTTTCTATTCGCTGCCTTGTCCAAAAGCAGCTTATACGCAGCTACTGTTTCTTCAAACTGCTTATAATCAAAAACTGCCAGCTCTGCCGCCGCAGAAGGCGTAGGAGCCCGCAGGTCTGCTACATAATCAGCAATGGTCACATCTGTTTCATGACCCACTGCAGATATCACTGGGGTATGGCACTCGAAAATGGCTCTTGCAACCATTTCCTCATTAAATGCCCAAAGATCTTCAATGGAACCACCGCCTCGTCCTACGATCAGAACATCCAGACCTAAGGCATCCAGTGTTTTTATTCCTTTTACAATGCTGTATTTTGCCTGTTCTCCCTGAACAAGGGCCGGATACAGGATCAGCTGGACATAAGGGTTGCGTCTGGCTGTGATATTCATGATATCACGGATCGCTGCGCCGGTAGAAGCAGTAACGATACCAATCTTTTTTGCATATTTGGGAATAGGCTGTTTGTAGCATCCATCAAACATTCCCATTTCTTCCAGTTCATCCCGCAGTTTTTCAAAGCGCAGGTACAGATCGCCTCTGCCTTCCCTTTTGATCTCTTTTGCATAAAGCTGGTAACGTCCGTCCCTTTCATATACATCTACAGTCCCGGACACTACCACTTCCTGTCCTTCTGTCAAATGAAAATCCAGACTTTTTGCCTGTCCTGCAAACATGACGGCGGCAATCTGTGCGCCGCCGTCCTTTAATGTAAAATAAATATGGCCGGATGTATGATATTTGCAGTTGGACACTTCTCCCTTTATAGAAATGCGGTTCAACGCAAAATCCTGGGTGAACATATTTTTAATATATGAAGTCACCTGGGATACGGTATAAACGCTTCCCATCTGTTATTCCTGCTCTTTTTTCTCTTCTTTGACTGTTTCTTTTGCTTCTTCTGTTTCTTCTTTTGCCTCTATTTCTTCTTTTGCCGGCTCTGCTTCTTCTTTTGCACCTTCCTTAGGAATGAATTTAGCAAGGACACCGTTTACAAAAGCAGGAGATTCATTTCCGCCGAATTTTTTCGCCAGCTCTACTGCCTCGTTTACTGATACCTTTTCCGGAATGGTATTATCATAAAGCATCTCATAAACCGCAAGACGTAAAATGGCAAGTTCTACCTTTCCCATACGTTTTGTCTTCCATCCGGCTGCCACTTCGTCGATTTTTTTATCGATCTCATCTACCAGATCTACTATCCTGGAAGTTCTCTCCCGAAGATATTCCTGATCCTTTTCCCCAATATCAACCTTATGCACTACCTGAAGAGTGCCGTCAGAAGCTGTATCGTCTTCTTCCGGTGACTGGAAATACTGCTCCATCTGTGCTTTTGCTTCTTCACCGGTTGTATAAAAATCCACAGAGAACAGCATTTTAAAACAATGTTCCCTTAATTCTCTTCTTGTCATTTCTTTTTTCCTCTTTCTATCATGATTCTTTTCCACTACCAGTGATTATACCAAAGGCAATGCATAAAAACAACAAGAATGTATAAAATGCCCTGCAGATGAGGAAACATTCTTCCTATATCTGCAGGGCATACTTATACATCATTTTCAGCTTTCTTCCATGTTCACGCCTGCGATCTTGATGTTCACATCCAGAACTGTAAGACCGGTCATATTTTCAATGGCTGTGCTTACCTTTTCCTGAACCTGTTCGCTGACAGCAGGGATATTGTAGCCATAGCGGATATTTAAGGAAAGATCTACAGATACATGTTCTTCTGTTACATCTACCTTTACGCCCTTGCTTAAATTCTTCATGCCAAGCTTTCCAACCAGTTCATTGGTGATATTTCCTGCCATGGAATCTACACCTTCTACTTCCGTAGCAGCAAGACCTGCGATGATCGCTACTACCTCATCTGCGATCTGTACTTCCCCGATCTTGTCTTTTTCATATACTTTATGTGTGCTGCGATTTTCTTCTGCCAAATCCCTTACCTCCTGCACTGTTATTATCCTTTATTATAGCAAAACCGGCCGGATATGTATAGGAATTTTTTGCAATGGCCACAGGACTTTAATCTGCCATATTAAGCAGCGTGATAATGATCTGGTCTGCCCCTACTTCTGCCTTGCGCTTTACAATATCTTCGATCTGGGCCCGCTGTGGATCTGTAATGGAAGATGCATGGATAACTACATCTACCTTGTCATCAGTAATGCTCACTACCGGATCTGCAAAGCCTTTTGCCATAAGAAGAGTCTCGGCCGCATTTTCCTTTTCTGATATTTCCGTAATGCGGATCATATCCTGGATAGCCTGCTGTTTCGCTGCCTCATCAATATTAGTGCTGTTAATAAGGCTCATTAATGTTTCTTTATTCTTTGCCCGGATCTGCTCTCTGCTAAGCTGCACACCTGCTATGTAATCCGCTACGCTCATACCACTGGTCAAAACAGCTTCTCCCGGATTTTCATAACCTGCCGGATCCGCACTTTCGCCAGTATTTCCTGTATCTGTACTGTTTCCTGAAAGTTCCCCTTCCTGAGTGGAAGCTTCCCCACCGGTTCCATTATCCCCCAGTGCAAGACTTGTATCCTCCGGACCTGCCTCTGCCACTTCCCCCTCTGCCGGGTCATTGTCCAGACTTAAAATGTCCGAAACCGTTTCTGACTGTGCCGCCAGGTTTTCCGCCATCAGGTCTTCCTCTGAAAGCTCCAGGCTTCCTGCCTGGGATAAACGGCTTCCCGCCTCCAGATCCCGTTTTCCCGCATAGTTCAGATACCCCGCTGCCGCGATCATCACCGCCAGCGTTGTGATAATGATCTGATTGCGCCGAAACAGCTTTCTGCCCTTTAAACCTTTTACCCGTTCTGTGACCTGCTTCATATTCCTGATCTTCATATGCCGCACTCCTTTTTTATTCCACCCGCTTTAACACTTTTATTTTATGCGGTTCCAGCCCGAATAATGCTTCCATAGCCTGGGAAATTTCTGCCTGCACAGTGGGGGAATCCCCGCCCTGGGCGCTGATGATAATGCCGGATATCTCCGGATATAGTTCCTTCTGGATCAGGGGGCTGGTACCAGTGGAGCCGGACTGTTGGGATAAAATGGTATTTTCTTCAGACTGGCTGCTTGCTATATCCCGTTCTCCGCCGGAAGCATCTTTTTCCTTTGTTGTACTGGTATTTTCCGACCGGTCCGTGCGGTACACCTTTTCGCCAGATGAACTTAATACCACCATTACATCTACCTTTCCAACCCCTTCTACCGACTTTAAGATCTGTGCGATCCGTTCCTCCAGTTCTTTTTCATAATCTGCTGCTGGTTTTGCAGCTGCCGCGCGGACTGCCGGTTCCCCCTGGCCGTTTTCTGCCGTCTGGTCTGGCCATCCTTTTTCCCCCGGGCTTTCCTGCAAAGAGCTGTTTTTCCACAAAGATACATTTTCCCCTGGGACTGTCCCCTTACTTTTACTGCTGCTCCCCGGAAATGGCATGGACAGTATCATTAATATCACTCCCAGCAGGAGCAGGAACAGCCACTTCTCCCTGGTCATCTTCCCACCAAATTTCGACACAAGCTTCTTCCAGTCCATAATACTGCGCCACCTTTCTTTTAAGCTGCTGCTCCTGTAAAGAACCAGTTTCCGGAATCTCCTTCTTTTTCCCGGACAGTCCGGCTTTTACATCTGGGATCTCTACTTTTACAGATACATTACTTTCACCATCAGTCCTTCCCCCCATCTTTTCGCTGCTTTTTACCTTATCCAATCCACCGGTATTCCCTTCATTTTGCTCTCTATCCACATTTTCTTCTTTTTTCAGGTGCAGCCGGATCTTCTCCACCCGGCCATAATCACTGCTTTCTGACCTTTCCTGGAGCGTAACCTCTGCTCCACCACACACAAAGCCTTCCGCTTCCACTATTTCCCCTATACGCTTTTCTGTCTCCTTTTTATATTCCGCAAAAAACATTCCCATCCTGTTTTTATCCACATCTGCCAGTACTTCCCCAGCCTGCTGCTTTTCCCAGAAATCAGAAAATTCTTCAAATAATATGCCAGCCTGCTCCTGGAAGTTCAATCCGCCTTTTAAAGGGCTTATGGTTATCAATATCAATACCATTCCCGCAAAAAAACGGATATATTTTTCATAAGAACGATCTGCCAGCAAATGGCTGATCACAGACAAGAACACCATAAAAAACAGGATATTTCTGGCCCAGTCAAGTAATAACTCTCCCATATCCCCACCTATGCTGCCAGATAGCTGACATTAGTACCGGCACAGGTTATGGCAATGACCAGGACAAATACCAGAAGGGAATATAATGTAATACGAAGCAGCAGCCCATGTCCCGCTGCCATTCCCTGTATGCAGGAAATGATCCGTTTATCACATACCGGCTGTAAAAGAGCCGCCGCCCCCTGATACATGACCATAAGAACTGCCAGCTTCACCACAGGCACCAGTGTGATCACTGCAAGGATAATGACCGCTGCTGCTCCCATACTGTTTTTGATCAATACACTGCTTCCAAATACAAGCCGAGCTGCTGCCCCTGTTGCCTGCCCAAGCCCCGGCACCATTTCCGCAAATTTCATAACAGCTGACTTCCCGGCGCTGTCTGCATAGGGAAGCACCAGCGACTGGACGATCTGAAGCCCCAGTGTCAGTCCCAATATCGCCCGCAGCCCCCATGAAACCATTTTCCCGATCAGATCTGTAAGCTTTGAAAAGCATGGTTCTTCCATCATATGATCTCCAAGAACCAGCAGACCATAAACACGGACAAAGGATAAAAATCCCCTTCTGCACAGCCACTGGACAGCCCAGGCAGCTCCCAGTGCAATCTCATAAAAAGCAGCAGCACTGGCACTTCCCCCTGCAAAAGCCACGCTGATAAAATAAGCCGGCATAAGCAGGCGGACAAATTCTAATATCTGGTCTAAGACCTGGGCTGTGATCTGGATGCTGGATAAGAAGCTTCCTGCCAGACAGGTAAAGATCAGCAGATAGATCACGTAAAAGGCTGTTTCCGGTATCTGGCTTCCTTTAAATGCAGAGGCAGCATGGGAAAACACTGCCCCTGTAAGCCCTAAAAGAGCTACCTGTACCAAAAGGACCTGTCCTTCTTTTGCCTGTGAAAACAAGGCTGACTGTAACATTTTGCCTGCTGTATTTAAAGCTTCCTTCATATTTCCCTGAAGCAGAACTTCCATCAGTTCTGTAAAAGAAATTGATGTATTTCCAGGCTGAAGCTGATTTAAATATTCCTGTATCTTCCTGATTTCCTCCCCAATACCCATATCATTTTCCATGGAAATCCATCCTCCATATTCATTTTATGTACTCTCGGAATCTTTTATTTCCACAAACAAAAAACTTTCATGCCAGTATCTGGTCCAAAGTTCCAAAAAGAGCCAGCAGCACCGGCATACTTACAGCCAGTATGGTCAGTTTTCCAAAAATCTCGATCTGTTTTCCCAGTGCCCCATATCCTGCATCTTTACATATGCCTGAGGCAAATTCTGCAGCATAGGTAACGCCGGTCATTTTTAAGAGCGTGACCAGATACACCGGCCGTATTTTTATATATGACTCCATCTGCCGGATAATATCCAGTATTTCTTTTAACCGGCCAATGCCGTAAAACAGGAAAAACAGCTGTGCTGCGATCACCACATACAGAGCATATTCTCCCCTTACCCCCTTCATCCACACTGCTAAAAGCACCGCCGCGATCCCGGCTGCACCGACTGTCAATATATTCATGATCCCTTCACCTCTTAACGATGTTCCTTCGGTATCAGAATGGCCAAAATACCCTTTGACCCCAACATTTTTATAACAAAAACAGCCGTTTCATAGTCTCAAACAGATCATATATGTACGGAATCATCCAGAAAAGCACCATTACAAGACCTGCCAGACTGGTTAAAAATGCCTGTTCATCCCTTCCACTATGTTTAAGGACCTGGCAGATGACCGACACCAGTATCCCCACTGCTGCGATCCTGAAAATGAGATTTACATCCATAGTTTCCCACCTCTAAAACATGACGATCACCAGAAATAAGCTGCCCATCACCCCAAGCGCTGTACTGAGCCTGCATTTTTCCCGTATCTCGCCACGCAGCCCGGAAATAGAAAGCTCCAGCTGCTCCAGATACAGCAGCAATGTTCTCTCCTGCATCTGCGTATCCAGATATCCCAGCTGACCTCCAAGGGAAAGCAGTTTTTCTTTATCTTCTTTTTCCAGAAAAAGAGGGTTCCCAGATTTTTCCATTTCTTCAATGGTCTTTTCCCAGATTTTTGCAAAATTTTCTCCGGTGCGGCTGCCTATCCTTTCTGCTGTCTGTATAAAAAGCTCTCCAGGAATGCCTTTTTCCCGCCTTCCTATGCGCTCAAAAGCTTCTTCCAGTGGAGCATGGCTGTAAACGATCTCCCCTTTCAGGCAGTAGACCATCCGCCGCAGTGTTTCCAGTGTCTGCAGTCTTTTTTTATATCCCCATGCCAGCCATACACCCATTCCTGAGCCTGCAAATAAGATCAGCAGCCCGCCTGTCCATTTAAAGAACATCCCACTTCTCCTCCTTTCCTGATAAATGTTCTCCCGGGATCTTTCTGTACCTGATTTTATAAGAATATCTGGCGAAACTCCCCATCATATATAGCTTCCACCATTCCACGCTGTTCCCTTCTGCTGCTTAAAAATACCAGCCGCTTAAATGTCTTTTCCGCTAAAAGCTCCCTAAATCCCGGTCGTTCTCTCACCTCTTCCAGCGAGGCGCCATGAGCTGTAGCCGCCAGTACACAGCCACAGTTTTGCACATACTCCACTGCCCGGATATCCTCTTTTCCCCCAATCTCATCTACAGCAACCACAGCCGGAGCCATGGAACGGATAAGCATAAGCATCCCTTCACTTTTAGGGCACCCGTCTAACACATCCGTACGCATTCCCAGGTCATTTTGCGGTATTCCCTGATAACAGGCTCCAAGCTCTGACCGTTCATCTGCCACACCTACAGTCACCCCAGAAAATACTTCTCCTGTCACATGATCACAGCTTCCATCAGAGACCTGGCGTATCAAATCCCGCAAAAGAGTCGTCTTTCCACAGCCTGGAGGTGAAAGGATCAATGTACTCACAAATCTTCCATTTTCATATAAAAACGGAAGCACTTTATCTGCACAGCCCTTTATTTCATGGGCCACCCGCAGATTTAAAAATGCCACTGACCTGATCCCCATGATCTTCTGCTCCTTTAAGATCACTCTCCCGGCAACACCGATCCTGTGACCGCCCCGGACAGTAAAAAAGCCCTGGCGCAGCTCCTCTTCAGCCGCATACAGGGAGAAACCTCCCATGATCTCCAGGGTATCCTTTAACTCTTTCTCATTTATATTTTCCAGTTTTTTCCAATCTTCTTTTTTCCATAACTGTTCCGCCAGCTCCACCAGCTGATCATTTCCGATGATCCCCATTTCCCTGCCATTCACACGCAACAGCACAGGCTGTCCGCACCGCAGACGCACCTCTTCTAACTGGTCAAAATCCAGTGAAATGCTTTCTAATATCTGCCGCAGCCGTCTGGGAAACAGCCCGGTTATCTCAACTTTTTCCATTGCCATTTTCTCTACCTCTAACTCCAGTATATGAAGGCAATGGAATTTTATGACTGACAGTTAAAAGATGTTGGGGTCAAAAGGTATTTTGACCCCTCTGATATCGAATTGCTACGTGCTTTGCACTCCCGCAATTCCAAAAACATTCGTAATCCGTTCATTTTTCTTCAAAAAATGGCTCCTTACTCATGTTTTTGGCGGGTCCCAAATTCAAAAATCCTCCTGCAAGCAAGCTTGCGTCGGATTTCCGACCTTTTGACCCTGATATCAGTTAAAAACTGTATTATAAAAAAGCAGCTGCCAGAATTATCTTCCCTCTGGCAGCTGCGATCAGCCTTTACTTATGATACGGTTCTCCTGCTATGATCCTGAAGCTTCTGTAGATCTGCTCTAAAAGGATTACCCGCATCAGCTGGTGCGGAAAAGTCATTTTTGAAAAACTAAGGGCATGATCCGCCCGGTCCATAACCTCCTTTGAAAGTCCTAATGATCCGCCGATGACAAATACCAAATGTCCTTTTCCTTCCACACCCAGCTTCTGCATCTTTCCTGCAAGTTCTTCACTGGAAAGCATCTTTCCCTCAATGGCAAGTGCTATCACATAAGCGCCTTCCCTGATCTGGGCCAGTATCCTCTGTCCTTCTTTTTCTTTGATCTGCCGCTCCACATTTTCACTGGCACCATCCGGCGTCTTCTCATCTGCCACCTGGATGATCTCCAACTTACAATATCTGCTTAGCCGCTTGCTGTATTCTGCAATGGCATCCTCAAAAAAACGTTCTTTTATCTTTCCTACTGTAATTAATGTTATTTTCACGAAATTTCATCCCTGGTTTTTTTATTATTTTGCAGCAAAGTAATAGCCAATGCCCCATTTTGTATGTACAAATTTAGGGTCACTTGGTACCGGCTCCACTTTTTCCCTTAATCTTCTTACATGCACATCAACAGTTCTCACATCACCGCTGTCCATGGCTTTATTTCCCCATACATAATTAAGAAGCGCTTCGCGGCTGTATACCTTATTAGGATTACGTACCAGGAGCTCTAACAGGTCAAATTCTTTAGCTGTAAGATTGATCTCTTTTTCGCCGATAAATACCCGCCTTCCTTCTGTATCCATCTTCAGATCACCTGCACCAATGTACTTGTCAGCCGGTTCCTCCTTTTTATGGCGTTTTGCTTTCATACTGCGGCGGATAATGGCACGGATGCGTGCTTTTACCTCCAATATATTAAAAGGCTTGCTGATATAATCATCGGCACCATATTCCAGTCCCAGGATCTTATCCATATCGCCGCCCTTTGCAGTCAGCATGATCACCGGCATATCAGAAAATTCCCGGATCGCCTGGCATACCTCAAAGCCGTCATGCTTTGGAAGCATTACATCTAACAGCACAATATCATATTCCGTTTTTTTAGCCATCTCAATGGCCTCTTCCCCGTCATAAGCGCAGTCTACCTCATAACCATCCTGCTCCAGACTGAACCGTATGCCTTTTACGATCAGCTTTTCATCATCTACTACTAATACCCGTGCCATTTCAAAGCTCCCCTTATCTTCTATCATTTTCCTATAGCACACCAGTACATCAGATGACCTCAGGTATGCTATACGGTTATATTATCTTTTATCTTATTAAATGCATTTTCCTTGATACCGGATACTTTCATCACATCTTCAATGGCCTGAAAATCCCCGATCTCTTCCCGGTAACGCACGATCGCCTCTGCCCGCGACTGACCAATTCCTGAAAGAGTCATCAGTTCCTCTACGCTGGCCCTGTTCAGATCAACCTTACCACCTTTTTCCGGTGTTTCAGGTATCCCACCGGAAATCTTCCCAGTTTCCATCCACTGCCTTGCCTGTTCCTCATCCGGAACCATGATACGCATCCCATCTTCCAGCACAAGTGCCAGATTCAGTGCATCACTGACACCTTTTTCTGTAATGCCGCCAGCCATATCAATGGCTTCATACAATCTGCTTCCTTTTTTTAAAGAATAAACTCCCGGCTGCTTTACCTGACCGCATACATGAACATAAACAGGTTCCTCTTTTTCTGTTTCAGAAATATCCGGTCCCTGGTCCACCTGCTGCTTATGAGGATCCGTCCCGTCACAGCTTTCAGCCACTGTTTCCAGAAAGATCTCATCCTCACCGGCCTTTTTACAGCCTCCACAGACAAACACAGCTGCAGCAAAAGCCACAGCCAACAGTATTTTCATCTTTAAGGATACTATTTTTTCTAATCTTTTCAATGATATTCCTCCATGGAATACCATCTCAGCCTGCTACTATTATTCTATCGGAAAGCCCCAGTAAATACAAGCAGTAAATCTAACATTTTCGCTGGAAAATAAAGATCCCGGCCACTGCAACTGCTGCTCCAAACAGCTTATGCCAGGCAAAAGGCATTTTCTCTGTGCCAAAAAGCCCCAGCAATTCGATCAAATATGCAGTAATGATCTGGGCTACTACAATAAGAAGGGCTGTCTGGGCCGGTCCCAACGCCTGCATACTACGTATTACTGTAAATGTGATCCCGGCTCCCATCAGACCGCCGGAAAGCAGATATACCGGTGATACAGAAAACAATCCCCGCACCGGTGGCCTTCCTGTAAAAAACCAGACCACCGCACATGCGATCAGGGCTGTTGCCTGAACCCAGCCTGCAGCCACCCACACACTGGTCTGTTTCGTCACACCTGTATTAAACACTCCCTGTATACTCATCAATGCCCCTGAAAGAAGTGCTGTTACGATCCCTGTCATTTCACGTCCTCCTGCTATTATTAATGTTCTCCCAGATGCATGAAAGATTCCGAGAGGACATCATATGCCTCTGCATTTATATCTCCTTCATAACTTGTACAGATATGTTTCTTTTTATACACAACTTATACACAGCATGGACAATACACCTGAAATGCTATATAATCCTTAGTATAATCCACAATAATTATCCTCCCCTTTCACTTGTCTAAATTTCCATCTGCCGCGTCAGCTTCAATCGATGATGCTACCGGCATCGCCTCATTCAGCTTCCTTGCACATGAAAATTTATCCTGCGTGTAATGGATCGGTAATTATCGTGGATTATACTAGTACATCGTTTTCGAAATAACTATACCACTCACTTATCTGCGAATCTGATTGCACAGGCCTAAAAGCCTCAGCGTAGCCCGCTACGCCTGCGTTTTTAGACCTGCACACTCAAATCCGCATCCTACGTGATTAGTACAGTTATTTACGAAACGATGTACTAGCGAACAGATCACCTGCAAAAACAGGAAAAAAGCCTGATGGCCGGTGGTGTGTGAACCTACAATATCCCATTTAGAGGTGGTCTTTTACATGGTACAGTCATTTTTACAGGCAACTGCCTGGGCCATGAAACCGCCAGCGCCTTATGGCCCCTTTCACCTGATATTTACTTTCTTTGGTGTAAGCACAAGCATCCTTCTTGCCAGAAGGCTTGCCTCAAAAGAGAGCAGGCAAACCGACTTACTGCTGTTTTTATGCAGCCTGATACTGGCGCTGACAGAAACATACAAACAGCTTTTTATTTATTATATAGAAAATAACGGCCATTACGACTGGTGGTATTTTCCATTCCAGCTGTGCAGCATTCCCATGTATCTGGGGCTTGGGATCCCCTTTGTCCCCTCTAAGCTGAAAAACAGTTTTTACAGCTTTATCCAGGATTTCGGACTTCTTGGCGGGATCATGGCACTGGCTGAGCCAAGCGGACTGATGCACCCTTATATAACCCTCACTGTTCACGGTTTTTTATGGCATTTTATCCTGATCTTTATGGGACTTATATGTGCATTTTACAACCATGGCAAAAGGGGACGGCCACTCTTCCTGTTTCTTATCTGCACAGCCATTGCCACAGTCATAAACGTACTATCACATCCATACGGAAATGCGGATATGTTTTACATCAGTCCCTATTATCCAAATGGCCAGATCGTATTTCACCAGATTTCCCTGGTGACCGGCACCATTTTGGGAAACTGCCTTTATCTTACCAGCGTGCTTCTTGGCGGTTTCATTATCCATATGATCTGCCTGAAGCTGAAAATAAGATAAATGTGCTCCCAGAGTCACATAATAATTTTAAGGAGAATATAATTATGTCAGAGATTACAAAAGAATCCAGAGCTGAAAGAGCTATTGCCTGTCACAACAAGGCTTATAACTGCGCCCAGTCTGTAGCTTTCGCATTTTTAGATAAGGTAGATATTGACCCGGAAACACTTTTTAAAGTAACTGAGGGTCTTGGCCTTGGAATGGGCGGCATGGAAGGAACCTGTGGTGCTATTTCCGCAGCAGCTGTTTTAGCCGGCTTAAAGATCAGCACTGCAGACCTGGAAAAGCCTAACTCCAAGGGCACTTCTTACAAAGCAGCCAAAGCCTGCATCGCAGCTTTTAAGGAGAAAAACTCCACCATTGTATGCCGTGAATTAAAGGGTGTAGATACAGGAAAAGTCCTTCGTGCATGTCCTGACTGCATCTGTGATGCTGTTGCCATTATCGAAGAAAATCTGTTTCCGGAAGAATAATCAAAAAACATACTGTTCTCCCGGAAAGACTCCAGGAGGACATCCTGCAAAAAAGGGAAGCAGTTTTATTTAATAGCTTCCCTTTTTCAACAGCTTACGGATATAGGCATAAGCTGCATCTTCCCCTTCGTCTTTCAGGATCGTAAGGAGCTTTTCCAACAACGCCCTGGTCTCCGGATGAATGGTAATGTATTTCTTTGTAAATTCGTAATATTCCATAGGTGCTCCACTGGTATAATTCTTCCCCCTGTACACCTCACAGGCCGCGATCCTGTCACACAGCATTTCTGCTACATAACGCACAGGCATCTTATTTCCTACCAGACCTTCTTCTTTATTCAATGAAACATCGATCCAATATTCAAAATGGTGCTTGTTGCGCCCCTTGTGATGAAGCCATGCTTTAGAAAAACCGATCACCTCACGCTCTGCCGCATTGGGGCTTCGATCCCCCTGGTAATAGCGGACTCCAGTCCAGAATTCCTCCGGACTGTACTTTGACAGGTCATGTGTCAGCCCCTGCCAGTATAATCCCAGCTTAAAGCAGTGTTTACACACCAGCAGCCGGTGTCTGGTAATAGTACAGAAATGTTTGATCATATTACCCAGCTTTATTTTCGGTATTTTCATTTCATTTTCGGACATTTCTAAATCCTCTCTATTTTATAAAGCTCCCAGTCAGGGGACATGCCACCTGATAGTACATCGTTTCATAAATAATGTACCAGTACATCACCATACCTGAAAACAGTTGTTGTGTGTCGCCGACACTCCCGAATTTTTTCCATGCCTCATTGTACCAGAACTTTTCCCCACTCTCAATACTTATTTTCTTAAGAACAAAAGGTTTGACACGACCATCAATTTGTGATATTCTAATCACAGTTGCGAAATTACTTGCAACTCAACATTTTTTTATATTTTTTGGAGGTATCGTAATGAAAGGTACAGTTAAGTGGTTCAACAACCAGAAGGGTTACGGATTCATTTCTGACGAGCAGGGTAACGATGTATTCGTACACTACTCAGGTCTGAACATGGAAGGCTTCAAGTCTTTAGACGAAGGCGCAGAAGTTGAGTTCGACGTAGTAAATGGTGCTAAGGGACCTCAGGCTACTAACGTAACCAAATTATAATCAATGAACAACAGTGTACCTTTTTCAAACATATATCAATTTGATAGATAGTTGAAGTAAGTTATACGTGAATTTCAAATGATTACAAAGGAGCCAGTCATATGACTGGCTCCTTTTGTGTTCTCTTTTATCTTCCTGGCCGCTCTGTCTTATTCTTATTCTTATTCTTATTCTATCCTCTTGCCTTTTCCAGAATATCCTTTAATTCATCTACATCAAAGGTATAATTCTTGTTGCAGAAATGGCAGTTCACCTCGATGGGTTTACCGTCATCGATCATTTCCTGGATATCTTTCTTTCCAACACTGATCAGCGCTCTCTCAATACGGCTCTTATTGCAGTTACATGTAAACTTAGCAGGAAGTTTTTCATTGATCTCCAGTCCTAAATCCCCTAAAATATACTGCAAAATAGTCTCTGGTGTATTTCCCACATCTAATAATGTAGTAATAGAGTGGATCTCTCCGATTTTCTTTTCCAGAGCAGAAATAACTGCCTCCGAAGCCCCCGGCATCAGCTGGATGATAAATCCGCCTGCCTGACGAACTGTATTATCCTTATTCATCAGAACCCCCAGTGCAACAGAAGAAGGGGTCTGCTCGGAAGTTGCATAATAATAGGTAAGATCCTCTGCGATCTCTCCTGATACCAGAATGGTCTGTCCCACATAAGGCTCCTTTAAGCCAATATCCTTGATCACGCTTAAAACACCTATACCTAAAGCACCGCCTACATCCAGTTTTCCCTTGTCGTTTGGCGGAAGCATTACTCCCGGATTAAAGGCATAGCCTTTTACCTCTCCTTTGGAATCAGCGGTAACGACCAGTCCTCCAATAGGACCATCCCCCTGTATCTTTAAAGTAAGCAGGTCATCTTCTCCCTTCATGTCATAGCCCATCATCACAGCTGCCGTCATTAATCTTCCAAGTGCCGCTGTTGCCACAGGACTTGTATTATGAGCCTGTCTTGCAGTCTCAGTCAGATCTCTGGTAGTTGCCGCAAAAGCACGGATCTGACCATCTGCTGCAGTTGCCCTGATCACATAATCTGCCATATAATTTCTCCTTTTTATACCTGCGCTATTGCGCTTTATTCCCTGTGCCCATTACATTACTTTCCGCGCTCACGGAAAACAAGATAAACCCTTTCACTGTCATCCTTCACCTGTTTCCTGGTAAAAGCATCATAAGCGGCCACAAACTCCATTCCAGCCTCTTTTGCCGCTTCCTTTACCTCCTCAAGGGAATAGCATCTCTGATAATGAGTCTCCTCAAACTTGCGGAACAATTCCCCTTCTTTAATAAATAAAGTCAGGTCATACTCATTGATCCTTTCATCTTCGTCATAGAAATTTTCCCAGATAAAGCTGCTTTCTTCCCGGTTTTCTGCAAAAGTCCCGTCTGCTAAAAGATGGGTATATTTATATTCCGTATTCATATCAAAAATGAAGATACCTGACGGGTCCAGATAATTATTTACCAGCTTAAACACCTGTACCAGATCTTCTTTTTCCAGGATATAGTTCATGGAATCGCAGATACTTACTGCCGCCTTTACTGTACCGTAAAGCTCAAACTCCCGCATATCCTGCAGAAGATACAAAATATCAAGCCCTGATCTTCCACGTTTATCCATGGCGATCTCCAGCATGTCCTCTGAATTGTCCACGCCGATCATGTCATATCCGGCCTTTGCCAGAAGCTCCGTAATGCTCCCCGTACCGCAGCCCAGATCAAGAACCAGCCCGTCCTTTACTCCATATTCATTTAACAGGCTTTTTAAATAATCTGCCCATTCTTCATAAGGAATATTATCCTGAAACAGATCATAGACCTGTGCAAAGCTTGTATATGCCTCCATTTTCTTTTCCTTTTCTTTCTTATACAATTCAGACCTGGCAGCTCCTGCTCCCATATTCACGAAAACAAGAAGCCTGATATATCCTTTCGTAGATACGTAAATAACTGTACCGATCTCATAGAATGCGAACCTGTAACATTAAAATACCTGCCCGGAAGATTCCGGACAGGCGCACATTACAGATTGCTTAAGCGTTCTTACCGCAGCACTTTTTGTACTTCTTTCCGCTTCCGCATGGACACGGATCATTTGGGAAGATCTTCTTTCCCTTGCGGACAGTACCGGAAGCCTTCTGGTTCTTGTACAGTTCCTTACGCTTTTCTGGAGTCAAGATCGCATCCCACTGTGGAAGCTCATACAGCCATGTAGCCTTTGCTTCTACCATGTTGTAGTACAGCTTTTCAGGATCGATCTCGATCTTAACTTCAGTATCTTCTTCCATAGTATCGATCGGGTTCTCATATCCCTTTAAGCTTTCATTGATACCATCTAAGAATCCGGTCATGATCAGGATCTCTGTATTATATTTCTCAGCCAATTCCTTAACAGTACCTGTAATTACCTGCTCAGGCTGGGAAAGGATCTGCTCATAGATTCCTTTTTCAATCTGGAAATATCCGGACCACAGCTCTTCTCTTTTTTTATCATCCAGGCCGTCACCATATGCCAGATTTCTCCATGTTTCTAATAATGCCATAGTAAAACCATCCTTATTTGTATATTTAGCGGATACCTTAAAAGACACACCTCCGCTATCGTAATATGTAGTATATAACAAAACTGCGGATTTTTCAAATATTTTCGCTAAAGCCCTGCTATTTCTTCGTTTTTTGTAAGAAATATTACGAATCATTACGTTTCTATGACTTCCATTGCATTTTAAGCCGGAGCATGGTATATTTTAAACCAGTCAGAGATGACGCGGGCCCGGCAGTACCTGCTATAGAGCAGTACTCCGGGCCATCCCCCGTTTTAAAGGCAATTTCTTATACTCTTTTACTTTTTCTTATACATCCCATATTTTCAAACCACATTTTCAAACCACATTTTCCTGCTGTCCTGTATTTTTTTTAGTACATTTATATGAAAAACTTGTTTCTCAGGTGAGAAAATTCTGCTTGTAAAATGTCATATTATGTGAGAAAATGAACATAGGTATGCCGTGATAATTTTAACAAAGGCAACCTGTTTAACCAAACGGACATGTCTGTTTTTTGCAGGCACAACCAATCATACAAGTATCTTTGAAAGGAGTTTTAACACATGATTTATTCACAGGAAGTAGAAGAAATGTGCAAAGTTGCACAGGGCGTTCATCATGGCGCTGCTCCAATCCCAGAAGAAGCAAAATGGGTAAAATCAAAGGAGATCAAAGACATTTCCGGTCTGACACACGGTGTAGGCTGGTGTGCTCCACAGCAGGGTGCCTGTAAGCTGACCCTGAACGTAAAAGAAGGTATTATCCAGGAAGCTCTGGTAGAGACCATCGGATGTTCAGGTATGACTCATTCTGCAGCTATGGCAGCTGAGATCCTTCCAGGCCTGACTGTTCTGGAAGCTTTAAATACTGACCTGGTATGTGATGCGATCAATACCGCTATGAGAGAGCTGTTCTTACAGATCGTTTACGGAAGAACCCAGAGTGCATTCTCTGAAGACGGACTTCCTGTAGGTGCTGGTCTGGAAGACCTTGGAAAGGGACTGCGTTCTCAGGTTGGTACTATGTACGGAACTCTTAAGAAAGGTCCACGTTACCTGGAGATGGCAGAGGGCTATGTAACCGGTATCGCATTAGATGCTGAAGATCAGATCATCGGATATCAGTTCGTAAACCTTGGCAAGATGACCGATTTCATCAAGAAGGGTGATGATCCTACTACTGCATGGGAAAAGGCTAAAGGACAGTACGGCCGCGTTGCTGACGCTGTTAAGATCGTTGACCCACGTAAAGAATGATGAGGACCAATTAGGAGGATTAAAAAGATGGCATTATTTGAATCATATGAGAGAAGAATTGATAAGATCAATTCTGTATTAAACAGCTATGGCATTGCTTCTATCGAAGAAGCTGAGAAGATCACAAAAGATGCAGGCCTGGACGTTTATGCTCAGGTTAAGAAGATCCAGCCTATTTGCTTCGAGAACGCTTGCTGGGCTTACACTGTAGGCGCTGCTATCGCTATCAAGAAGGGCTGCAAGAGAGCTGCTGACGCTGCTGCAGCAATCGGCGAAGGTCTTCAGGCATTCTGTATCCCAGGTTCTGTTGCTGACCAGCGTAAGGTTGGTTTAGGACATGGTAATCTGGGCAAGATGCTTCTGGAAGAAGATACTGACTGCTTCTGCTTCTTAGCAGGACATGAGTCTTTCGCAGCTGCTGAAGGCGCTATTGGTATCGCTGAAAAGGCTAACAAAGTCCGCCAGAAACCTCTGCGCGTTATCTTAAACGGTTTAGGAAAAGACGCTGCACAGATCATCTCCCGTATCAACGGATTTACATATGTTGAAACTGAGATGGATTACTACACAGGCGAAGTAAAAGAACTGTGGAGAAAGTCCTACTCTGAAGGCTTAAGAGCAAAAGTAAACTGCTACGGCGCTAACGACGTAACAGAAGGCGTTGCTATCATGTGGAAGGAAGGCGTTGACGTTTCCATCACCGGTAACTCCACCAACCCAACCAGATTCCAGCATCCAGTAGCTGGTACTTACAAGAAAGAATGCATCGAAAAAGGCAAGAAGTACTTCTCCGTAGCTTCCGGCGGCGGTACAGGACGTACTCTTCACCCAGACAACATGGCAGCTGGTCCTGCTTCCTACGGTATGACCGATACCATGGGACGTATGCACTCTGATGCACAGTTCGCTGGTTCCTCTTCCGTTCCTGCTCACGTAGAAATGATGGGTCTGATCGGTATGGGCAACAACCCTATGGTAGGCGCTACTGTTGCAGTTGCTGTTTCCATTGAGGAAGCTGCAAAGGCTGGCAAGTTCTAAGAAATGGCTTAAAATAAGGTTTTTAAAAGGGAAGCTGATGCAATGTCAGCTTCCCTTTTTATATTCCTGTTATTTAGAATACAACCGGTGAAACCAGATTTTTAAGCACTGCCACAACGCTCCATCCCGCAATAGCACTGGTACTGGAATAAATATCCAGCTCTGCCTTTACTCCCGGTATCTGGGCTGTGATCTTGTGATCATCTCCCATCATTTCCGGGACACTAAAAATACTCATATCCACATTTTCAGGGCCGGAAGATGCCAAAGAAGCCGCAATGGCTACATTTACCTTTGTAGGCAAAATAGAAATAGCTTCCTTTGCGCTTCCATGAAATACCTGCTTTTCTTCTCTGTCCGTCATAAGGCTTTCTTCAAACAACGGTGTTCCTGAAAGGGATTTCGGTCCTTTTTTTGTACGGAAAGAAGTCTGTGCCTGTCCCATAAGAGAAATAGTCCGCAGTACATCAAAACCGCCGATGGCACCGGAAGCAATGTGGATCTTTCTTCCATTTTCTTTTGCACATTCACTGATCTTTCTGTAAAATGTTTCATCTGCCAGTGCACCAATAGATAACAGGATCATATCTGCCCCGCCAGACAATATTTTCATACCATAATCCTGGACAGCTTTAACAGAAGCTGCCTCTGCCACATAATCCGGCTTGTCTTCCAGCAGTTCTTCTAAAGTGCTGCATGGACGGCAGCCGCCTTTTTCTGCCAGTGCTTCGGTCTTTTCCTTTGTCCGTCCCAATATACCGGTCAGCTCATATTCCTCCATAAGGCCCTTGTTATAAGCCTCTACAATGATCCCCGTCAGAAATCCATTTCCTAAAACAGCCAGTTTTTTCTTTGTTGTAACCTTTGTCATTTTCCCCTTTTCCTTTTAATATGTACTCTCGGAGTCTTTCCTACACTTGTCTTTGCAGCCGATTTTCCGAGAGTATATTTAACGCAAACTTCATTTCTCATTATTTTATTTATTATTGCTTTTTATTTAAACAGCCATTCCATCCATTCCCGGTGCACCCGTTCCGGCAGCTTCTCATACACATTTACAAACTCCCAGCCTGTACTCCGGTCCTTAAAAGCCGGATACAAAAATCCAAACTCCGGTGTCCCAGGCTCATATTCACCTGTCAGCGGGCTGATAACACACAGCAGATAAGTATAGACCTCTTCAGAACCTTCCAGCCACTCCTTATCCGTTCCCTTTACCGGCACATCATACTGACCATAGTACATAAAGCAGGAAAATGGATACCCCGGGTGATATTTCTCTCCCAGAACCTCGTAAAACAGATCCATATACCCGTCATTCTTCATTTCCGACTCTTTTACGCCATCAAGCAGCTGCCATACACTTCCCGGCTTTCCCATCTCTTTTGTAATTCTGTATTCTTTCAACTGCTCATTTGTCTTAGAGATCAGCACCGTTTTCGCCATATTTAAATTTCTGGTACGCTCACTGGCTGACAGCTTCAGAAAATTCGTATTAAACGTGCCGTCCACATAGCCTTCTTCATCAAAATAGGCCCCTGCGATCCGGCCTACGGAAGCTCTGGCCGGTGTCATACGCCTGGTCAGCTCCAGCATGTCATCTCTGTTTATCATGCCCTTTACATCCTCCTGTTTTATATCCACCACACCAATTTTCAAAGAAAAATAAGCGGATCACGAATATCTTTAATATATTCTTCTATATGTAAATCTCAAACTCCACCTGTTCCATTTCTAAAAGCACCTGGCGCAGGCACTGTAAAAAAAGCTGGATTTTTCTGCTTCCCGCTGCCTTTTCCATGCACATATAATTGATCACCCTTGGCGGCACTTTAAAATCCACCGGCAACTTCTTTATCCCGCCTTCTGCCAGAAGTCCTACAGCTACACTGGCCGGAACCAAAGCCCAGCTATCCCTTTTGCGCAGAAAAAACTGAAGCTGGTTCATAATAGATAACGCCAGCTTCGGCTGCCGCCCCTGAAACAACTGATTATGCCAATGGACAAATTCATACGACCAGTCCACATATACTTCATGGTCCAGATTCAACTGATCCTTTTCCACTTTCTCCACGTTTCTCTCATTCCAACTGTTCATATACCGGCTGTCCTCTGCACACAAAAACACCATAGGCTCCGCACAAACAGGACGCACCTGCACAGTAGCAGACTCAAATTTTACCACTGTAAAAGCAAGGTCTGTTATCCCTTCTTCCACTCCCAGATGCGCCTGATCCGAATAATCCTTTATCTCCAGTATAATATCCGGATTTTCCGCCATAAACCGCTCATACACAGGTGTCAGCAGATGAGTTCCTAAACTGTTCATCGAAGAGATCCGAAGTTTCTCGCTTCCTCCATCCCGGCCTAAAGCCAACATTTTTTCCAATATCTCCTGATATTTCACTGCCAGTCCCAGAAATTTTTCTCCCTTATCTGTGAGCATTACACTGCGGCTTCCCTTTCCCCTTATAAAAAGAGAATAGCCTAATCTCCGCTCCAGAATACGGATCTTGGTGCTTAAGGATGACTGACTGATGAATAATTTTTCCGCTGCTTTTGAAATGCTCTTACACCGGCAGATCTCTAAAAACGCCAGTATCTCCTGATCCATATCCTTTCTTTCCCCATTTCGCTTTTAACGATCTTCTATCAATAAAACAGACCTGATGTTTCATCCAATACCAATATATCATTTTCAAAACGGTGTACTAGTACATCGTTTACGAAATAACTGTACCAGTCAAATATATTATTCAATCCATTCAATATAATATATGATTTTTCTGTATTTTACAAGATATACCTGCAATGATACACTCAGCTTGTATTAAAAACACGTTAACCAAATGTAAGACCCTGATAGGACATCAAAAACTTTTGGAGGTTTCTATGTTTACACCCGCTGATACTATTTCCATTCCAACATCCCGTCTGAAAGAAAACATCCCTGATATTGCTGCCATTACCGGCAACACGCTCTGGGGCTTCAGTCTTCTGCTGTCCAAGACTGCTTTAAGCTATGCCCCCACCAGTGTACTGCTGTCTATACGCTTTATCATCGCATTTTTACTAATGAATTTAATCCTTCTTTTTAAAATAGAACCCATCTCACTCAAAGGCAAAAACATTCTTCCTGTACTTCTTCTGGCATTGAATGACGTAGCCTACTTTTACTGCGAAAGCTATGGCATCGCCCTTACCAACAGCATGTTCACAGGCGTAATATTATCCCTGATCCCGATCCTGGCAATGGGACTTTCTGCTCTCTTCTTAAAAGAATTTCCCACTCTGTACCAGATCCTTTTCAGTTTTCTCCCAGTAGCCGGTGTGGTCATCATCATATTAGCCGACAGCTCCTCAGGCGCAATCCAGCCGGTGGGCATCCTTTTTGTTCTTTCTGCCTGCTTTTTATCTGCAACCCAGCGTGTGATCAACAGGAAAGCAGCTGTAAATTTTTCTGCATTTGAACGCACTTATTTCACTATTTGCAGCTCCTGTCTCTTTTTCACCACCAATGCAGTCCACCAACTGGGCGGTAATGCCATGAAACTGCTTCACTACGCCACCATCCCCGACTTTATCATCCCGGTACTGATCCTTAGTATCTTCTGTTCTGTCACCTGCAATATTTTGGTAAATTATGCAGCTGGAAAAATGTCCGTCTGCAGGCTTGCTGCTTTCTCTAACCTGCAGACCATGTGGTCCATGTTCGCAGGAGTATTATTTCTTCGGGAACCCTTTGGTCTGTCCTCCTTTATTGGTTCAGTTCTGATCATATACGGCATATGGCATGTTACAAAATAAAATAGGCAGCTATTTCTTCTTAGCTGCCTACCCGCCAATGGAATATTTGGATTTAGGCATTACCCACGCCTTCCTACGGTCTGTAATTGTATTATCATATATCAGTAAAAATATCAATCATTTAAGAAAACATTCAGGAATTTCGCTTTTAACAAGGTATCTCTTTTTCTTTCTGTATAGCTCAGAAGTTTTTTACTGTAAGTTTAAGCAATTCTGACTCTTGGTCTAACAATTAAGAAAAAGTCCCATGTCAATCTTGTATGTAGACACTGGACTTTATTCCTTGTGAAATGACTGAAAACCAAGAGAACTACATAGCAGAGTTATTCTGTGCTGTCGCATCAGGTACAATCTTGCGTTGCTGCATCAGTACAATGGAAAACATCACAATGATAATTCCCAGATAGCGCGTAACAGTCAGCTTTTCGCCGAGAACCAGCATGCCCAAGACAGTTGCCATCACTGTCTCCATCGAAGCAATGACGGGAACCCTACTACTTTCATGTATTTGCCGCACGCCTTGATAATAAAAAAGATAGCCAATCGCTGTGGGAATCAGCGCATAAAGAAAGCCCAACCACATGATGTGGATAGTAAACGTGATTGGCGTTTCCCACTGCCGCATGAATACCGCCAAAAACAAGGCTGCGAACAGGTAGCTGTAGGTGCTGATAACAAACGGGTCACTGTCCTCTCCAACGAGCTTTCCGAAAATGGCAGTCAAAGCATAACAGAAGCCAGATACTATGCCAAAGAAAATCCCCGAAACGGACAGTGAAAAAGCCGTAAATTGTCCGCCGGTAGCCGCCAATACACATCCTATTACATTAATCAGGAGTGCAATGCACTTATGGGAAGTAATCCGCTCATGGAAGAAAATCGCAGAAAGAATTGCAGTGAAAACGGGGGCGACATTCAGCAATACTGCACTGACCGTTACGCCAATCCGCACCACAGCCCAGCTGTAGAAAACATTATAAACACCATGGCAGATCAACCCCAGCATTGCGCTGAAGAAAAGAATTCTTTTACTAACACGAAAAACCGAAATTCCAGAACGGATCAGTGTGACAACCAGCAGGATTACAAAAGCGAAAGCCATGCGCAAAAAGCTAATAGTTATAGCAGAGGCACCGGCATCGGATATCAGCCTGATAAACAATCCAATGCTTCCCCACAGACATCCAGCAATGAAAACCAGAATTGAACCGTGCTCAAAAATCATGTTTTTCTGCTTCAAAAAAACTGGTTCCCCCTTTCTGCCAATTCCATCGGAGTGAGCAATACAACGCCCTGTTTGGAATCGTTTTCCAGAATACGCACCTCACCTTTGACACCACCGATATGCATACACTCCAGATTGACGCAACAAATGAGCCGCTTTCCCAGCCGAATAATCTGCTGGGAAAGCTCTGTCAACTGTGCGGGGAATGTTTTTCACCCAGTTCCAAACCAAAGTCCAACATGACACTATAAGCCAACTTTCGACTATTTTGTTGATGGAAACAGATGTGCCTTTTCCCCACAGGGAAATCCAAAGATACTGGTTGATCATGTCATTTGTACACCCCATGTGTGTTATTGATACTGGTGAAGTCTGATCTTTTAAAACAGGGTATCACAAGATCAGTAGCATAATCCAGCTGAAAAAATATCAAACTTCTATCAATATTCAAAAAAATGCATTTGCTCATTTATAGCTATGAATACTCATAACTTCCCATCTTCTTATGGAACAATGGATCACTTGGAATATTGCAGTCAATTCCCATATCCATTGACATCTTTCTTGCAAGAACCTGCATAGGAACTACGTACTCCATAGATGAAAAATACCCATCCTCCTTAAATGGATAAACCAGATTTCTCTGTGTTGCAAGAGACTCATCAGAGGTAATCATGTAATTGTGGGCATGACGTTCTTCTTCAAAGTACTTCATCATATGAACCATGCGCTCTAAATGCTTACTCTTATTTCCCAGATACAGGATATAAGTATCCTTATCAATCGCATGATAGATTCCATGCATAAACTCTTCCAGTTCATAGCCCGTTACACTGTATCGCGCTGCTTCTAGAATCTTTAAAGTTCCCTCTAACATAGCGCCCATACAAGAATCACAGCCAATCACAATAATTCTTTTGCACTTTAACAAATCTTCTTTATTGGCCTTATACCAATCCCATGCTTTCTGAGCAATATCCGGGATTCCATCTGAGGTTTCTACCATTGCTCTTGTAAGTTCTTCTTTTCTTTCTCCTGTTATCTTTCCTGTTTTTTCTGCCAGTTTCATACCTAACAATGCCAAAACAGCCACAGAGCCTTCATAGCCCTTTGTCTTAGGTCCAGCCAGTTCTTCACCTACCGCCAGCAAAACAGTACGATCCGCATGTTCTGTAACTGGAGCTTGTATATTGGCTGTAATTGCCAGCGTCATCAACCCTAATGCTTTTGCCTTATCCAGTGCCTTAATGGTACTGGTACTTCTTCCTGCCTGTGAAATACCAATGACCAGTGTATTTTTATTAAATACCTTTTCATTATCCACAAACTCCATTGGATACATGGCAAAAACTTTTATCTGCATGGTATCTTCCATTACTTTTCTTGCCGATACTGCTGCATGATAACTGGTACCTGAACCAAGTACATAGACTTGTTCGATTTTACCATCACAGCAATATTCCAGTGCCGTTTTCAGCAGTTCATCCTGCTCATCCACAATGTGTCTTACTGCCTCTTTCGATTCCAGGATATAATCATACATATCCTTTCTGTTAAAGATCGCTTCTGCTTCCTCTGCAGTAGGGTAACTGCTGATTGTTCCATCTCTCTGCACTGTAATGGAGCAATATTTATTGGCATATAAACATGCATCATACAAACTGTCACCCATAGACAACCTAGCTGTCATAGAACCTAAAAATCCATCTCCAGCTCCTGTGGTATCCTTGCTACATACCGAAATTCCCGGTGCCTGATAAGCCCGGTCTCCCTCTATACAGAAGAATCCATTTTCACCCAGAGTAACTACGATATCACCCACGCCATAAGCCTGACGCATTTTTCCTGCACACTCTTCCCAATTGCCTGGAGTATACTCTACACCTGCAAGATCCAGCATTCTTCCAATCTCTACTTCATTTAAAATGAGAATGCTGATATCTCCCCAGTAATCCGGAACATAATCTGGAACAGGTGATGGATTCACAACAGTTTTGATTCCCAGTTCTCTCGCTTTTCTAAGGATATGCCGTACACTCTGCTCATTGATTTCATAGCCTGTAATACAATACTGGGCATCCTTCATTGCTTCTAAAGCCTGGTCAATCTCTTCATCTGGTATTTTCTGCTCATTATGTGCACCCAAAACAATCATATTTCTTCCAGCATCGTCAATGAGAACAACTCCCGAAGTATCTTTGATTCCTTCTCCTAATACTACATATGTATCATCAATCCCAGCTTCTTTTAATACCTCTTTACCTTTATAGTACCAGTCACCGCCCTTTACATGGGCTATCATTGCAACATCTGCCCCCACTCTGGCAGCTGCAACAGCCGCATTAGTTCCTTTTGCACCATCCATGCCCGCGCTTGTTTTTAACGCACGAATGGTCTCTCCTGGCTTTGGCAGTTCATGTACTCTTACTGCCTGAGACACATTATGAGAATAAGCTACAATTACCTGTGGTCTGTTCACCATCTTGCCCTCCCTTTATTTTACGTACTCACGTTTTTTACTATCTAAAGATTATCTGAGAATCGGTGAATCCAGATATTTTCTTGAAACGACATGATCTGCCGTCTTACGGTCACAACACATAATACACTCTGGCACATAAGCAGGAAACAATGTAACCGGATATTCTACAGTCGGTTCACTGAACATTGCCACTCTCACAACTGTTTCTTTCCAGGAACCGGTCATTACAATAAATATCGCTCTCTTTGCAGTCAACATAGACTTCATACCAATAGTAATACCATTCGGTGGAAGAGCCTCGTAACAACCGCCGAATTCACGTTCTGCATAAGCAATAATGGTTTCATCCGTAATATGAACCGCCCTTGTTTTTGATTTTGCATACTGCTCTAAAGTAATATGATGAACATTAGAAATCGGACGTTCATTCCAACCAACTAGTCCCTTACAACCAACACCGCCAAGAATGGTGTCTACGCCGCCTAATTCCTCGATCTTATTGTCAATCAAATCAGGATCTGCCGGATCTGGGAAAAATCTCTGATCTTCTGGTACATTTAATTCAGGATCAATGCGTCCATAAAAACTCTGGGTCATCTTTCCTCTCATACTGAAGCGAAGGTTAGTAACAGGAAGAAGACGATATTCCCAATCCAACCACTGGTCTACATGGAATACATACAAATTCTTTAAACTAATCCGTTCCTCATTGACCCGTCGGATAAATATATCATAAACACCATTGATGCCGCCAGGAAGTATCCACACCGTCTTTTTTCCTTCTTTATTGTGTTCAATCACCTCATCTGTAATCATATTTCCAATTTTTTCTAACAGCGCTGTTTTATCTTCACCCATCATTAAATTCATTTTCCGATCAGGATGATCCGCCAGCTCATCCACCGGAATGGAGCACCACTTGCGTAAATCTTCTCTGGAAACAACATATTCCTTCATATTCTTTTCCTCCTAAAAAACGCTTGATTTTTGAACAACACATTAACCCTTTACACCTGACATGGTAATCCCTTCAATTACATATCTCTGGAATATAAGGTAAATTAACAGCGGCGGAAGCATTGCTATCAGCATCGCTGCAATTTTTACTCGCGGATCAACCCAGAAATTCGGACTAAGCATATTGGAAATGGTAACACTAATAGGTTTAATCTTCTGCCCTGTTACCAGAGACGGCCATAAATACTGTCCCCATGTTTTCATAAACATAAGTACTACCGTAGTAAGAATACCATTTCGCATAAGTGGCAGAACAATTCTTCCATATATTTGAAAATGTCCCGCCCCATCAATTCTCGCTGATTCTATAAATGAAAGAGGCAAATCTTCCAGAAACTGCATCATAATGAATACAGAAAGAGCTGAAACCATCATAGGAAAAGAGATTCCAGCAAAGGTATCAGAAAGCCCCAGACCAAATACCAGACGATACAACGGGATAATGTATAAAACCTGAGGAAGCATCATACTCACCATCATTGAACCAAAGAAAAATTTTTTTAATGGAAACTGATAGAATGTAAACTCGTAAGCAGCCAGAGAACTAATCACCAATATTCCTACCACTGTAATGCCAGTATAAATAAATGTATGAATCGTTGCTGTTGCAATATCAATGGTCACCAATGCCTCTTTGCACTTTAAAATTCCATTTGCCAGAGAATTTGGAAAAAAAGTTTTCGTTAAATTATTGGAATCCAGAGAAAAAGCTCCACTAAATAAAATCCATACAGGAAACAGACAAATCAATGCCCATACAGATGCCAGTAAAGTAAGTACTGTCTGTTCTGCTTTTTTCTTTGTTTTCATACAAGCTCACCTCCTACACATTCTTACGGCGTGCCTTAAACTGTACTACCGTCACTGCCAGAATCGCTATCATAAGCGTGACACCTTCTGCGCAGGCTCTGCCAAGACCAGATTTACCACCCAAATAAATATTACGTACCATTTCCATAACTGGGAATGACATAACCTGTCCAGGACCACCTACGCTGTTGACATCACTTCCACTGGAAATAATCCACGGAATGTCATAAACCTGAAGTGCACTGATAAAACCATATGTAATTACAAAAAATAAGATTGGTTCCAGAAGAGGAATAGTGATATCAACCATTTTTCGGAAAGTAGATGCTCCATCGATCTCAGCTGCTTCATAAATGTCCGGTGAGATATCTGCCATACCAGCACTGATGATGACAAAGTTAAATCCTGCAGAATTCCATACATCCACCATTAAAACATATACAATGGCATATAGTTCTGTACTATCCCAGGTAATGCCCCGTCCAATTCCAATATTAGCCAGTGCAGATGCAACCAACCCTGTACCAGTTGTCATAAACCACTGCCAAATACCCGCACATAAGAATAATGGAAGTACATAAGGTACAAAGTATGCACCACGGAATATATTAAACAGCTTCTGTGAAAGCTGTCTGGTAATCAAAGCCAGAACCAATGAAAGTGTCAAACCCACAAGCAATGTCATTGGAACATAAATAGCAAGGTTTTTAATTGATTTTAAGAAACGAAGAGATGTTGTTCCTTTTCCTGATAATATCAACTGATAATTTGATAATCCCACAAAATTCACTTTGCCTCTGCTAGAAACTGACCAGTCCGTAAAACTCATGACTACGCCCTGAATAAAAGGATAAAAAATAAAGACGGCAAACAGTAGGAAAAATGGAAGAATCCCCAGATAATTCAAGGAATATCTTCGGGCTTTATATAAAAACGACGTTTTTCTATCTTTCATCGTCTTTCCTCCTTGTTATAATAAAATCAAGAGATGCTGCAGAAAAGCCTTATCTTCTTTCTGCAGCACCTCTTTTATACCTTATATTACTTCAGCTGCATTAGGGACTGCCTCTTATTACTCACCAGCCTCTGCATAGAGACCATTGATCGCATCAATAAACTGCTGTGCCCCATCTTCTGGAGTTGTAGATCCATTTGCAACTCCAGGAGCTACATCACCAATTGCACTAGTCCAGAATACACTGCTATGTCCAAAATCCATCTGGTTCATACCACACTTTAATCCCTTTGCCAGAATTGCTAACATTTCTGTCTTCTGGGTTTCTGGATCATCCATAACATCTTCACGCAGCATAGAACGTCCGATCACCTGTGCAAACTTCTGCTGTACTTCGTATGATCCCATCTTCTTTAACCAACCGCGGATTGCTTCATTTCTGTCTTCATCACCAGTATTGATTCCATACATAAAATCCCAACCCTGAAGTCCGCCAGTCCATCCATTCTCGTCATAAGATGGAATCAGCTGTACATCATAATGTGTTCCAGCCTGAATATAATCCGGCTCATTCCACGGTCCAACACAAATAAATCCCAACTCATTTGACTTAAATGCTTCTGAAGCAGCGTCATCATTATAAGACATTCCATTAGAATAACTTTCCAGCTTCTTAATGGTTTCAAATGTACGTACTGTCTGCTCTGGTTTTAAAGTAGTTTCCCCATTCTCTACTCCTACAGTCAGATTCTGTGCATCACTTGCTAAAACAGCACCTGGGCAATAGTATCCTCCTTGTGCCCAGGAATGAGTCGCATCAATTCCTGCTGCTTTTACTTTTTCGCACTCGTCAAAGAATACATCCCATGATGTAAGCGGTTCATTTTTCCAGTCAATTCCTGCTTTTTCAAGAACATCTGTATTTCTGAATATAATCGGAACATAACTCATAAATGGAATTGCCCACATTCCGCCATCCTGTGATACCGCATTAATCGCTGTATCATAAAAACCATCCTTATATCCTTCTTCCGAATCATAAACTGGTGTCAAATCAAGAAGATCAATGGCATCCTTATACTGAAGCATGTTTCGAGCACTGGCAAAGAACATATCAGGAAGTCCTACACCAGCCATAAGGCTTGTCAGAAGATCAGAATCATTTTTACCAATCAATGTAATAGAATTGACCTTCGGGTTTTCTTCGCAGTATTCTTTTACCCACTGGTCAAATAATTTTCCCTGGTCATTTAAAACTGCATCTGAATATACCCAGAATACCAGATCATACTTTCCGTCCGAGGTAGTACCGCCTGCATCAGCCTGTGCTACACCACCAGATGAAGAACCATTAGATTCTGCGGTTTTTCCTTGTTCCCCTCCACCATTATTTCCAGATGTGTTACTTTGAGCACCTGAACCACATCCAGACAATGCTCCTGCTGCTAATGCTGCCGCCAGTACCAAACTTAGTGCTTTTTTCATAAACCATCTCTCCTTTTTAGTATTTATTTTCTTCGCTCTTTTTATAATTTGAGCGCAGTACTCCATAAAAAGCAACTCCCGCCGGACCATAGGGACCATTCTGTTTTCCAGCGAAGTCTGATATCATCATCTTCGGGATCTCTTTTTCTTTTAATAATTCCGATAATTCGGATACTTTATTCTTTAACCTTTCAAAAAACCAACTGTCAGATGCTACCCCACCAGTAAAAACAAATATTTCAGGATCTAACAAATGGCTTATATTGATCACAGATGCTGATAACACATATAATGCTGTTTCTGTTATTGCTTCTGCTTCTGACTCATGTCTGCAGCAAGCTTCAAATACCTCTTGCGCATTTTTATAATGATTAGTTAAAGTAGAAAATCCTTGTCCAGAAGCAAGTGCTTCCAATCCCTTATATTCAGTACCAGGTTCTGGTTTTAAAAGCAAGTCATATCCAATTTCTCCTGCATTATTGTTTTTTCCCCGAATTAGTCTGCCATCTTGTATCGCAGCCACTGCAATTCCAGTTCCTACATTGTAACAGATAAAATCTTTATATTTTTTACCAGCTCCAAATAGAAGTTCTCCGCTTGCTGCTGCCTTTACATCATTATCTATGTATACAGGGATTCCAAATTCATATTGTAAATCCTGACATAATTCAAAACCATCCAATACTTCCATCACACTGCTAGAAATCAGACGCTGACTTTTAAAATCTACATGCCCTCTCGCTCCAATTCCTATTGCAATGATATCAATATCCTTTGATATCTTATTTTTCAGTTTCCACAATTCTTCAATCAACTGAGCCAGCCAAATACCGCTGTTCGTATATATCTGCGGATACTTGATCACTTCCAAAATCTCCGCCTGTTCTGTGATCACACCAATTGATACGCTGGTTCCTCCTACGTCAATACCTATTACAGCTTTTTTTTTCATGTATCTCCTTCTGCCTGTAAGGCAACTGCTGCTGCTCCCAGAAGACCGGCATCATATCCAAGAGCAGTTACCTGAATTTTCGCCGGAGTCCCCATTGCAAATATATGCGCCTCTTGTGCAACTGTCTCCAGAAGGCTTTGTTTAAATAAATTAAATGACATTGCCACACCACCGCCAATGATTACCTTTTCGGGATTTAAAAGCATGCAACTGGAAGCAATCACCTGTCCTAAATACCTTCCTTCAATATTGAACGTTTCACATGCCAATGCGTCACCTTCCTTTGCCATTTTAGAAATTGTAAGTGCATCTGGCACTTCCCCATCTATTTTTTTCTTTCCTCCTAATTTTATATAGATATCTGTAATCCCCCGAGCTGATGCTAGGTTTTCCAGTGTATCTCTCTTTCGTGTGCTGCGTTTCTTTAAAACAATCTCATCCATTCTGCAACTACCAACTTCTCCTGCTGCACCAAAAGCCCCTCGATACAACTTACCATCCAAAAATAAGGCTCCACCGATTCCATTTCCTACTGACAAGTACATAAAATGCTCTGTTTTTCTGCAAAGTCCAAACATTTTTTCAGCAACAGCACTTGCATTACACTCATTTTCAACATATACAGGAAAACCAAATTTCTCCCGAATCCTCTTTCCTATAGGCAAACCATAGACACCCATATATGTAGCGGAAACCCAGCTACCTGTCACCGGATCCGTCAAACCAGTAATAGTAATTCCTACCGCAGTGACAACAATTCTAGGATTCTCATCCAAAATATTCTGCATGGCCGTACATATCTCTGCAATAATGCTTTCCTCAGAAATATGCCACCAAGTATATTTCTGCTTGCTTATAATCACTCCATTTTCGCTTACTAATCCTACTGAATATTTTGTACCACCAATATCTACTGCTAAGATTGTTTTTCGCTCCATTAAACTCCTTTATGCGCGTAATATTCAGACTTTTATTAAATTTAATTTAAATATTCTGTACTTATAGTCATAATTATATATAAAGCTTTTATTATTGTCAATTGCTATATTTATACATTTTATCTTTTGTTTTTTGTTGATTTTTACCATTTTTTTCTTGACTATTTCTTCACATATTTGTGCTTTTTTTTTAACAATTTTATATAATATAAAAATATGCACAAAATCAAAGCTTTTAAATTAATAGATAACACCTGGTTTTTGTTTATTTTAACACAAAATTGTTTAAAAACGTTAAATCACCGTATTTCATATTTAACGCCACCAATATTCTTTTACATAACCCTATTACAATCCCGTCTTCCGTCGTAGTACTATGAAAGTTCCGACGTTTTCAAATTCCACCATACGCTTCATTTTGCAGTCTGTAAAACTCATGACTACACCCTGAATAAAAAGATAAAAAACAATAGGAAAAATGGAAGCATCCCCAGATAATTCAAGGAATATCTACGTGTTTTATATAAAAACGACGTTTTTCTATCTCTCATCGTCTTTCCTCCTTGTTTTAACAAAATCAAGAGATGCTGCAGAAAAATTTATCTTTTTTCTGCAACACCTCTTTTATACCTTATATTACTTCAGCTGCTTTAGGGACTACCTTTTTTACTCACCAGACTCTGCATAGAGACCATTGATCGCATCAATAAACTGCTGTGCCCCATCTTCTGGAGTTGTAGATCCATTTGCAACTCCAGGAGCTACATCACCAATTGCACTAGTCCAGAATACACTGCTATGTCCAAAATCCATCTGGTTCATACCACACTTTAACCCCTTTGACAGAAGTGCTAACATTTCTGTCTTCTGGGTTTCTGGATCATCCATAACATCTTCACGCAGAACAGAACGTCCGATCACCTGTGCCCACTTCTGCTGTACTTCATATGAGCCCAGCTTCTTTAACCAACCGCGGACTGCTTCGTTTCTTTCTTCATCACCACTATTGATTCCATACATAAAATCCCAGCCCTGAAGTCCGCCAGTCCATCCATTCTCCTCATAAGGCGGAATCAGCTGTACATCATAATGTGTTCCAGCCTGAATATAATCCGGCTCATTCCACGATCCAACACAAATGAATCCCAACTCGTTTGACTTAAATGCTTCTGTAGCAGCAGAGTCATTATAAGACATTCCATTAGAATATTTTTCCAGCTTCTGAATGGTTTCAAGTGTATGTACTGTCTGCTCTGGTTTTAAAGTAGTTTCCCCATTCTCTACTCCTACAGTCAGATTCTGTGCATCACTTGCTAAAACAGCACCTGGGCAATAGTATCCTCCTTGTGCCCAGGAATGAGTCGCATCAATTCCTGCTGCTTTTACTTTTTCGCACTCGTCAAAGAATACATCCCATGATGTAAGCGGTTCATTTTTCCAGTCAATTCCTGCTTTTTCAAGAACATCTGTATTTCTGAATATAATCGGAACATAGCTAATAAATGGAATTGCTCACATTCCACCATCCTGTGACACCGCATCAATAGCTGTATCATAAAATCCATCCTTATATCCTTCTTCTGAATCAAAAACTGGTGTCAAATCAAGAATATCAATGGCTTCCTTATACTGACGCATATTTCGAGCACTGGCAAAGAACATGTCAGGAAGTCCTACTCCAGCCATAAGGCCTGTCAGAAGATCGGCATCATTTTTACCAACCAATGTAATGGAATTGACCTTCGGGTTTTCTTCGCAGTATTCTTTTACCCACTGATTCAATAATTTTCCCTGGTCATTTAAAACTGCATCTGAATATACCCAGAATACCAGATCATACTTTCCGTCTGATGTAGTACCGCCTACATCAGCCTGTGCTGCACCACCAGATGAAGAACCATTAGATTCTGCAAAAAGCAACTCCCGCCGGACCATAAGAGCCATTCCCTTTTCCAGCGAAGTCTGATATCATCATCTTCGAAACCTCTTTTTCTTTTAATAATTCCGATAATTCGGATACTTTATTTTTTAACCGTTCAAAAAACCAACTGTTAGATGCTACCCCACCAGTAAAAACAAATATTTCAGGATTTAAAAATGTCTGATATTGATTACAGATGCTGATAACACATACAATGCTGTTTCTGTGATTGCATCTGATTCCTGTTTGCGGCAGGCTTCAAATACCTCTTGCGCATTTTTATAATGATTGGTCACAGTAAAAAATCTTCAATCAACTGTACCAGCCAAATACCGCTGTTCGTATATATCTGCGGATACTTGATCACCTCCAAAATCCCTGCACGTTCTGTAATCACACCAATCGATACACTGGTTTCTCCTACATCTACAGTTCTTTTTTCTTCATTTTTACCCACGATAACCCCATTTGGTATGAATGTCCCTTTGCAGACCCAGTATTGCAACTGTTGCAGCTCCAAATAACCCACCGTTATAACCAAGTGGCGTTGGCTCTATAGAAAAAAGCTCTTTCCAGCGTTCTTGCTTATAATGAAAGCGGTTCAGTCCATCTTCCAGAGCCGCCTCATATGCTCTATATGCAAGAGACAATCCTCCTCCGATGATAACTTTTTGGGGATCCATCATGTTGCAGGCTGATGCGATTACCTTTGAAAGATAGTATCCTTCCTGCATAAAGGTCTGCTTTGCTATGAAATCTCCCTGGTCTGCAATGTTTAACAGTGTCTGTCCATTAATTTCCGGTAATTTTCCAGCATCTTCTGATGCAAGATTCAGATATGTCTCAACAAGTCCCCGTCCAGAAGCATATGCCTCCAAGCAGCCTTTCATGGTGTGGTTTTTCATCGGTCTGCCATCCTCTTCTACGACACACATCCCATATTCTCCTGCAAAACCATGTGCACCATAGTAAAGTTCTCCATTTAGAAACATAGCACCGCCAATACCATTACTAACTGTCATATATAGATAGTCATCCAGGTACTTACACGCACCGAATATTTTTTCAGCCAGGCAGCATGAATTTGTATCCTTTTCAATAAATACCGGCAAAGAAAATTCTGTTTCCAAAATAGTTCTGATTGGCACCTGATAGATTCCCATGAATGTTGCACTGATCCAAATGCCTTCCTTTGGATCCGCAAACCCAGGTATATTAACGCCGATTGCCAAAAAATCCTTATCCTGACTATTTTTTTCAATCAATGTATGTATGCTCTTTATAATCTTGCGCAAAACCTGCTCTGATTCATAACTTTGCCAAACATGTTTTTCAACAGCATAAATTTCTCCCGTAGCTGTCACGAGTCCCGTCGCGAGTTTTAATCCGCCAATATCCACTGAAATATAGCATTGTGTTTTCACATGTTTCCCTCCAGACAATCTACTTTATTTTTCTCCAGAAACAGAAATCTTTCAGCAACGTTTATCCTTCTTTCGTCGATTCTTCTTGCGTCAAAGGTACACCAAAGCTCGGCTGCATGGCTTTTTTCAGCGCCATTCCAACACTTTTGGACATATCCAGTCCAAGGTGATCTGAGATTTCATATGTAAGAATCTGTAGTGGCACAAGATACTCCAGTACATTCACAAATTCCACGTTTGAAGCATCAAAGGCAATTTCCATCGGAACGGTAAAAGGATCTTTGGCACTGTGAATCAAAATGCGAGCGGCCCCTACATTTTCCTTTGTCAGCAAATCGTACAGTTGAAGCATTCTTTGCTTCTCTACGCCCTCTTCAGCACAAATAAAGACAATAATTTCATCGTTTGTAATGGAGCGAATATGTCCGTGCATAAACTCCTCAAGTTCTACCGCAATGCTGGGCTTACGGTGCGACTCAACAAATTTCAGCACAATCTCATTGACCGTTGAAAAGTTGGCACCATAACCGATTAAATGAAATCTTCCAGCGCCCATTGCTACATCCATATAACGATCAAACCAAGCCAGTGTTTTTTCGTAAGCATCGTCCACTGCTGCTGGCAAATGCTCCATTCCTGCCATATAGCTTTCATATTCTTCCACTGTCAGCTTGCCAGTTTGATACGCTGCTTCAATGAATGCCAGTAAAAACAGAAAAATACCGGTTGAATGCCCTTTTGTAGAAGGCAGACCAAACTCGCGGCGTGATGGCTTGAAAATCACAACATCCGAAGTCTGTGCCAACACTCCCTCCGGTTCCAACGTACAGCACGCAACCGAGATTCCTTTCTTCTTGGCTTCTCTTGCAATCAGCACTGGTCCCTTTGTCCTTCCGGACTCAGCTGGACAAATCAGCAGCATATCCTCTGACTTATAAATACCCGATGGGTCAAAGCCCTCATGATGCAAAAAAAGTCCCGGAGTTGAATAGGTTGCATCCACTTGCAGCAGCTTATTTGCAGCGTATTTCAGCGCAATCGAAGCACATCCGGGCGACCCGTTTCCTACAATATAAATCCTCTTGAACGAATGAGTCTTATAAAGCTCTACAAAGTCTTTTATGTACTGTTCTTTGTTTTTCAGAATCTGAGCGAAGATTTCTGCCTCTTCTGCAATTTCCCGTAACATATCCCTTGCATGTTCACTTTTCATAACTGTAAATCCTTCCTTCCTTGTTATTTGCACTACACTTTTATACCATACGTGAAAATTTCTTGAATGACTTTGCACCGAAACAATCGATACACAATCTGTGGTGGTAGCATTGCAACCAGCATTCCCCTTGTTACGCCAGCACCATATCGGCATACATCATGGACGGTACAAATCTATATTTTTTATATCAATTTCTCTTTCAACACATATTTTGCAACTCAATTGACACACACTCGCGTATGAAGTATAATAATGTATAATAATAATTGCTTTTTACTTTATTTTTCTGTAATCTTATTGTAATTATACAACTTGAATACATACTTGTGAAATCAAAAAATTTAATAGCTACCATTCAAATTGTTGCTGGAGGGTCTTATGGACATTAATCAATACGAAGTTTTTATAAAGGTCATCGAGACAGGAAGCGTCAGTGCTGCAGCTGCTGAAACTGGCTATACTCAATCAGCCGTTAGCTATATACTTAAAATGGTTGAAAAGCAATTTGACCTTCAATTGGTCGATCGAACAAGAAACGGCGTTAGCTTAACAAAATGTGGCGAGGAAGTCTTTCCTGAAATCATTTCTGTAGTGGAAGTCAATCGGCGTCTTTGTGAGCATGTTGATCAGATTAAAAACCTGTTATGCGGCGAAGTTGTCTTAGGTGGAGTAGCCAGCGTCAAAATGCTATATTTCCTTCCAATTATTAAGAAATTTCATACCATCCATCCAAATGTTTCGTTTCGTTTTGTTGATGGCGTTCATCAAATACAGGACTTATCGGAACGCAGGATCGATTTGGCAATCATCACATATAAGAAAGAAATCAGGGACGAGTATTTCTTCGTTAAAGATGACCCGCTGCTTGTCGTTTTGCCTCCTGATTGTAGGGATTATGATAACGGTACCTTTCCTATTCGAGATTTTTCCAAATTCAAATTTATCTCCGTGTCAGACAGCGATGAGTATGGTATCACAGAAGAACTAAAGCAGCTTGGCGTATTCAATTCCGCACCTCTTGTGACAGATGACTCATACTCCGCGCTGGCCGCAGTTGCGCAGGGTCTGGGCGTCACGGTTCTGCCTGAACTTTCAATTCAGACCAAAAGAGGGTATAGATTACGTACCGTTGGTATGTCTCCCAGCCATTTCAGACGCCTGTGCCTTTGCAAATCTCAAAATAGACTTCTTTCTCCTGCTGCAGAAGCTTTTTATCGTTTTTGCACGCTTGAGCTTCCTACACTGGTTCACGGTAATCAGTTGGATTTTCTTTAATCTTTTCGGAAGCTTTACGACAAAATAAAAGTCGCCTGCTGTTTTACTGCAAGCAACTATTATTCTACCACTTTTCAATGAATATTGAAACCGCTATGTTTTTTGTAGAGGCCAGAAGCAAGTTTGCGTAACACCGTTATGTCCACCGATACTCCTTATCATTTGCTTCTTTCGTGGAGAAACAGAATCCTTTCCATTTACAGATAACTCATAACCCTCTGCTTTTTGCAGCTCCTTAATGTAATAGTGTGCTGTATCTTTACCACTTGTAATGAACGGGCATCCGACCTTACTTACCGTTATTATCCTCTAGCTTTCCAGAATCATAAAGCTGGTTTGTCGAATTCTTCCAGAGAAAAAGTGCATCCCCTGTTTCGGTATCCGGCAGATTCGCTCCATTTCCTGCTGTTATCTCTCTGTTCTTCAAACATTTCAATATCATCCGAAAATGCCCCAGATGCGGTTTCATTCAAAAACCCTCATAATATTCACATAAATATCCGAACCAATCCCAAAAATACAAAAACAGATACTGACCATCATCCAATCAGTACCTGTTTTCCATCAAATGCAAATCCATAATGCCGGATCCGCTCTTTTTCTATTCCTCTTGCAAGTAATTCCCCATCATACTGCTTTGTTTCTATCTGCTCTAATGCCGTCTGTACAGTTTCCTCCAAAGATTTTTCTTTTCCCGGATTTCTCACTTTAAACTCCAGAATAAAAGCCAAACTATCTGCATTCTTCTGGTTCTTTGGGATCATCATTACATCGTATCGTCCAAACCCGCTTTCACGATTAGACCGGATTTCATACTGTTCTGCCTGGTCTGCAAGAAGTCCCAGAACAAAACCATGATAAAAACGTTCTGGCTCGCTATGCTTACCTCCTTCTTTTCCTGTATCAAAAAAGCTGAATGTTGCAACGGACACATCATTCATATAGTAATTCATAGCATCCACATCGCCCTGGAACAACGCTTTTACAAATCGATTATAACTGGTCTGTGTCATGCCAAACCAGCCCTTAAACATGCCTGAAAACATACTGGCCGTTTCCAGATTTGTGATACTCAAATGATACCATGGTTCCCGGATCAGGCCACGATATTCTACCTGTTCCGCCTTTAAATACCCACTGGCTAAAAGCAGACTCCAGATTGCATTCTCGTTCCTTCCAAGCTGATCAAATACGATCTGTTCATCAAATGTGACCACTATCTGTCGTCCTTGCAAAAGTTCTTCCATCTTTTCCTTAATCTCCCCGGAAGCAGTCTGGATCAGACGGCTTACCAGACTGTTAGAACTTGTTGACGCCCAGAACGGCTGCAGTTTTCTGGTATCCAGATAATTGGTGATAGACCATGGATTGTAAATATCATGCAGGCTTCCAAAGATAAAGCCATCGTACCATTCTTTTACATCTGTCTTTTTATCCTCCAGCCCAGTCTGTTCCAGAGCTGCAAATACCTCCTCTTCCGTAAAACCAAAACAATCCGCATACTCTTCTGAAGTGATCGTTATGACTTTCAGATTATTCAGATCTGAAAATACAGATTCCTTGGATACCCGGGTAATGCCCGTCATAACAGCACGTTCCAGATATGGATTCGTTTTTAAAGCAGAATTAAATAAGCCGCGGATAAAATTAATAAATTCGTTCCAATATCCATGCACATACGCCTCCTGCATAGGCGTATCATACTCGTCAAGCAGAAAGATACTGCGCTTTTTCCAGTAATGATGCAAATAGTAAGATAAATTTTTCAAAGCATCCTGAGCTGTCACATCATCCATCTCGCAATTCATTACTTTTGTAAACTGATGTTTTTCTGCTTCTGTAAAACATAATGCATCCAGAAGATAGCGGTGCTGGCGGTAAGTGTCACCAATAATATGTCGGATTTTCTGCACTGTATCTCCATAACAATCCTGTTTTACATCTGCAAAACTTAAATAAATAACAGGATAACTCCCCTGGATATTCCGGTATTTCAGATCAGACCAGATATTAAGTCCTTCAAACAGGTCCCCTCTGTGTTCATATTGCCGGGAAAAAAAGCAGTTCAACATACTCATATTCAACGTTTTCCCAAACCGGCGCGGACGGGTGATCAGCGTAACTGCATCCCCAGACTCCCACCATTTCTTAATAAAATCAGTTTTATCCACCAAAAAGCAGTTATACTCCCGCAAAAAAGCGAAATCCTGACTTCCGATACTGATTTTCAAGTTCATATGTTCACCTGCCCTTCCTTCTCTATTGCCCTCTTCACTTTTCACTTAATATCCTGAGCAATTCCTCATTTATCTTCCCATTACCTGCCAGAACAGCCCCCGGCATTCCCACAGGCAGTTTCTTTCCTGCAAAATCCGTTACTTTTCCCCCGGCTTCCTCGATCAGAAGCTTGGCAGCTGAAAAATCCCAGGGCTGTAAGATTGCCTCAAAGAACGCATCCACTCTCCCACAGGCTACATATGCCATGTCAAGAGCCGCGGAGCCTAAACGGCGGATATCCTGACAAGATAAAAATACTTCTTTAAATACCTTAAAATTCCAGTCTGCCAGTTCATGATAATAAGGACTGGTTCCAATAGTAACAAGGCTTTCTGATAATGTTTCTGCAACGCTTACATGGATAGGATCACTATTTAAAAATGCCCCTTCTCCTTTTTTGGCAATAAACAATTCATCTGTATAAGGCTGATACACAATTCCAAGCACCACCTCACCAGTCTCTGCATAAGCCAGTGAAAGGGTACTGTGACGGAAATCATGGATCAGATTAGTAGTTCCATCTACCGGGTCCAGAATCCAGAAATCCCCGCTCCTGTCAATAGCACTGTTATCCTGCTCTTCTCCCATAAACTGTACCTGTGGATACATGGAATACAAGCCCTCTTTTACCAGCTTCTGCACCTGGATATCCACCTGTGTCACATAATCGCAGGTTCCTTTTTCTTTTACCTGGGATACGCGGCTGCTGTCTGCAAACAGCGGTTTCATCTTCCTTACTAACTCAACTATTTTTCCTGCATCCACTTTCATTTATCGTACCTCCACCTTTAAGATCAAATATCTTTTCCAATCATTAATGTATGATTTTATTATAATTCTTAAGAGCAAATAAGCCGCCACTACTCCCAATAGTGACGGCTGGTCTCGTAAGAGACTTATAAATCATCGCTAGGTTAGCCCATGTGTCTCTGGCTTTCCCTTTCATATTACAAATGTAACATACTTTTGTAATATAGTCAATTTTTAACTTACTTTTTTAAGATTGAAAATATCTTTGGGTTCACCATGCTGATTGATGACTGAGTACTATGTTTTGAGAGAAACGACGGAAGTCAGGACATATGATAATAGTCAACCATAAAGCAAAAATTTTTAGAAAACAAGCATATGCCTGTCTGCAAAATCCATGATTCTCTCCCAGTCATACTCATCCAGATCATGAGTTCCAGTTTTTAAATGATATCCAATGTGACCTTCATGGAGCGGATGCTCCGGGCGCGGCCGTTCCATTGTCTCCAGACCTTTTACACCGGTCAGTTCAAATACAGGGGATGCCTGGCGCAGAGACTCAAACTGGCCTTCCGGGTCCGCCCATGCGTCAAAGGTCTTGGACGTAGTATAGACCAGTCTTGGAGCGATCAGGGAAACAAGCATATGCTGATCAAAAGGAAGATTTTCTTCATGGTCCGCGTATTTCTGATAATTCCCTGCAAACCAGTACGGAAACCTAGTTACGATATCCTTTATGCACTCTCCTTTTGACCCCCGCGCAAGGGCATCCCCGCTGTTTCCCGCACAACTGCTCACCGCCATGGCAAAGCGCTCATCCTGTGCTGTACACCATAACGCTGTCTTTCCGCCTCTGGAATGGCCTACCACTGCCACCTGTTTTTCATTGATCTGGGGATCTATCTCAAAATAGTCCATGATTCGGCTGGCCGCCCAGGCCCATACAGTAAGCGCTCCCCAGGCATCAGCCGGACGACCGGTCTTTTCCCAGCCTCCTTTTGCCAGATGTGCGCCTGGCGCGGCATACTCCGGAAAAAGTCTGTGAAAACCAGTAGTAAAGCCATCCTCATAATCAGGAGCTACCTCCTGTGTTCTGAAAGCTGCGCAGGCATAACCTCTGGAAATGATCGTCTCTGCCGGATAAAAAGGACTTAACATATGTCTGGCCGGATCACAGTCCTTGATTCCTCTGTTGCATACCAGCACAAAAGCTGGTACTGGCTTTTTAAGTCCCTTTGGCACAAAAAGAACAAAATTAAAAATGAAACTGCGCCCCTTTCGTACCGCTTCTACTTCAACTGTTTTTCGTTCTGCACCACCGGCCATGATATCATCGCCTTCTCTCACATCAGCCACACGAAAATGTAACTCCACGTCCTTCATATCAGGCAGACGACCATATTCTTCCCTTCTAAACAGTTCCAGAAGCTCTGGACGCCGCTTTAAAAACCACTCCTCTTTTGTCTTCACCTCTGTGCCATCTACACATGTAAAAACAGAAGGAACACCTCTTTTATTTTCTGGTCTTTCCATACTTAATCTCCTCCTTTTCCTTCTTTCTTATCTCCTGCTTTGATTTCTCTTGGAGCATACCCAAACTGCTTCTTAAACACCTGAAAAAAATAAGCATAATCACTATATCCCAGCATTCTTGCCACTTCTCCCACCCGATTCTGCGGATCCTTTAACAATTCTCTTGCTTTCTCCATTTTTACCATTGTCACATAAGAGGCAAAACCTACACCTGTTTCCCGCTTAAAACATTTGCTGAAATGGCCGGGCGAGATCAAAAATTCACCTGCCATATCACCAAGACTGATATTTTTATCCATATCATGCTCGATCCGTTTCAATGCGCCGGATACCACCAGCGAATAGCCATCCATTCCTTTTCGTATCCGTTTAAGTTCCCCGGATAAAGGATCATTTAAGTCCTCTTCCTGCTTATTTTTTCTTTTCAGTGTATTCAACTCATCTGCCACATGCTTTAAAGCCGCCTCCATCTCTTCCTTCATAACCGGCTTCAAAAGATAATCCTTTACTTCATAGCGCAGCGCCTGTCTGGCATATTCAAACTGACTGTAGCCGGAAATAATAATAAACTGGATATTCTTTTTCTGCTCCCGCATTTTTCCAATCACCTCAAGGCCATTAAATCCAGGCATCTGAATGTCGATCACCACAATATCCGGCTGTACTTCCTCAATAAGCCGCAGCCCAGCCACTCCGTCATAAGCACTTCCTGCCACCTGACAACCACATAGATCCCAGTCCGTAGAACGGACAATAGCTTCCACTGCGATCCTGTTATCATCGATCACCACTACTGAATACAAACTTTCGTCTCCTTTCAGAATACCCTTTATCTCCTGCTGCCCCTATGACTGATTCTCTGACCTTACAGGAAGTGTAAGTACCACTTCCGTAAATTCATTCTGTCTGGAATCTATTTTCAGACCATAACCTTCCCCATATAAGATCCGAATCCGTTCTTCAACATTTCGTAGCCCAATCCGTTTTGACTGTGCTTTTCCTATCTGAAGTCTCAAAAGCTTTTCTGTATCAATGCCCACGCCATTATCCCATACATGGATCTGCATCTTTTCCCCTTCCTGTACCGTCGTGATACGCACAGTACAGGGGTTTAGGGAAGGTTCCATTCCGTGGACCACCGCATTTTCCACTACCGGCTGCAGGATATATGTAGGGATCTTAGTGTATTTTAATGGTTCTTCTACTTCGATTTCTACCTTCAGACGATTCTGATAAATATCCATATATAATTTCAGATAATTTTCCGCATAATCCATTTCTTCCCCTAAAGTACAGAACGTATAGCTGCGGTCAATATTTCCACGGAAAAATTTAGCCAGAAGACAGATCTGACGACTGACCCTCATATCACCCTCGATCTGGGCCGTTCCATTAATAGACTGTAAAATATTAAATAATACATGTGGATTAACCTGAGCCTGCAGTTCATGGTATCTTGTTTCCAGAAGGCTGTATTCATTTTTCTGCTTCTGTTCCCGGTCATGAACCACCTGGTTCATCAGCCTGCGGATGCGCACTGCCATGCGTGAAATGTTTTTCTCCAGGATATCCAGTTCGTCTCCATCTGGAAACCGCAGCGGCACCAGTTCAAACTCCCCCTGTGAGATCCGGTTTATATTTTCTAACATAACCTTCATGTTTTGTGCCATACGACCAAATGTAAACCATAAAAACAAAATGATGGCAACATAAACAAACAGCCCGATTCCAATAATCAGACGCAGAAGATCCGTATATTTCTGGTTTCTTTCCTTCAGATCCACTGTATGAAGAATTTTTAGCTTGCCATTATTGATGGAATATTCTGTTTCAATCAGTCTTGGATCAGAACTGCCTTCCCGTTCATTTAAGTTTTCTTCCCCGTTCTGGTAAGTGGAACAGATCACATTTCCTGAAGCGTCACAAAGAGCAAAGTCTCCAGCTCCCGTTATGTAACTGTTTGAAAAAATATGCTGTACTGACTGACTTTTCACCTCTGCCATGATCGTTCCCACAAATTCCATAGTGGAAGAATTAAATATATTCCGCATAAGGATGATTCTTCCAGTGTCATTGCTGGATGCCCATACAATGGTTCCCGGGCGGCTGTTCAACCGGTCGTAATTGGCCTGATACAGACTTAAAATATCTCCCCGGTCTGGAATATAACGGACAGAGGCAGAAAGGCGGTACGACAGATAAACTCCCTCTGCACGGTCCACCACTGCCATCCAGTTGCTTTCACCGTTCATGCCGATCAATTCGTCCAGGTTCTGACGGACCCGTATCATCCTGTATGGATCATACACATTATGACGTGGCTTTATATCTGAAATAAGGGGTGCAATCCTTTCATTAGTGGTCACCAGAGGAACTGTTTTTTCCGCCAGCTCTTTTAAAACTGTTTCCACATTCTGACAAATCTGCTCTGTAAGAGCATCTGACTGGGCCGTCATCTCTTTTCGGAACCGTTCCGCACTCTGCTGATAGATAAATCCCAGAGCCAGAAAAAAAGTAAATCCCAGAAAAACCGTCACGATCACCATTTTAAAATATAAAGTCTTCCTGAAATGTACTCTGTTATCCTGCTGTTCCATAGTTTCTCCTGCCACCAGATGCTGTCCTTTCTGTTTCTCAGGTATTATCCCTTAACTGCGCCAGATGTAATGCCGCCGATAATATATTTCTGTAATGTAAGATACAAAACCAATATAGGTATCATAGACATGATAAAAAGCGCAAATGCCAGTCCCAGTTCAATACTGTTCTCACCAAAAAAGAAATATTGGGTCAAAGGGATATTGCGCACTTCCTTTCTCTGAAGCAGCGTCAGGGACATCTGGAAATCATTCCATACATTTAATGTATTTAAAACCACAGATGTGAGGATGATCGGCTTCATAAGTGGGAATACGATGCGGAAAAACACCTGATAAATGCCTGCTCCGTCAATAGCAGCCGCTTCCTCCAGATCTTTTGGGATACTTTTTACAAAACCGGAAACCAAAAGCACGGTAAAGGCGATCTGAAACCCGATCTTTGCCATGATAAATCCATGGAGTGTATTTAACAGTTTCCATTTTGCCATGTCAATGTAAAGCGGTGTCATAATAGACTGGAAAGGAATAATCATGGCGCCTACAAAAATATAATAAATCGTATTATAAAAACGGTTATTTTTGCGGGCAATGATATACGCTGCCATCGTACAGATTAAAGTAATCACAAAAACGGCCACAACTGTAGTGATCAGACTGTTTTTCATTGCCAGACCGAAATTGGAAGTTTCAATGGCTCTTGTAAAATTATCCCAGTGGATGGTCTTTGGAAAAGCCAGACGGTTGGTGACCATCTCCGGCTTTGATTTTACAGAATAGATGATAGCAATATAAAACGGGCTGATCACCAGCAAAGTAACACAAATCTTCAATATGAAAAAGAGGCTTTTACGCAGTGTTTTATTCATCAGATCTCTACCTCCCTTGCACGCAGTGTTCTTGAAACAATGGTACTTACTATGAAAATAGCAGCTGTAAATACAACTGCGATGGCCTGTCCATAACCAGCCCGATAATACGTAAACAGATTATTATAAATCAGCATAGCAACTGTCTCAGATGCTCTTCCAGGTCCGCCTGCTGTAGCTGCCATAGGATAATCAAACACCTTCATTCCCCATGCTAAAAGCAGTGTAAAATTGGTGGTAACTGCCGGAGCGATCATTGGAAGTGTGATATCACGGAATTTCTGCCAGTGGGTGGCACCTTCCAGATCCGCTGCCTCATAATAATCCGTAGACACACCCTGGATTGCGGCAATATACACCACCATGCAGTAACCGGCATCTCTCCACACAGAGATCACAGCCAGGCCTAACATAACCCATACTGTACTTCCCAAAGGACTTGGAATGCCAAAGATCTGATAAAAAACATCACTGTACACATAACGCCATATATAAGAAGAAAGTACAAGGCTTAAGCAATATGGAACAAAAATACAGGTTCTTAAGATATTGTTCAGTTTAGAAACCTTAGAGATCATCAACGCAAACAGCAGTCCAAACAAATTGGAACAGATCATGGTAAGAACCGTAAAAATCAGTGTATTTTTTGTAGCATTGATCACATTTCCGTCCTGAAAAATACGTAGATAATTGCTGAAACCTACAAATGGCTTATTAGGGCTCATACCATCCCATTTTGTAAAGGACATAGGAAAGCCCTGGATAAAAGGAACGATCACAAAGACCAGGAACATGATGATTGCCGGAAGGACAAACGTAAATTCCTGGATCCTTTTTTTCATTTTCTGATTCATGTTTTACCTCCAGATCCTATAGATAATATACTTGCAGAGCAATAGAAAAGGTCAGGGTGGCTGCGGCACGGGCCGCTTTGCCACTCTGACCTTACAGCCTGCTGTATCCGGTCTTAATAATTACTGACGAATGGAAGCGATTTCTGCATCAATATCCTTCAGCAGCTTATCTACGTCACGCTGGCTGTCATCAAGAGTTACAAACTCCTGCAGCTTTGTACGGAAAGCGGTTGAATATTCGGAAGTATAATCAGGTACTAGGCTCTTGGAAACGATCTTGCCTTCATCCATGTAAGACTTGATAGCCTTGATCAGATCATTTTCATCATCAACAGATACATTTACGTTGCTGGTCATCAGTTTTGCTGTGCTCATCCAGGTCTTGGAGCTTTCATCATTCGCAATGAATTCCATCAATTTCATAACTTCATCTTTGTGCTGTGTCTGAGAAGAAATTACGAAGCAGTCATCAATACCAACCCACATCTTGTTGTCATCTGGATTGTTGGACCATGGCATTGGGAACATACCAAATTCACCATCCGGGTTAGCTGCCAGCGTATCACCCATCAGCCAGCCGCCGTTGATATACATAGGTCTCTGCTCTGCAGCAAAGTTCTGGATACCCTGTGTCTGGTCAACTGCTGTATCGCCTGCATCCTTGTAAGAAGCCAGCTTGGAGAACATTTCCATTGCTTCTTTTACAGTTGCGTTGTCAGAAAGTTCTGCTTCGCCCTTCTGGGACTTCATCCAGACATCCTCGTTTCCAGTTGCTGCTGCCATACTGGTGAAATAGGAATCCAGCTCATGGAATACACCGTGGATAAAGTTGTAAGGATGTACCATTGGATAGATTCCCTTTTCCATAAAGGTATCACATACCTTAAAGAAATCATCCTTTGTCTGAGGAACTTCTACACCGGCCTCTTTAAACATCTTCTTATTGTAGAAGCATGCCTTAACCTGTGCATCAATAGGGAAGCCGTAAACACCGCCGTTTACAGTACACTCATCCTTTAACATTGGCAGTACATTTTCCAGGCACTTTTCATCTTTTAAGTCCATCAGATATCCTGCTTCTACAAATTCTGTCAGGTTCTGAGGTTTGCCGAACATAATATCAGGAGCTTCTCCAGCTGCAATATAGTTCTTGTAAGTTGCAATATAGGAAGAAGAGGATACTACTTCAATATCTACATTAATATCTGGATTTTCTTTCTTGAAATCTGCCAGAATAGCGTCTAAGGCATCTCTCTTTGCCTGCTCACCCATGTAATGTACCAGACGTATGGTAACACCTTCGCCATTCCCAGAATCTGTTTTTGCAGCTTCACTTCCTGCTGCCTCACTGCTCTTTTCAGCTTCGGTTGCTGCCGCAGTGGTCTGGCTGGAAGAACCTCCTGAGCATGCAGTCAATGCTCCTGCTGCCATCAGGACTGCCATAGCTGCTGCTGAAACACGCATGATACTTTTTTTCATATACTTTTTCCTCCTTAAAAATATGTGATATAAAATATCTGATATAAAAATTGTATCAGAATAAAAAGGTGAAAAATATGTGAAAAATCGGATATTATATTATAATTTTTGTTTTTTTATCAATTATCGCCATCTTTCCTTATGATTTCCAGCAATTCTTCGTTTATTTTGCCATTTCCAGCAAGAATCTCTGCGGGTTCTCCTGTGGGAATATCATTTCCGCTAAAATCAGTCACCTTTCCCCCGGCTTCCTCAATCAAAAGTTTCGCCGCCGCAAAATCCCAGGGCTGTAAGATTGCCTCAAAGAACGCATCCACTCTCCCACAGGCTACATATGCCATGTCAAGAGCTGCGGAGCCTAAATGGCGGATATCCTGACAAGATAAAAATACTTCTTTAAATACCTTAAAAATCCAGTCTGCCAGTTCATGATAATAAGGACTGGTTCCAATGGTGACCAGACTTTCTGACAGTGTTTTTGCTTCACTTACATGGATCGGTTTCCCATTTAAAAAGGCGCCTTTTCCTTTTACTGCCACAAACATTTCGTCTGTATAGGGCTGATATACGATTCCAAGTTCTACCGTTCCTGCCTCTGCATAAGCCAGTGACAATGTACTGTGACGGAAATCGTGGATCAGGTTGGTAGTGCCATCTACAGGATCCAGGATCCAGAAATCACCTTTCCGGTCAATGGCAGTATTGTCCTGCTCTTCCCCCATAAACTGTACCTGAGGATACATCTGATACAGCCCCTCTTTTATCAGCTTCTGTACCTGGATATCCACCTGTGTCACATAATCGCAGGCCCCTTTTGTCTTAATCTGAGAAGCCCGGCTGCTGTCTGTAAATAATGGTTTCATCGTCCTTACCAGCTGTTCTACCTTTTCCCTGTTGATCTTCATAATCTTTACCCCTTTTTATATTTTTCACATCACATCTTCTTAAAATCCGTGCAGGATTCTAAGCTCTATATTGTTTCTACCTTAACTCTCTTACCAGAAAAAGCAACTCCAAATTTTAGTATCTTCTGAATCCCGTATTCACGCATTTCTGCATCATATCTCATTTCATTAATCTGGTTCAATGCTGTCACGGCAAGACCTGCAAGTTCTTTTTCCGTTAAATTTTTCTTCCATTTCAGTTCCATAATAATTCCTGGATATCCTTTTTCTCTTGGAATCAAGCTAATATCATACCTACCATCCCCAGATTCCCTGTTAGACTTTATTCTGTATTGGGTGTCCAATAACGCAAGCAATCCAAGCATCAACCCATGATAGAAAATTTCTGTACCTGCGTCATAAAAACTGACAGAACTATCCATATACTCTGCAATGGCCTGCTGTAAATTACAGGAGTTATTCAAGTAAAGACTTTCTGCAATTTTATTTGCGGTTGCTCTTGTGATAGCTCCAATCTGCAATAAATGCGACAATACTTCATTTTTATAGACCGCCGCAATTTCTTTATTTGGAATGCAAACCTCGCACAGATATGATCCATCTGCCTGCAACCTTTTTTCCAGAACCTTTAAATAACCGGCAGCCAGTAACAAACTGTAAATATTGGCCGGTTCATCTATCAAGGAGTGATAGACAACATTCAGGTCAATTCTAGCCACATTTTTTTCACCCTGCAATAAAGAGTATAATTTCTCTATAATATCGTCCGTAGCAACCTTTAAAACATCCTCTAAAATCTCGTTCTTTCCAGTATTTACCCAATAAGCCTGGGGAGTACAGTTTTTTGCAATATAATTGATCACAGACCACGGATTATAAATCTCCTTATCTCCGAACAAATAACCGTCATACCAGTTTTTTAGTTCCTCTTTTTTTTCAGATACATGATAATAATCCAGCATTTGATAAACTTCCTGTTCCGTAAAACCAAAATACTGTCCGTATGCCTTATCCATTACAGAATTCACGGTCAGATTATTTAATCCACTGAAAATACTTTCCTGAGCAATCCGAAGAATCCCAGTAAGGAATCCATAGGAAAGATTTCGGTTATCCTTAAAAGCACCGGAAAAGAAATTTCTCATAAACCCGATGATCTCATCATAAAAATCTTTTGAATGTCCTTCCTGAATAGGAGTATCATATTCATCAATGATAATGATAGGAGCTGTCCCATAGTGAATTGCCAACATTTTGGACAGTTTTTCAAGAGAAGCCGTAAGTTCCACTTCATTTGCATCACCATCCAGGATTTTCTTATAAAATCCCTTTTCATACATTGACAATCTGTCACTGTTTAGCAGCTCCTGATGCCTTTCATATTCTTCCTGAACCAATGCATAGATTTTATTCCGTGTTGATCCCCAAGAATCAAATTTTACATCCTTGAAAGTAAGAAAAATCACCGGATACTTTCCCTGATGAGAACGATATTTTTCCCCACAATCCCAAATTGCTTTATCCTTAAAATAAATAGACGTATCTTTTGCTGAAATTTCAAAAAAAACACGGATCATATCCATATTTAAGGTTTTACCAAACCTTCTTGGTCTTGTGAATAATGATACCAACGGCTTCTGATCTAAAAAATCTTTAATCAACAACGTTTTATCTACATAATAATACTCTGACTGAGCACGTACATAATCAGAAATGCCTATTGGCAGCGGTTTCTGTTCCGCATATACGGACTTCTTAATATATTTCCCGGAGGAAATCCTTCCATCAACAGGCTTTTCTGCATCATCTGGTATTTTCCAGCTTTTTCCTTCCTTCACTGCCCCGGAAATCTTTCCTTTTCTGCACAAATCCGCAATCGTATGTTCTGCCACACCCCATTCTGAAGACAACTGTTTACATGTTTTCATGCTCATCAACTCCGCTACGTTATATTTATATACATTATACCGCATGTTATGTGAAATTATAAGGGATATATCAAATAAATTTGGGTTTTCGCTGTTCAATTGTCTAAATTATCCTTTACAAGCGCAGGCTTCCGCTTCATACTTACATACTAAAAAACAGGAAACACCCAGTTTATTATACTGAATGTTCCCTGTGTTCTATAGCTTAAACCTCATCAATAGCATGGCCAATATCATGTCTCATATATTTGTTCTCAAAATTAACCCACTCCGTTGCCTTATAAGCATTGGCTCTGGCTTCTTTCAGATCTTTTCCTGTAGCTGTCACTCCCAGGACACGGCCGCCATTTGTTACAATATTTCCATCTGCATCAAATTTACTGCCTGCATGGAACACATAGTAACCATCTTTATCCTTAAAGTTTTCCAGCCCTGTGATCTTCTTGCCCTTCTCGTAATGCACCGGATATCCATCAGAAGCAAGTACCACACAAACTGCTGCATTATCCTCGAACTGCAGGTCGATCTGGTCTAAAGTGCCGTCTACACATGCCTCAAATACATCTACAATGTCATTTTTCATTCTTGGAAGCACTACCTGTGTCTCCGGGTCGCCAAAGCGGGCATTGTATTCCAGCACCTTTGGTCCATCTGCAGTAAGCATTAAACCAAAGAAGATGATCCCCTTAAACTCACGGTCTTCTGACTTCATGGCATCTACTGTAGCCTGATAGATATATTTCCTGCAAAACTCATCTACTTCTTTTGTATAAAATGGGCTTGGTGAGAATGTTCCCATGCCTCCTGTATTTAAGCCCTGATCCCCGTCTTTTGCACGCTTGTGATCTTGGGCGGAGGTCATGATCTTAATCGTTTTTCCGTCTACAAATGAAAGTACAGAAACCTCACGGCCAGTCATAAACTGCTCTACCACAATACGGTCTCCAGCATGGCCAAACTGCTTATCCAGCATAAGGGTCTTAACACCCTCTTTTGCTTCTTCTCTTGTATTGCAGATCAGAACACCTTTTCCTAAAGCCAGGCCATCAGCTTTTAAAACAATAGGCACAGGTGCTGTCTCCAGATATTTAAGAGCAGCTTCCGGTGTATCAAAGGTTTCATAAGCAGCAGTTGGGATACCATATTTCTTCATCAGATCCTTGGAAAATGCCTTGGATCCCTCTAAGATCGCTGCATTTTTCCTTGGTCCAAACACACGCAGTCCCTTTTCTTCCAATACATCCACAATACCACCTGCCAGGGGATCATCCGGACCAACTACTACCAGGTCAAAAGCTTCTTTCTTTGCGAAATCAGCTATTTTTTCAAAATCCATCACACCGATATCCACACATTTTGCAACCTCTGCAATTCCTGCGTTTCCCGGTGCACAATATAACTCATCTACTTTCGGGCTTTTAGATAACTTCCAGCAGATCGCATGCTCTCTGCCGCCGCCGCCGATAACCAGTACTTTCATAACTTCCCTCCTAAATCAAGCCATTGGCGATCCTGTTTACCGCCTCTGGAAGAATGACCCACTCAGCCTGCTCCATTACACGTCTTTGCAGTACCTGTGGTGTATCTCCAGGCTGTACTTCCACTGCCTTCTGAAGCAGGATAGGACCGGAATCCACCCCTTCATCTACATAGTGGACTGTAGCGCCTGTAACCTTTACTCCTCTTGCCAGAGCTGCCTCATGGACCTTCAGGCCATAATAACCAACGCCGCAGAAAGACGGGATCAGGGAAGGATGGATGTTGATGATCTTATTTCTGTATTTACGAATCATCTCCTCCGGGATCGTTACCAGAAATCCCGCCAGAACGATGAGATCCAGGTTATATTCATCTGTTTTCTTTAAAAATGCCTCATTGAAGTCTGCTCTGCTTTCAAAGCTTTTCGGTGAAATGCACACAGCTTCGATACCATGGTCTCTGGCACGTTCCAGAGCATAAGCTCCCGGATTATTGCTGATGACCACTTCCACCTTTGCATTTGTGATCTTTCCGCTGTCGATCGCATCTAAGATCGCCTGAAGATTGGTTCCGCCGCCGGATACCATTACGCCAACTCTTAACATAAAGTCACGCCTTTCTCCCCATTTTCAATGGTTCCTACTACATATGGCTGGTCGCCTGCTGCCTTAATAGCTGCCATGGTCTTATCTACATCTGCTTCATCTACAGCTACTACCATACCAAGTCCCATGTTAAATGTATTATACATCATCTGCTCTTCGATCTGGCCTTTTTCAGCAAGAAGTTTGAAAATCGGAGGGACCGGATAGCTGTCTTTGCGGATCACTGCACGGACACCATCCTTTAACATACGTGGAACATTCTCATAGAAGCCGCCACCTGTAATATGGCTGCATGCTTTTACGGTCACACCTGACTTTTTAATATTCTTTAATGCCTTTACGTAAATTCTGGTTGGTGCAAGAAGTGCCTCACCCAGAGTCTTTCCAAGGCTGTCATAATAGGTATCTAAACCTTCCCTGTTCATTTCCTTCTCAAACACCTTGCGTACCAGTGAAAATCCGTTGGAATGTACACCAGTGGAAGCCATACCAATAAGCACATCTCCCGCTTCCAGGTTCTCACCTGTGATCATTTCTTTCTTGTCGCAGACACCTACTGCAAAACCAGCCAGGTCATAATCCTCTTCCGGCATCAGTCCCGGATGCTCTGCTGTCTCACCGCCGATAAGCGCTGCCTCAGACTGTAAACAGCCTTCTGCCACACCTTTAACGATATCTGCGATCTTTTCCGGATAATTCTTTCCACAGGCAATATAGTCCAGGAAAAATAATGGCTCACCGCCTGCACAGGCAATATCATTAACACACATAGCCACTGCGTCAATACCAATGGTATCATGCTTGTCCATAATGATCGCCAGTTTTACCTTAGTTCCGCAACCGTCTGTGCCGGATAATAATACCGGTTCTTCCATCTCTTTGATCTTTGCCAGTGAAAATGCACCGGAGAAACCTCCAAGTCCGCCTAATACCTCTGCACGCATGGTCTTTTTCACATGCTCTTTCATTAATTCAACTGATTTATAACCTGCCTCAATATCAACTCCGGCTTTCTTGTAATCCATCATCTTCTTATCCTCCGAATCTGTCCTCTATATACCTTCTGTAATGTTATTTCTGTGCCAGATACTCTTTGTATCCGATCTTTTCCAACTTCTCAGCCTTTTTCTCCACGTCCTCTTTTAAATCCTCAGAATACGCTTTTAACTTTCCTAACAGCTCCTCATCTGATGCTGCAAGGATCTTGGCTGCAAGGATACCTGCATTGGCACCGCCGTTAATAGCAACAGTAGCAACCGGGATACCACTTGGCATCTGTACAATAGAATACAGGGAATCTACACCGCCCAGATCAGAGGTCTTCATAGGGATACCGATCACCGGAAGCGGAAAGATAGCTGCGCACATTCCCGGAAGGTGAGCCGCTTTTCCGGCACCTGCAATGATCACTTTAAACCCTTTTTCCTCTGCAGCTTTTGCCCATTTAAAAAACAGATCCGGTTCTCTGTGGGCGGAAATGATCGTCATCTCATAATCGATTCCAAACTTGTCCAGGATCTCTGCCGCTTTCGCCATAACCGGCATATCTGAGTCGCTGCCCATTACAATTCCTACCTTAGCCATCTTTCATTCTCCTTTTGAATAATATATATTAGTTTTTCTAATATATATGTTTTATATATTTATCTTTTCTAATAATTATAATACTAAGAAATAAACCCGCAGTCAATAGTAAAAACGCAAAAAAAGCAAACCAAAAAAAGGCCGCACACTGCTTTCTTTTGCCAGTGTGCGGCTCTTATCAGTCACTTAAGACTTATTTTGTTGTCTGAAACTCTCATAATCCTTGTGCCTTAGGATTCCTCTTCTTTATGCTTCTTGCTCATAGCTGACAGTGCAAGGAAGATACCGGAGAACATAAGGGTCAGTGTAAGCTTCATAGTTGTCTGTCCTGTCTTTGGAAGAGCTGCTAACGGAATTTCACCGTCATCGATCTCTACCGGGGATGCAGGCAGATCTGGAAGTCCTGCCAGCGGCACATCTCCACCGTCAATGGTTACGGTCTGTTCACCAGGACCTCCGGAAGTAACTTTGATCGCGCCGTGGCTGCCGGAACTGCTTCCGCCACCGGAGCTGCTTCCGCCACCGGAACCACCGTTACCGCCGCCATTGTTGTTATTGTTGTTGTTTCCTCCATCATAGCTGAAGTGTGCAACAAAGGTCATATCTGACTTGAATCCATGGCCTGCGATCTCATTTGCATTTGCATAATTGGTATCGCTGTCGGACCAGTGGTTAAATGTGTAGTTTCCGATACCTGTAACTGTTACTTTGCCCAGCGGATAAACTTCTGCATCCATATCGTAGCTTCCGTCTGCCTTCTGAGGTCTTGTAACAACTTCCATTACGTAACCGTCTACAACAGCTACGCCATCAACTGTACCGTAACTTGGGTTCTCAGAAATGTATCTGAATACTACCTGGTACATATCCGGGATACCGTCTGGTATTTTAGGCTTTTCTGTGTTTGTACCAATCTCGTCTAATCCATAGTATACATCAACTACGTTCGGATTCTCGGCACCGTCAGCATAATACTCAACAGTTTTTCCAGCATTATCTACACGGACAAGTGCGTAGGTCTTGCCAGCATGATCTCTGCTTACTGCATCACTGTAAGCAATTTCTTCACCAATGAATGCATTGTCCTTAGTAACAGACTTTACATCAACTTCTTTGCCCTTAGCATCTAAGTAATGATAATTTACGATGTAGGAAAGGTCATTACGGTTTGTAACCTCTAAGATTCCCTCTTCTAACTTAATATTGTAGTTACCAGTTACATCTTCAGCTGTGCTTCTTGAATTTGCTGCTTCAGCCTTCTTGGTGATTTTTACAGAACCTGCTCTAACTGCATTGGAACTGGTTCCGATCTCAATCTGACTGCCATCAATGGTAATTGCAGAAATCTCATCGCTATCTGCAAGGCCATTTTCACTTACAGTGTATCTGTTTGCTGTTAATGGTGTACCATCGTACTCCTTGCTGTCACTTGCTGCTGTGATCTTAATTGGACGGGCAGTTACAGTAAGCTTGCCAGGAATGCTTTCTGCGAAGGTATAGTTTCCTGTCACATCTTCATTAGCAGCATTTAATACCTTATAAGATTTAACTGTATTTGCAGATTCGCCTTTTCCTAACTGGGAACCTTCTACTGTAGTTTCCAGTCTGTCGCCCTCTGCAAGAATTCCCTGTGTATAAGTAGCACTATTCTTTACAAGAGCAATTCCATCATATACCTTGCTGTCGCTGTCTGCTGTGATCTGGATCTTGGCTGTTACAGGAGTGATCTCCAGCTTACCTTCAACTCGGTTGATATCATAGTTGTCAGCATTTACACCTTCAGGCAGTTTGTAGGTAAATGTGTTATCAGCCTCACCTACATTCGTAATAGTACCAGTTACGTCATAACTTGTTGGTTCTTCACCAGTTACAAATCCTGTACCTGTCACAGTAATTTCAGAATTGGTCAGTGGCTGTCCGTTATATGCACGTTTTGAAGAGCCAGAAGTGATCGTTACATCTCTCTTGGTGATCTCCAATGTACCAGGAATACTTTCACCGAAAGTATAGTTCTTAGTTACATCTTTATCGCCACGCTTTACAACGTAACTCTTAACTTCATTTGCAGTCTCGCCTACATTCGTGATCGTACCTTCTACTGTTGCAGTTAATACATCACCATCTGCAAGAATACCCGTTGTATAAGTGTATCCAGAATCTGTAAGAGGTGTTCCGTCATACATCTTAGAGTTATTATTTGCTACGATCACAATCTCGTTTGTATTCTTGGTAACAGTCAGCTTACCTTCCACTTTGGTAATAGCATAGTTAGCTAAATTAGTGCCCTTCATTGCCGTATAAGTAAAGGCATTGTCACTGCTTCCTTCATCTAACTGGCTGCCTGTTACATTATAAACAAGTCCTTCACCATCTGCAAATGGCGCATAAGTTACTTCTGCTGCAGTTGCTGTAACTGTTTGATCCGTTAATGGTTTTCCATCATAAGGTTTCTGCTTTGTAGCAGAAGTAAGTGTAATCTGTCTTGGCATTACTGTTAAAGTGCCATCATGAGTTTCAATTGTGTAATTAGCTGTAACATCTATGCTGCCACGCATTACTTTGCATGTATCAATTTTATTTGTAACAGTACCATTTGCAGCATCTGAAACATTGGTAATGCTGCCGCTAAGGTTTACAACCAGCCTATCACCAGTTACCAGATTTTCATCACCTGTAACTTTATAAGTTTCTCCTGTAAGAGGCGTTCCATCGTATACCTTATTTAATGAATCGGCAGTTACAACAATCGGTGTGGTGATCTTTGTAACAGTTAATGTACCATAAGTGATATTCTCTGGTTTAATATCATAGTTAGATAACTTTGTATTAGAAGCCGCACGGTACTTAAAGGTATTGGATGTGCTTCCAACGTCAGTCCGGCTTGCAAAACCATAACACTCAACACCTTCACCATCTGCAAATCCCGTGATAACCATTCCATCTGTCTTTGTAAGTGGTGTGCCGTCGTAAGTCTTAGTTGCGCTTGCAGACCTCATGGTTACAGTTGCTGGTGTTACTTCAAGCTCGCCATCCTGGAAAGGAGCAATCGCATACTGTGATGTAACATCTTCTTCTCCACGATACACAACTGCTTTTACAATACGGTTTACAATTTTACCAACATCTGTCTGGCTGCCACTATAAGTTACTTCAAGACGATCACCGGCTTTCAGCTGACCACCAATGATCTCATATCCTGCATCAGCGCCAGTCAATGCCGTTCCATCATATGTCTTTTGGCCATTTTTTGCCTTAAGTACAAGCTTACGCTGGAAATTAGCTACAAACGTGGTTGGTACAAATACATTTTCACCATTCTTTGCATGGGCTGCTACAACAGCAGGGGTTAATACCTGCTCCTTGCTGACTTCTACTCCGTTTACAGTCCAGTTTACGAAGCTGTATCCGTCATTTGCATTGGCAGTAGAACCTTCCGGGGTTCCTGTTACAGGTTTTACCTCTTCATAAGGCTGAGTAACACTTCCCATGGTATTCTGACCGTCTGCTACCTGATACTGGATCTTAACTAACTGATTTTCAGTGTAGTAGAATTTAATAACATTGTTTGCATAATTCAGGTTTTCAACTACTTTTTCCTTTACATCTACTGTATACCCTGGAATATCAACTGCTGTTTCAGTAACCTTAGAACTAAACTTCACATTCCGCTTTTCAAGTTGATCATGAAGTACTTTGTTGGTTCCCTGTTCCAGATACTGTACAGTATAGCTCATTGTATTTGCTTTATAATAGAATGTAATTTCCTTATTATAAACATCTAATGTAACTGTCTGTTTATTATCCCCCACTAAAGTATATCCTGTGATATCCTTAGCATTTTCTTCTACTGTAGCATCAAATGTCTGGTTATTTACAATCTTGTCATCTGCAACTTTGTTAGTTGTCCCCTCTTCATAGTAATGAACAGTATAGGAAACATCCTGTTTAGCTGTAAATTTCGCATAGTAAGTTGCTCCAGTCTTATCAGTTGGTACATATTTAGCATTGTTTCCAACCTTGGTTGTGCATCCAGGATCGCTATACCATCCTTCAAATCCATATCCTGCTGCAGGAGTTGCAGTAGAACCTTGAGCAGTTCCCACTTTCGGATTTGCTTTTTCAGATGCAGGGCTGACATCTCCCTTTCCAGATGCAACACGGTAATTAATGGTTACATATGCGTGGAAAGTCCAATCTACAATAAAGTGAAGACCGCCTTCTGGCAATGTTATTCTTTCACCTGGTTCAACAGTCTTGCTATCGCCATATCTCCAGGTATTTGTTCTTGTCCAATAACCTGCATTAACTGCGTCTTCTACATAGTCTCTGCCTGGAAGAGCTTTAACAGCAACAGGTCTGCCCTGATAATAAGTATTATCATCTGATACCGCTGTAGTTATTGCAGCCGGATATTTGCTTGGATCAATTCCTTCTGCACCAATATAATTTGCAGAATATGTAACAACACCTGTTGGAGCGATATTACATCTTGCATCTCCATTGGCAGTAATCGTGGTCTTTGTTACTACATCACTTCTATTACCTACAATATCGGAAAGACTTAAAAGATATTCGTAATCCGTTTCTGCAGTAACTGATAAATTTACATAACCCAATGTCATTAACTTTAGCAAAGAGCAGAAATCGTAAGCATTTATAAAACTATGA
>OGXF01000094.1_pt1 | contig 77955 bp, 68 predicted proteins | sample 1576191 | NCBI WGS metagenome assembly OGXF01 (sample SAMEA3541545, study PRJEB24748) | human gut metagenome | biome: human gut; feature: human-associated habitat; material: faeces | place: China | collected 2012
AAGCGATTCAGGATTATGTTTTCACCGATGGCACGGCAGAAAAGAGCGTGGAGCGCAAGTTTGCGGAAAATCTGGATGGTGCGGAAGAGGTCTTTATCTATGCAAAGCTACCGAAAGGCTTCTTTATTCCGACTCCGGTAGGACACTATTCCCCGGACTGGGCAATCGTGTTCCATGAGGGAAAGGTAAAGCACATTTACTTTGTGGCAGAAACCAAAGGCACGATGGAGAGTCTAAATCTGCGTCCAATCGAAAAGGCTAAGATCGATTGCGCCAAAAAACTCTTTGCAAAACTGTCAAATGGCATTGTGACCTATGATCATGTAGATAGCTATCAAGAGCTGATGAACAAGGTACTGCAATAACACATAATAGGAGAAGAAGATGGCAGATTTGCGAAAAAGAAGCAATATCTATCTAAATGGATGTTTCGAATCTTATTGCAGACAAGGCAAGAGACAACGGTATAGAACTGGAATATCCGTAGAATGACTGGAATGTTGTTTTACGCTGCACAGACAATCAAAAATAGTAAGGTTTGATTATGGAAGCCTGTATAACCGATAAAATAGATTGGTTATGCAGGCTTTTTGCATATAGCCCCAAAAACCACATAGAATCTACTTTGTTGTTTTGCATCTATCTGGAAGTTGTAGAATATTTCGTAATATGGTATGATACCACAAGAGGATTTTCGAACAGGAACCATTATTTACACCCATTCGATTATGGAAAAGATTCGTGATTGGAAGAGCATAAAAAAGGATTTGCAGGTATTTACATGGAAGAAATGTATGTATATAAAAATCAGAAAAAATTAAGATGGGGCTATACCACAGGCACCTGTGGGGCGGCAGCTTCCATGGCGGCGGCGCTTATGCTCCTTGGGCAGAAACGGGTGGAACAGATAAGAGTATCCACACCGAAGGGAGTGGATCTTGATCTGGAGATCGAAGCAATCCGTTTTTCAAAAGATCAGGCAGTCTGTGCTGTGTGCAAAGATTCAGGAGACGATCCGGATGTGACCAATGGCATTGCGATCTATTCAAAAGTATCTTTTACAGATGAAACATCAGAAACAGATGGTTATCTCTGGGAAAAAGACGGGATCCGCCTTCATCTTACGGCAGGAGAAGGTGTTGGTATGGTCACAAAGCCGGGACTGGCCTGTGAGGTGGGAAAACCGGCGATTAATCCGGTGCCAAGAGAAATGATATTTACCCATGTAGAGAAGGCTTGTATACAATCCGGTTTTAAAGGCAGTCTGCATATTGAAATCTTTATTCCTCAGGGGTTTGAGATAAGCAAGAAAACTTTTAATCCCCGTATGGGCATCAAAGGTGGGATATCCCTTTTGGGAACCAGTGGCATGGTAGAACCTATGAGTGAAAAGGCATTGACTGACACCATTCGCCTGGAACTTCACCAGAAACATGTGGCAGGTCTTAAACGGATGATACTGACGCCGGGAAATTACGGGGAGAGTTTCCTGAGAGATGAACTGAATGTAAATCTGGATTATGCAGTAAAGTGCAGCAATTTCATTGGAGAATCCCTGGATATGGCAGTACAGGAAAACATAGAGGAAGTGCTGTTGGTAGGTCATGGAGGAAAGCTGATCAAGCTGGCAGCTGGAGTGATGAATACACATTCTTCCGTAGCAGATGGAAGAATGGAAACACTGGCGGCCTGGGGAGGTGCCTGTGGTGCAGGACCGGAACTGATCCGGCAGATCCTGGAGTCTGTTACAGTGGATCAGGGGCTGAAGCTGTTGGAAACAGTGCCCGGGCTTCGGGAAAAGGTAATGGATCAGGTAGTAAGACGGGCATGGGAACATCTGACGCTGCGTGCCGGGGAGTCCATGAAGGTTGAATGTATCCTGTTTACCAATGAAAGAGGGATATTGGGAATGTCTCCGGGAGCCAGGGAAATGTTGAAACGGATACTATCCCAGGATATGACGAAGCTGGACTGAGAGAGAAGATACGAGATAAAGAGTAAAATAAAAGTTTATAAGATACAAAGTGAAGCTGATATAAACAAAGTAGTTTGAGAAAACGAGATTCGGAAGGAAGAGGATTATGGTACATATAGTAGGTGCAGGACCAGGAGCAGAGGATCTGATCACAGTAAGAGGACTGAAATTTTTAAAAGAGGCAGATATTGTTATTTATGCAGGTTCTCTGGTTAATCCGGGCTTATTAAAGGAAACAAAGCCTGGAGCGGTCGTTTATGACAGTGCAAAAATGACCCTGGAACAGGTCATGGCGGTGATAAAAGATGCCTGGAAAGAGAAAAAAGAAGTGGTTCGTCTGCATACGGGAGATCCTTGCCTTTATGGTGCCATCAGGGAGCAGATGGATGAGATGGATAAAGCAGGGATCACCTATGATATCTGCCCGGGAGTCAGCTCTTTTTGCGGTACAGCAGCAGCTTTGCAGATGGAATATACTCTTCCGGGAATCTCACAAAGTGTAGTTATTACCAGAATGGCAGGAAGAACTCCGGTGCCGGAACGGGAAAGTATCCGTCAGTTTGCTTCCCACCAGGCAACCATGGTGATTTTTTTAAGCACTGGTATGTTAAAAGAACTGTCAGAGGAGCTGATTGCAGGCGGTTATCCTGCAGATACACCGGCAGCCATTGTATATAAGGCGACCTGGCCGGAAGAAAAAACAGTGCGGACTACGATTGCTGAGCTGGCAGAAGCAGCAGAGCGGGAACATATTACGAAAACAGCACTGATCGTTGTAGGAAATACGATGGCACAAAGCGGGTATGACCGGTCAAAGCTATATGACCCTGGATTTACAACGGAATTTCGTATGGCAGAAAGTTCCCATAGCAGGAAAATGATCCAGGCAGTGCCGGAAATGATAAAACCGGATGAAAACGATCAAAAAACAGACGGGAAAGATAAAACAGAGCCGGACAAGACAGAACTGGAAAAGTCAGGGCCGGAAAATACAAAAGTATCACCAGGCCGTCTATATGTAGTAGGAATGGGACCTGGCTCTTTGGATGGAATGACAAAAGAGGCTTTTAAGGCTATGGAAGACAGTCAGGTGATCGCCGGATATACGGTGTATGCAGACCTTGTAAAGCCTTATTTTCCAGAGAAAGAATATCTGACGACTCCTATGACAAAAGAAGAAGCAAGATGCCGTATGGCCTTTGAATGCTGTATACAGGGGAAGAATACAGCTATGATCTGCAGCGGTGACAGTGGCGTTTACGGTATGGCTGGTTTGATCCTGGAATTAGCACCGCAGTATCCGGGAGTAGAGATTAAGATGATCCCTGGTGTTACAGCTGCCTGCGCGGGCGCAGCAAGGCTTGGAGCACCGTTAACTCATGATTTTGCAGTAATCAGTTTAAGTGACCGACTGACTCCTATAGAGATGATCTGGGAGCGGATTGAAAAAGCAGCTCTGGCAGATTTTGTTATCTGTTTATATAACCCACGCAGCAAAGGCAGACCGGACTATTTAAAGCAGGCCTGTGAGCGCATTATGAAGTACCGTGCTCCGGAAACAATCTGCGGCATCGCTTCCTGTATAGGAAGAGATGGGGAGGAGATGAAAGTAATGACTTTAAAGGAACTGGCAGATTATCCGGCAGATATGTTTACTACGGTATTTATCGGAAAGTCCAGTACTGTAAAGATCGGTAAATGGATGGTGACGCCAAGGGGCTATCGTGTGCATGAATAATCAGAGAAAGATCATTTGAGAATCACTATTTTGAAATGATCGGAACAGGAAAAGAAAGAGAGCATGTTTGAAAAACAGGAAAAAAAGAGCATGATCAGAAAACATGTGATCATTTTTGCGGGGACTACAGAAGGACGGATCCTGGCAAACTGGTTAGATGACCAGCCGGGCATTACAGGAGTTGTCTGCGTGGCAACAGAGTATGGGGCAGAGGTTTTAACAGAAGAAAGCTGGCTGAAGCATTTAAAGGTACATTGCGGCCGACTGAATGAAAAAGAAATAGAAATGTTTCTGGAAAAAGAAAAGCCGTCTCTTGTGATCGATGCTACCCATCCTTATGCCAGGGAAATAACAGCCAATATCCGCAAAGCCTGTGAAAAATATCGTGAGATCAGTTATCTTCGCTGCTTAAGGGAAAGCAGCGAAGAAAGGGCAGAAACAGGTATGATCCATGTGAAGGATATGAAAGAAGCGGTCCAGTACCTTTCTGAAACAAAGGGAAACATCTTTCTTACTACAGGAAGTAAGGAACTGGCCTGCTGGAAGGAACTTCCGGAATATACAGAACGGATTTTTACAAGGGTTCTTCCGGTGGAAGCATCTGTTCATATCTGCCGGGAACTGGGATACAGTGGAAGACATATCATTGCCATGCAGGGGCCGCTTTCAGAAGAAATGAATTATGTACAGCTGAAGGAATTCCAGTGTTCGTATCTTGTGACAAAGGACGGAGGAGATACCGGCGGCTTTAAAGAAAAGATACAGGCTGCGAAAAGAGCCGGCGTTATATGTGTTGTCATAGACCGACCAGAGGAAAAGGGCCTTTCTCTTGTACAGATAGAAGAAGCAGTAAAGGAGTGGATGGAACATGGCTCAGAATGAATATGAAGACAGAAAACCTATTATTTATCTTGCTGGGATCGGAATGGGCGGTGAAGACCAGCTGACAGGTGAAGTTTTAGACTGCCTGGATCGGGCAGATGCAGTAATGGGCGCAAAAAGAATGTTAGATGCAGCTGCGCCTTATACAGAAGGAAAAGCTGTACTGGCGGCCTATAAGCCCAGTGAAATGGTGAACTGGCTTTCTTCTTTTGAATGGGAAGAGGCGGTACTGGTGTTGTCTGGAGACACAGGATTTTACAGCGGAGCAGAAGCGGCTTCCAAAGCTTTTTTACAGGAAGGCTGGGAGGTGGAATACATTCCTGGAGTGTCCAGCCTTTCTTATTTCTGTGCAAGACTTGGCCGCAGCTGGCAGAATGTTCACTGCATCAGCAGCCATGGCCGCAGCTGTGATGTAGTTGCCCATATCCGCCATTATGAAAATTGTTTCATCCTGTTGGGGGGAAAGGGCAGTGTTTCTGCTCTTTGCAGGGAACTGGTAAGTAATGGCCTTGGAAATGTAAAAATATGGGCTGGAGAAAATTTCTCATATGAAACAGAGCGCATCCTTTGTGAAGCTACACCGGCAGACCTTCTCATGGAAGAGGAAAGTCGTCCTTTCGGAAGTCTTGCCTGTGTAATTGTGGAAAACCCTCACGCAGAAGAACTGAGAATTTATCTCACGAAATATCCGAAAGATGAAGATTTTATCCGCGGAAAAGTTCCTATGACCAAGGAAACCATACGAAGATTGTCGATTGAGAAGCTTTGCATCGGCAATCACAGCGTTTGCTATGATATTGGTGCAGGAACAGGTTCTGTATCTGTGGAAATGGGGATCCAGATCCGTAAAAACTGCAATGAAGGCAGTGTATATGCCATTGAAAAGGAGAAAGATGCATTGGAACTGATTCGTGCCAATGTGCAGAAGTTTCATGGCAGCTGGGAAGATATCCACATAATAGAAGGAGAAGCTCCAAAAGCATTTGAAGGACTTCCTGTGCCTACCCATGCTTTTATTGGAGGCAGCGGCGGAAGAATGGAGGAGATCATCGGGGCTCTTTTGAATTTAAATCCGTTTGTTCGGATCGTTGCAAATGCGATTACCCTGGAAACCGTGTCGGAGATCCTTGGGTGCATAAAGGAATATGGTTTTGAAGACAGTGAACTTCTGCAGGTTCAGGCATCCCCGGTCAAACAGTTGGGAAGCTATCATATGCCTATGGCTCAGAACCCGGTGTATATTGCGGTGATGCAGCACCCGGCAAAAGATGATGTGGAGGAGATAAATTGGCTGGATTCATGATCGCAGCTCCAAGAAGCGGCAGCGGAAAAACCATGGTCACCTGCGGCATCCTGGAATTGTTAAAGCGAAAAGGGAAGCATCCTTTTTCTTATAAATGCGGACCGGATTATATTGACGGACTTTTTCACCAGAAGGTACTGGGTATCGATGGGGGAAATCTGGACAGCTTTTTTGAAGATCCAGAAGAGATGAGAAAAAAACTCAACACAATATCGAAGGAATATTTCCCTGTAATAGAAGGTGTAATGGGATATTTTGACGGCCTTGGAGGAGACACTTCGGCGGCCAGTTCCTGGGAGGTAGCGGATATTTTAGATCTGCCGGTTGTTCTGGTGGTAGATGCAAAAGGAGCCAGTCTTTCCTTAGCGGCTTTGATCAAAGGATTTCAGGTTTTTGGAAATGGTAGGTCTGGAAACCATATCCGGGCGGTTATCTTAAATCGGATTTCTCCTATGTTATATCCGAGAATGAAGAAAGTGATCGAAAAAGAAACGGGTATTCTGGTTGTCGGTTATGTGCCGGAGCTGGATTTCTGGCAGGTGGGAAGCCGTCATTTAGGTCTGGTGCTTCCAGATGAGATTAAAGATCTTCAAAGTCAGATGGGGCAGCTTGGAGACTGTCTGGAAAAAACGCTGGATGTAGATGAACTGCTGAGACTGGGAGAAAGTGCAGACTTTTTAAAACCTGCGGTGGAGAAAATAAATGATTTTGACCAGAACCATGAAATACAAAAGGATGGGAAGACAGGTTTAAACGGACAGCCTGCAGGAGAAAAAAACTCATGCACACAACATCAAGTTCTCCTTGGTGTTGCCTGGGATGAAGCTTTCTGCTTCTACTATCGGGACAATCTGGAATTTTTGGAAAAGCTGGGGGCAAAAATTGTCCGGTTCAGTCCGGTTCATGATAAACATCTGCCAGAAAATCTGGACGGTCTTTTGCTAGGAGGCGGCTATCCGGAGCTTTATGCAAAGGCACTGGAAGAAAATAAAACCATGCGAAATGAGATACGCCAGAAGGCAGAAGAAGGTATGCCTATTCTGGCAGAGTGCGGCGGCTATCTTTATCTTTTAGAGGAACTGGAAGATGAACGGGGAAACGGATATGAAATGGCCGGCGTTTTTCAAGGAAAGGGATATAAAAAAGGGAAAAATTCCCATTTTGGATATATTACTGTGAAAATACAGGAAGACAGTTTATATTTAAAAGCAGGGGAGAATATAAAAGGTCATGAGTTCCATTACTGGGAAAGCACCCAGGGGGAAGAAGAACTGAAGATGCAGGCCGAAAAACCGACGGGAAAACGCAGCTGGCCCTGCGTGGCAGTGAAAAATCAGGTGATGGCAGGTTTTCCTCATTTGTATTATCCTTCTTTAGGAATCTTTGGGGAGCGATTTGTACAGGCCTGTGATACATATAGAAAGAAAAGAAAGAGGCAGTAACGAAATGGATCGGAAACAGACGGTTTCTCTGGAAATGGTATTAATGGGGATAAAACCCATTGATGAAGAGGCAGTAAAAGCGGCAAAGGCTCACTGGGACTGTGTGGCAAAGCCTTTAAACAGCCTTGGGGTGCTGGAAGAGGATATCTGTCGTATTGCTGGAGTGAAACAACGGGAAGAGTTTTCACTGGACAAAAAGTGCATTGTTGTTATGTGTGCAGATAATGGGATCGTAGAAGAAGGAGTTACCCAGACAGGACAGGAAGTAACAGCAGCGGTTGCCAAAAATATGGCGGCAAGAAGATCCTGTGTCTGCCTGATGGCAGCCTGCGCAGGGGCGGAAGTTTTGCCAGTCGATGTGGGAATTGCTGCAGATATGGCTGGAACGGGTATTCTGGACCGAAAGATCGCCTGGGGAACCAGGAATTTCCTGAAAGAACCTGCCATGACCAGGGAGGAGACTGTAAAAGCCCTGGAAGCAGGGATAGAGGCAGCAGGGATCTTACATGAAAGAGGTTATGATCTGGCAGGAACAGGAGAAATGGGAATAGGAAATACCACTACTTCCAGTGCCGTGATCTCTGTGCTTACAGGTTTAAATCCGGAAATCGTAACGGGTAAAGGCGCAGGACTGGACAATGCCGGTCTGAAGCGTAAAATAGAGGTTATTAAAGAGGGAATCCGTATTCACAGACCGGATCCTTCAGATGGAATCGACGTGCTGTCAAAGGTAGGTGGACTGGATCTGGCTGCCCTTACAGGTTTTTATCTAGGCTGCGCCTACTGGCGGATCCCGGTTGTTCTGGATGGGCTTATTACAGGAGCGGCTGCTTTGGCTGCAGTAAAAATATGCTCTGCTGTATCCGGCTATCTGCTGGCTTCTCATGTATCAGCAGAACCGGCAGGACAGGCGGTTTTATCCAGTCTTGGTTTAAAAGCAGCTATTCAGGCGGGAATGTGTCTGGGAGAAGGAACGGGAGCAGCCGCTCTTTTCCCTATGCTTGATATGGCACTGACGATTTACAGTAAAATGGACACATTTACAGATATTAAGGTTAAACCCTATTGCCATTTTGACAAGGCACTTTAGCAAAAGCAGGAAAGCCACCGGATAGACGGAGCAAAGCAGCAGGCAGTGAGAATGACTTATCTGTATGCAGAAGGGAAGGAAGAAAAATCATGATATTGATCACCGGGGGAAGCGGCAGCGGTAAATCTGCTTATGGAGAAAAAAGGATCCTGGAAGCTGGAGATATGACCCGGTATTATATTGCTACCATGGAAGTATTTGGGGAAGAAGGCAGAAAAAAGGTGGAGCGGCATAAAAGACTTCGCCAGGGAAAAGGATTTATCACCATTGAAAGTCCGAAAGAGGTAGGCAGAAGGGAAGTATTGGACCAGATTTCCTGTGGAAATCTGGAAGATGCAGGGCGCATAAAGGATGATCAGAATGCCCAAAAAGCAGTTCTGCTGGAATGCCTTTCCAATCTTACAGCTAATGAAATGTTTGGAAGTTCTTTCGGAGCAGAATTAGAACCGGATAAACGCAGGGAGGCGTTGGCAGATAAGATATGCAATGATATTGCAAAAATCGATAAAATTGCCGATTTTTTCGTTGTCATCACCAATGAAGTAGGTTCTGACGGTGAAATGTATGAGAAAGAAACCTTAGAATATATCCGCCTTCTGGGGCTTGTAAACTGTCGACTGGCGCAAATGGCTTCCCAGGTGGTAGAAGTGGTGTACGGGATACCGGTTACGCAGGCCACGTTGACCATGAGCAAGTAGTGAAACTGGATTATGAATGTGACGAAAATGAAGGAGCTGTTATATTATTATGAAATGGTTGGATTCCTGTCTGATCGCAATTTCCATGTATTCAAAAATTCCTGTGCCCCAGGTGGAGTGGACCAAAGAAAAAATGAGCCATGCCATGTGCTTTTTCCCATTGGTAGGAGCCATAGAAGGGTGCCTTTTGGGGCTTTGGCTGCTTTTTGCTGCAAAGCTTAGTCTGTCTGTGGGAATGCGGTTTCTCTGGGCATCAGCGATCCCGTTCCTTGTAACAGGCGGGATCCATATGGATGGTTTTATGGATACCATGGATGCGATCCATTCCTATGGAGACAGAAATAAGAAACTGGAAATATTAAAAGATCCGCATCTGGGAGCTTTTGCAGTGATCTGTGCGGCAGTTTATTTGTTATTATATACAGGAAGTATGTATGAATTTTGTGAAAATGCATCTGGAAAAGCTTATTTTTATCCGGTACTGTTTTTGTTCAGTGAAAGGGTGTTCAGCGGGCTTTCTGTAGTCATGTTCCCATCTGCGAAGAACAACGGGTTGGCAGCCACTTTTTCCCAGGCTTCTGAAAAAGCACTGGATAAGAAGATTTTAACAGTGTCATTGCTCTTTTTAGCCTTGATTTCTTTTGGGATTTTTGGACTGGACGGTTTGCTGGTTTACGGGATCAGCCTGATTCTTCAGGGAGTGTTGTTTATCTGGTATTATAAATGGTCTGGGAAAAACTTTGGGGGCATTACCGGTGATCTGGCTGGATTTTTCTTGCAGGCAGAGGAACTGGTGTGTTTGACGGCGGCGGCATTTTTGCTGAGAATATTGTAAAGGGATTGAACAAGGGTGCATGGCAGCTGTTTGAGCATGAGCAGCTAGAAAAAAGAATCACGAATATTTTTAATCAGGAGATAAGGAAATGATCATGGTTATAGGGGGAAGATGTCAGGGAAAAGCTTCCTTTGCAAGAGAGCATTTTAAAGACAGAAGCCTGAAAATAGAGAATGGACAGAAAAAGAAAGAAAACAATTCCGGAACAGATACCTGGGCAGATGGCGAAACAGTCACCTGGGAAGAGTTTCTTGCTTCCGCCTGGTGCAGAAATTTTCATCTGCTGGTGCGCCGGATTTTAAAAAGAGATGAAAGCCTGAAGCTTCCCCTGGCATCAGAACGTGAGACAGAGAGGCGGGACGAAAACCAATGGGAAGCTTCAACACATGGTATTCCAGACTGGGGAAGACTGGCAGAAGCTATTTATAATGCCAATCCGGACCGCATCCTGGTTACAGATGAGATTGGTTACGGTATTGTTCCTATAGATGCTTTTGAGCGGGAATACAGGGAAGAAACCGGCCGCATCTGCTGTCTTCTGGCAGAAAAGTCTGAGGAAGTATGGCGCGTCTGCTGCGGATTGGGACAGAGATTGAAGTAATAAGAAAGTAAAATATATGTGGATGCTCGAAGGCTCTTGCCTGATGTAAAAGGTCAGGAAGATGCAGGTTTTACCGGATATAATTTGATGAATGAAAGGATAGCAACATGGAATGGATACAGCTGTGGCGGCTTCATGGGCTGGCTCTTTTAACAGGCAGTATTTTAGACTGGATTTTTGGGGATCCTTACAATTTTCCTCATATGATACGCCTTATGGGAAATATGATAAGCGGCCTGGAAAAGAAACTGCGTGCACTTTTACCTCATAAACCATTTCTGGCAGGTACGATCCTGACTATTATCATGTGCCTGTTCTGGAGTATCATGCCTGGGCTGCTTTTTTATGTGACAGGAAAATATCTGGGACTGAGGGCAAAATTTATTCTGGAAAGCTTTTTCTGCTATCAGCTTCTGGCGGCCAAAAGCCTTTGCACAGAAAGCATGAAAGTGTGTAAGGAGCTGAAAAAAGGAGATACAGAAGGAGCCAGAAAGGCAGTTTCCATGATCGTAGGACGGGATACGAAAGTTTTGGATACAGCAGGAATTACCAGAGCGGCAGTGGAGACAGTGGCAGAAAATACCTCAGACGGAGTGATCGCGCCGTTTCTGTTTATGGCAGTTTTCGGACCGGCCGGGGGTACATTTTATAAGGCAGTCAACACCATGGATTCCATGATCGGCTATACTAATGATAAATATATTTTATTCGGCCGGACAGCCGCAAAGCTGGATGACGTGTTAAATTTCATTCCAGCCCGTATTTCCGGCTGTCTGCTTACACTGGCGGCATTTCTTCTTTCTGGAGCAGACGGAAAAAATGCCTGGCGCATTTTTTTAAGAGACCGGCGCAAACATGCCAGCCCCAATTCTGCTCACGGGGAAGCGGCCTGTGCAGGTGCCATGCATCTGCGTCTTGCAGGAGATGCATGGTATTTTGGAGTGCTGCATAAAAAGCAGTTTATTGGGGACAACGACAGGGAGATCGTTCCGGAGGACATCTGGAAAGCATCCCTTTTGATGTTTCTGGCAGAAGGGATCCTGATGGTATTTTTAAGTGGTTTGATCTGGATCTTATAATATGATACCAGGGTCAAAAGGTCAGAAATCCGATGCAAGCTTGCTTGCAAGAGGATTTTTGACCTTGGGACCCGCCAAAAACATGAATAAGTAGCCATTTTTCGTAGAAAAATGAGCGAATTATGAATGTTTTGAGGATTGTGGGAGCACGCAGTGCGAAACAATCCGGTATCATAATATGGGGAACAAACAGCAGCTGGAATCCCAGCGTATAGTATAAGCAGAGGGACAGATTGGAACGATAAAAAAGCAGAAAGAAGGAATACATATGCATACCGTTTATCAGCATGGAGGAGATATATACAGCAATCAGGTATCCATGGATTATTCAGCCAATATTAATCCATTAGGGCTTCCGGAAGGGGTAAAAAAGGCATTGATCCAGTGCATCAATGATCAGACCTGCTGTGTCTATCCGGACAGTCAGTGCAGGGAATTGGTAAAAGCATTGTCCATTCATCATCAGGTGCCGGAGGATTGGATCCTTTGCGGGGATGGGGCGGCAGACCTGATCTTTGGGCTTGCTTTTGCGTTAAAACCCAGGAAAGCGCTGTTATTGGCTCCTTCTTTTCTGGAATATGAACAGGCCTTAAAAGCAGTAAACTGTGAGATCAGTCTGTTTTACCTGAAAGAGGAAAATGGATATCGTTTGAATGTAGATGAACTGTGCAGAAAAGTAGAACAGACCAGTACTATTTCAGAACCAGCTTTTGATATATTATTTTTGTGTAATCCCAATAATCCTACAGGAATTGCCGTAGAGAAAGAACAGGTTCTGAAACTGGCAGAAACCTGTGAAAGAACAGGAACTTTTCTGGTTGTGGATGAATGCTTTGAAGAGTTTTTAGATGAACCGGAAAAATACAGCATCATTCCGTTTTTAGAGGAATTTCCTCACGTATTTGTATTAAAGGCATTTACGAAGATTTACGCTATGGCGGGAATGCGGTTAGGCTATGCTTTGTGCAATAACGAAAAAGTTTTATCCAAGGTCTGCCAGGTAAGACAGCCCTGGTCTGTATCAGGCCCGGCCCAAAAAGCGGGAATTGCAGCCTTAAAAGAGACAGAATATGTACTCCGCACCAGAAAACTGATCCATGAACAAAGAGAGGTAATGGAAGATGCGTTAAAGAAACTGGGATTTCAGGTCTTTCCGTCCCAGGCCAATTATATATTCTTCCGGGATCCTTTTAAAGAAAACCAGGAAAGCCTGTACAGCAGGATGTTAAAGCAGGGAGTGCTTATACGAAGCTGTGCCAATTATCCAGGACTGGATCCTTTCTGCTACCGGATCTGTATTAAAACTGCAAGAGAGAATTGGGAATTTCTATTACAGCTGAAAAAGTGTGTTGACGTTGAAAGATTACAAAATATGACAGCAAAGAAGGGAAAGTAAACATGGCAAGATCAATCATGATACAAGGGACCATGTCCAATGCGGGAAAAAGCCTGATCGCAGCGGGCCTGTGCCGCATTTTCGCCCAGGACGGCTATAAAACAGCACCTTTTAAGTCACAGAACATGGCACTCAATTCCTTTATTACAGAAGACGGACTGGAAATGGGCCGTGCCCAGGTGGTACAGGCAGAGGCGGCAGGTGTAAAACCATCTGCGGATATGAACCCCATTTTGCTCAAACCGACAACGGATGTAGGATCCCAGGTAATTGTAAACGGCGTTTCTATTGGAAATATGCGTGCAAAGGATTATTTTGCCTATAAAAAGAAGCTGATCCCACAGATTATGGAAGCTTACAAACGTCTGGATGAGAACTATGATGTGATCGTAATCGAGGGAGCAGGAAGTCCGGCAGAGATCAATTTAAAATCCGATGACATTGTAAATATGGGACTGGCTGCTATGGTAGATGCACCGGTGCTTTTGGTAGGTGACATTGACCGGGGCGGTGTATTTGCCCAGCTTTACGGTACGGTGGCTTTATTGGAGCCGGAAGAGCGGGAACGTATTAAAGGTCTGATCGTCAACAAATTCCGAGGGGATAAAACAATTCTGGAGCCGGGGATCAAACAGTTAGAAGATCTTTGCAAACTGCCCGTGGCCGGTGTGGTCCCTTATATGAATGTGGATATTGAAGATGAGGACAGCTTAAGCAGCAAACTGAAAAATACCCGGCAGAAAGGCTGTATTGACATAGCAGTGATCCGTTTCCCTAAAATTTCCAATTTCACAGATATGGATGTATTTGAGCGTATGGATGAAGTTTCTGTCCGCTATGTTTCTAAAACGTCAGAATTAAACCAGCCGGATATGGTCATTTTACCGGGAACAAAGAATACCATAGATGATCTGCTGTGGATGCGCCAGAATGGGTTGGAAGCAGCTGTTTTAAAGCTGGCAGGCAGACAGGTACCTGTATGGGGGATCTGCGGTGGCTTTCAGATGATGGGGGAATGGCTGGGGGACGAATATGCCATTGAATCTTCCCACAGAGGCCGGATAAGAGGAATGGGGCTTTTCCCGGTAGAAACGGAATTTGAAGAAGAAAAGGTACGCACTCAGACAGAAGGACGTTTTGGAGAACTTTACGGATGCTTCAGGGAACTTTCCGGAAAGAAACTTACCGGTTATGAGATCCACATGGGACGCACAAGGAGCAGGGAAAAGGAACAGCCTCTTTGTCTGTTAAATACAGGGGAGAACATAAATGGCAGAGAAGCCAAAGGCATTCCCTGCGGCTGGAACCGGAAAAATCTTTATGGTTCCTATGTTCACGGCGTATTTGATGCACCGGGTATCTGTGAGACCATAGCAACAGCCTTGGCAGCCAGAAAGGGCATTACCCTGGAAATGGCAGGCCAGATGGATTATAAGGCCTATAAAGAAGAACAGTATGATAAACTGGCAGAAATGCTGCGGGAGAGTCTGGATATGGAAAAAATATATGAGATCATGGGACTGGAAGAGAAAATAAAGGTAGAGCAGGTGCTTCCGGCAGATATAGAACACAGAAGCTTTGAGATCATCGGGGAAGAATTAAAAGCCATGGGAAAGACACTGGATCCTGAACTGGCGCCGGTGATCATGCGGGCTATTCATACAACAGCAGATTTTGACTATGCAGATCACTTGAAATTTTCCGAAAATGCAGTAGGAAAAGCAAGGGAAGCCATTAAAAACGGGGCAGTGATCATTACAGATACAAAAATGGGCTGGTCCGGCGTAAATAAAAAACGTCTGGAAAGTTATGGGGGAGAAGCCTTATGCTTTATGGCAGATGAAGATGTGGCAGCAGAGGCAAAGGAAAAGGGCAGTACAAGAGCGGTGGCAAGTATGGATAAAGCGGCCAGGCTGTTTGGAAATGGGGAAAGGCCATGTATTTTTGCCATTGGAAATGCTCCTACAGCCCTGATCCGCTTGTACGAACTGATCCAGGAAGGAAAGATAAAACCGGCGCTGATCATTGGGGCTCCCGTAGGCTTTGTAAATGTGATCCAGTCCAAGGAACTGATCCTTTCCCTGAAAGATACGCCGTACATTGTAGCAGAAGGAAGAAAAGGCGGCAGCAATGTGGCAGCAGCTATCTGCAACGCCTTACTGTACGGCATCCAATAGGTCAGATGCAACAGGATTTCAAGAGTATATATTTCCAGAGTATATAAAGATTCCGGGAGAACATAAAGGATAAAGGGGACAGAAAGCATGAAACTATATCGTATTATCCTTGTAGATGATGAGGAAGAGATAAGAAAAAGTATTATCCGCAAGATCAAATGGGAGGAAAACGGCTTTTTAGTAGCCGGGGACGCGGAAAACGGGGAAGATGCATTAGAAAAGATCGAACTGTTGGAACCGGATCTGATCCTGACCGACATCCGTATGCCCTATATGGACGGACTGACACTGGCAGAACGTGTGCGCCAGAAATACCCGTCCATGAAGATCGTCATTTTTTCCGGTTATGATGATTTTGAATATGCTAAGCAGGCAATTAAATTAAATGTTACAGAATACATACTAAAGCCGGTAAACGTAGAAGAGCTGACTGCCATTTTACAAAAGATAAAGGCAAATCTGGATCAGGAGATCGAACAGAAGCGAAATGTAAACCTTTTGCGGGAAAATTATATAAAAAGCCTGCCGATCCTCCGGGAACAGTTTTTAAATGAACTGGTAAATGCCCCCATAGCTTATGAAACTGTGCAGACCCGTTTAAAAGAGTATGGTATCTCCCTTTCCGGTGCCCAGAAATGGGTGGCAGCAGCCGTAGGTATTGACAGGCCGGAGGAGGAGCGGGAAGGCGAACTGGCTATCCACAGGGAGCAGGACCTGATCCCTATTTCTGTCATGCAGATCCTGGAAGAAAAGCTGGGAAATTACTGTCGTTTTTCTATTTTTAACTCTACCGGAAGCAGTGATGCACAGATCGGTGTGATCGCAGCTATTGACGAGGAAAATTCCCAGACCGGACTGACTGCTGTATTAGGAGATATCTGCAAAGAGACCAGAAAGATCCTGGCAGTTCCTATTACCATTGGCATTGGACACAGTACCCAGGATCTGGGCATGATTTGCGAATCTTACAAGGATGCAGTCAATGCTTTAGGTTATAAGGCCATTGTAGGGGCTGGAAATACCATTTATATCAACGACGTGGAGCCGGTAAGCAGGGGAAAGCTGCAGTTTGACAGCAAAGATGAGGCAGAGCTGGTAGGTGCTGTGAAATTTGGTCCTCAGGAAAAGATCGAAGAAGCAGTACATAAAATCGCGGATAAGATCAGTGATGCAAAAGTCCATCAGCGTCAGTGCCAGACCTATATGTTAAGTGTATTAAATTGTATGATCCAGCTGGTGCAGATGTATGATCTGGACATGGAGACTATATTCAAGGGGGAGTCCAACTTAAATGAGGCCTTTGCCCTGATCTCCAGTACCCAGAAAAAGGAAGATTTTGCAAAATGGCTTCTTCAGGCTGCCATTGCAGTAAACCAGTCTGTGAATACAGAACGTGATAATACTACAAAACAGGTGATCCAGGAAGCCAGGCAGTATATTATGGACAACTATCAGGATGCGGAGCTGTCTGTGGAGAAGATCTGCCGTCACCTGCATATGAGCCCGGCTTATTTTTCTACCATGTTTAAGAAAGAAACAGGAAAGACTTATGTAGCTTATCTTACGGAAGTCCGTCTGGATAAAGCAGTGGAGCTTTTAAACAAAACAGATGACAAGACATATGTGATCGCGGCAAAGGTAGGATACCAGGAGCAGAATTATTTCAGCTATGTATTTAAGAAACGATTTGGTATTTCGCCTACAAAATTCAGAGGAGCAAAATAATGTTTTTGAAACAACGAAAACACCGGCTTCAAAATGCCAGTATCCGTTCCATTATATTCATGTATTTTACCATTACCGCTCTGGCAGCCAGTATTTTTATCGGCGTTTCTCTTTACGGACGGCTGTCAGGGCAGATGTCCTCTGCACTTCAGGAGGAAAACCGCATCCTCATCAACCAGTTAGGCCGGACAATGGACTCTTATCTGCGTCTGGTGATGAAGCTTTCAGATTCCCTGTATTACGGCGTGATCAAAAATGCCGATCTTTCTGACGGTTCTATTAACGGAGAGATCACGCTCCTTTATGATAATAACAAGGACAATGTAGAAAATATTGCCCTGTTTTCAAAAGAAGGGGAATTGTTAGAGTCGGTTCCCGCAGCAAGATTAAAGAACAATGCCAGGGTGGCAGACCAGGACTGGTTTATGGCGGCTTTGGAAAAAACAGAAAACCTTCATTTTTCCATGCCTCATGTACAGCACATTTTTGACACAGGAGACAGCCAGTACCGTTGGGTGGTATCTGTGGCAAGAGCTGTGGAGATCACAGACGGCCCCTATACAGACCAGGGTGTTCTTCTCATCGATCTGCGTTATAACAGCTTAGAACAGTTATTTGATGGTATGAACCTGGCAAAAGGCGGCTATGTGTATCTTACAGACAGCAACGGGAACCTGATCTATCACCCGGACGGCCAGCTGATAAGCTCCGGCATTGTAGCAGAAAACAATGATAATACTGCCGTGTTAAAAGATGGAAATTACCAGGAGCAGTGGCAGGGACAGACCCGTATGGTGTCGGTAAAAACGGTGGGATATACAGGCTGGAGGATCGTAGGTGTCATGCCCCTTGACACAGTATCCTTAAATGCGATCAAGACCCGTATTTTGATCGTGTTCATTATTGCGCTGGTGCTGTTTATCCTGACTATCATCAATTCCTATATTTCTTCCAGGATCACAGACCCTATTAAGGAACTGGAAAAATCTGTAAATCAGATCGAGGAGGGAAATTTGGAAACAGAAGTTTACACAGGGGGATCTTACGAGATCCAGCATCTGGGAAAATCCATTCAGAATATGGCAAGGCAGATCAAGCGCCTTATGGATGACATTGTGGCAGAGCATGAATCTAAGCGAAAAAGCGAATTTGATACTTTACAGTCCCAGATCAATCCCCATTTCCTTTATAATACCTTAGATATCATTGTGTGGATGATCGAAAATGAAAAACAGTCAGAAGCAGTGAAAGCAGTAACCGCATTGGCGCGTTTCTTCCGTATCAGTTTAAGTAAGGGAAAAAGCATTATCCCGGTAAGGGATGAACTGGAGCATGTAAGAAACTATCTGATGATCCAGCATATGCGCTATAAAAATAAATTTTCTTATTCCATAGAGGCAGAGGAAGAGGTATTAGGACTTGCCAGTTTAAAGCTGATCCTGCAGCCTATGGTGGAAAACGCCATTTATCATGGCATGGAGTTTATGGATGGTGACGGTGAGATCAAAATACGGGCATGGAAAGAGGAAGAGAATCTTTACCTGAGTGTGGAGGACAATGGGCTTGGCATGACGGAGGAACAGGTAGAGCGTCTGTTTACAGATACCGGTCATGTTCCTTCCAGAAGAGGTTCCGGGATTGGCGTAAAGAACGTAAATGAACGGATCCATTTGTATTTTGGCAAAAACTACGGGCTTTCTATAGAGTCGGAGCCAGATGAGGGAACTACTGTGCGGATCCATCTTCCTGCAATTGCTTATGAAGAAGCAGTGGGAAAGGAGGAGAAACATGCCTAAGAGAGAAAAAATACTGTTATGTATAGGTGCTGTTTTTCTGGTCCTGTTGTTTCTGCTGTCTTCTACGGATCTGATCATAAAAGAACGTGCTGTGCAGATCGACTCCATTTCTGTGATCTTAAGTGAAGACACAGACGATTATTACCAGAATTTCAGAAAAGGAATGGAAAAAGCAGCCACAGATCTGAGAAGTGATGTGAGACTGATCACTCTTTATGACCAGAAAGACCAGGAACAGCAGATCGAGCTGGCCGCCAGAGAGATCCGTGATGGGGCTGGGGCTGTGGTCATCGAACCGGTAGAGGAAAAAAAAGCAGTTATGGATCTGGAAGGCTTAAAACCGGGATGCCCGGTGATATTTGTGGGCGCATCTTCTCCCAGCGAGTTTGTGACAGATTCACTTTTCATTGATTACTTTGAGGCAGGAAGGATCCTGGGGGAAAAGGCGGCTGAAAAGGATCTTTCAGATGAAAAGATCTGTCTGTTTACCCAGGGAATGGATTACAATGGAGTACAGGATGTCTATGAAGGGGTCTGCTCTGTTTTAAATGATAAACAGATCCCCTTTGAGCTATATGAGGCAAAAGAAGAAAATACCTTCCGCAAGGTGGTGGAAAATACGGTTTATCCGGGAAAAGACAAGGTAGAGGTGATCGCCCTGGATGTGCGCTCCTTAGACCAGACAGCGGGTATCTTAAATGAAAGTTCTGTTTACAGGGAACATGTGTCTGCCCTTTACGGCATTGGTTCCACTACCGGGATCTTAAATTATCTGGATCAGGGCATTATTGATGGACTAGTGACCTATGACCAGTTCAGCCAGGGATATTTAAGTATAAAAAAAGCAGTAGAAGCCATTCATGCAGGCAGGCAGAAGCAGGAGACTTTGTTAGATCTGGTTTATCTGGATCAGCAGGAACTGGCCTCTGGTGTATATGAGAAAATGCTCTATCCTATGGAATAGGGGGAAATGATAATGAAGAAAACAAAAGGAACCGGGGCGATGCTGTTTAGTATGATCGCTGTAATAGTGATCATCTGCCTGTTTATTGTAGCAGGAAACGGAGCGAAAAAAGAAGCGGCATCTAAGGAGATACGTGTGGGACTTCTTCTCTACAGGGGGGATGATACTTTTATCAGCACACTTCGCTCTTATATTGAAGAAAAGGCTAAAGAATATGAGCGGAAGGAAGGCATCAAGGTAACACTGGATATTTTAGACGCAAAAAGTAACCAGAATACCCAGAATAATCAGGTGGACCGGATGCTGGAGTTAGGCTGTGATGCCTTATGTGTCAATATTGTAGACCGGTTTGCAGCTTCTGTAGTTATTGATAAAGCCATGGCAGCGGATGTGCCGGTGATCTTTTTTAACAGAGAGCCGGTAGAAGAAGACATGAACCGGTGGGAGAAGCTTTATTATGTAGGGGCTGATGCAAAGGATTCTGCTGTTTTTGAAGGAAGGATCCTGGTAGATGCCTATAAAAAAGATTCCTCAAATCTTGACCGCAATGGTGATGGGATCGTCAGCTATGTGCTATTAGAAGGAGAGAGCAATCATCAGGATTCCCTGATCCGTACTGAATGGTCCATACAGACATTAAAGGACGGTGGAGTGCCTTTGGAAAAAATCACAGGAGGTATTGCCAGCTGGGAACGCAGCCAGGCATCTGCCATGATGGAGCAGTGGCTTACAGAATATCCGGATCAGATCGAACTGGTGGTGGCTAATAATGATGATATGGCCCTGGGCGCTATTGATGCTATTGACAGGGCGGGAATCCTTCCGGGTATGATCAAAATAGTGGGGATCGATGCTACGCCGCCTGGAATGGAGGCATTAAAGGCAGGAAAACTTTTTGGAACGGTAGCAGCAGATAAAGAAGGCTATGCAAATGCCATTTTCCAGATCGCAGCCTCTTTAAGCAGGGGGCTTCCTGTTGATGAGAGCATAAAACTGGAAAATGGAAAATACTTCTGGTGCAGCCAGAAGGGGATAACCCAGGAAGATGCAACAGAAACTGACAATAAATGACATAAAAACAATAAAAAAATTCAGCAATAATGTAAAATCAAAGAAATTTCATAATACTCCTTAAAAAATCATATGGAAAAATGCACAACCGTGGCTTATAATGTGCTTGTCGTTAAGGAAAATACACCAAAAGGCGATAAAAAACAAAATTATATGTATAGGGAGGATTACAATTATGAGATTAGTTAAGAAGGTTACAGCAGCAGCTATGGCATCCGCAATGGCACTTTCACTGGCAGCCTGCGGCGGCGGAAGTACCGCTACAACAGCAGCTCCTACTGAAGCAGCTAAGGAAACTACAGCAGCAAGCGAAGCAGCTAAGGAAGCAGCAGAGACTGCAGCACAGGCAGCTGGAACAGCAGATGTAGCAGATAAGAAAGTGGGCATCAGCATTTATAAATTTGATGATAACTTTATGACTCTGTACAGACAGGAATTACAGCGTTACCTGACCGAGGATCTTGGATTCAAGGCTGAGAACGTAGTTATCCAGGATGGTAAGGGCGATCAGGCAGAGCAGACCAACCAGATCAATAACTTCATCACCCAGAAGTATGATGTTCTGATCCTGAACCTGGTACAGGCTTCTTCCGCACCAGAGATTACAGATATGTGTAAAGATGCAGGTATCCCTGTTGTTTTCATCAACCGTGAGCCAGATGAGGCAGAAGAGCAGAGATGGGTTGACGAAAAGATCAACGCTACTTATGTAGGCTGTGATGCAAGACAGTCCGGTACATATCAGGGCGAAGAGATCTTAGAGACAGAGACCAAGGGCGATATCAATGGTGACGGAAAAGTTTCCTACATCATGATCCAGGGCGACCCTGAGAACGTAGATGCTCAGTACAGAACTGAATTCTCTGTTAAGGCATTAACAGATGCAGGCGTAGAAGTAGAAGAGCTGTTAAAGCAGCGTGGTGACTGGGATCAGGCTAAGGCACAGCAGATCGCACAGGATGCTTTAAACCAGTATGGCGACAAGATCGAAGTTATCTTCTGCAACAACGATGCAATGGCACTGGGCGCTTTACAGGCAATCGAAGCAGCTGGACGTAAGGTAAATGAGGATATCTACTTAGTAGGTGTAGATGCTCTGACCGAGGCAGTTCAGAACGTTATCGATGGCAAGCAGACCGGTACTGTATTTAACGATCACTTCTCACAGGCTAAGGCAGCAGCAGATGCAGCTGTTAAGTTCATCGGCGGCGAAGAAGTTGATGCCAAGATCCCTGTAGACTACATCAAGGTTACTAACGCAAACGCACAGGAAATCCTTGACAAGTTAAAATAAGTTACAGTTAACTGACTATTTATCGGGTGTGCGGGTCATTCCGTCACACCCGATTTTTAAGGAAAATATGCTCCCGGAGGGCATAGAAAAAGCGTCAAAGGAATTGAAAGGAGTAACGGGATGGCAGAACAGTACAGACTGGAAATGATAGGGGTCAGTAAAAGCTTCCCTGGCGTAAAGGCACTGGATGGAATTAACTTGAAAGTACGTCCCGGAACTGTCCATGCGCTGATGGGGGAAAATGGCGCAGGAAAATCTACCCTTATGAAATGTCTTTTCGGCATTTATAAGATGGATGAGGGACAGATCATCATAGATGGTGAAAAAACAATGATAACGAACCCGGATGACGCCCTTCACAAGGGTCTGGCAATGGTTCATCAGGAACTGCAGCCGATACCGGATCGTTCCATTGCAGAGAATATGTATCTGGGAAGATACCCCATGAAGAATATTGGTCCTCTTAAAATGGTAGACCATAAGACCATGAACAGCGAAGCTGAAAAATGGTTAAAAGATGTAAAGATGAATTTTGATCCTAAGGCAAAACTGGGAACATTGTCAATTGGACAGATGCAGTCAGTAGAGATTGCAAAGGCAGTCAGCCAGCACGCAAAAATCGTGATCCTGGATGAGCCCACATCCTCTCTGACTGATAATGAAGTAGAAGCGCTGTTCCGCATTATCAGGGACTTAAAGTCCAGAGGCGTTTCTATGATATATATCAGCCACAAGATGGCTGAGATCCGTCAGATCGCAGACGATATTACCATCATGCGAGATGGTACATATGTAGGATCCTGGGAAGTAAAGGATATTTCCGACGATGAGATCGTAAAACAGATGGTTGGACGTGAGCTGACCAATGTTTATCCTCCTAAGGAAGACTACAGAACAGATGAAACAGTTCTGAAAGTAGAACATCTGTGCAGTATCCATGAGCGTTCCTTCCAAGATTGCTCCTTTGAATTAAAGAAGGGCGAGATCTTAGGATTCGGCGGTCTGGTAGGTGCCCAGAGAACAGAGATGATGGAAGCTATCTTTGGTATGCGTCACATTGCAAGTGGTACTGTGGAAGTTCTTGGAAAGAAAGTAGATATTAAAAAGCCAGAAGATGCTATCGATAATTCCATTGGTATGATCACAGAAGACCGTCGTGGAACCGGTATCTTAGGATGCCTCAGCATCAACGACAATACGGCCATTGCTTCCTATAAAAACTACACCAATGCAGGTGTGATCGACCAGAAAAAGGTAGATGCCGTTGTAAAAGACAGTATCCAGAAGTTAAACATCAAGACACCAAGCGGAAAGACGCTGATCCAGTCTCTTTCCGGTGGTAACCAGCAGAAAGTTATCATTGCCCGCTGGCTTGCAAACAATCCGGATATCCTGATCATGGATGAACCTACAAGAGGTATTGACGTAGGTGCGAAATATGAGATCTATCAGATCATGATCGACCTGGTAAAACAGGGTAAATCCATTATTATGATCTCCTCAGAAATGCCGGAACTGATCGGTATGTCCAACCGTATTATCGTAATGTGCAACGGACGTATCACCGGTGAAGTAGAAGGGGAAGAAGCAACCCAGGAGCGGATCATGTCATTTGCAACACAATTTGATCTCCAGGGTAAATCAACCACAGAGTCCAAGCAGGAGGATTAAGCCATGACAGCGAAAAAATTTAATTTAAAAGATTTCCTTATCAATAACGGAATTATAGTCGTTCTGGTGTTATTAGCAATCTACACCGGTATCATGCAGCCGACATTCGTATCCGGCTCCAACTTAAAGAATATTGCTCTTAACGTAGCACCACGTTTTATCATCGCCTGCGGCGTATCCGGGTGTCTGATCACAAAGGGTACCGACCTTTCAGCAGGACGTATGGTAGGTTTATCTGCCTGCCTGGCAGGTACATTACTCCAGAAAGCGGATTACAGCGGCAAGTTCTTCCCTAACATGCCATTTTATGGTGTATGGTGGGTAGCAGTAGTGCTTCTGATCTGCGTAGCAGTTTGTGCTATCTTTGGTGCCATCAACGGTATCGTAGTTTCTTATCTGCAGGTTCCTGCATTCATCGGAACTTTGGGTATGCAGCTGATCGTATATGGTGTCTGCCTGGTTTACACCAATGCAACTCCGATCGGTGGTTATCGTGCCGCTTATACAGAAGTAGCAAAGGGCCAGTTATTTGGTGTGATCCCATATCTGTTCCTGATCGCTTTAGCAGTTGGTATTGTAATGTGGTTCGTATATAACAAGATGCCTCACGGCAAATATATGTACGCTATCGGCGGAAATGAGCAGGCAGCAGAGGTTTCCGGCGTAAATACAAAGAAGACCAAGATCATCATCTATATTACAGCAGCAGCTTGCTATGCACTGGGCGGCTTCTTAGTAGGCGCTAAGTCCGGCGGTTCCTCTGTAAACATGGGTTATGGATGGGAGCTGGAAGCAATCGCAGCCTGCACCATCGGTGGTGTATCTGTAAATGGTGGTATCGGACGTATCTCCGGTGTTCTCATCGGTGTTCTGGTATTTGAGATCTTAAAGACCTGCTTACAGTATCTGGGTGTTGACACCAACTACCAGTACATTGCACAGGGTATTGTTATCGTAGTTGCAATTGCTCTGGATATCAGAAAGTACATTGCTAAGAAATAATGATAGTTATCCCTGGGACAGGCGGCTGTTGTGATATTCACCGGAGAAGGTAACGTCCTCTCCAAACCATGCAGGCGGATTAAATGCCTTTGCTTCTTCTTCGTTGGCAAATTCTACCTCTGCAAGGATAAGGCCGTGGTAGTGGCCTTCAAAGACGTCTAATTCGATGGTAAGGTGATCACTTCCCGGAACCGGGATCATATATCTCTTTTTTGTAAGGATAATACCGTCTGCCTTGGTCAGCAGATGTTCATAGGCTTCTTTATTCAGTGCAAGATTGTATTCTTCTCTGGATAAGAGGCCTTTTCCTTTGTAGGTGAGATAGTAGTCATCATTATCCCGGCGGACGCGGACAACAGGATCTGTATTTAAGTAGGCCTGTTCGATCTGTCTGCAGGGAAAAGATGTACATCCCTCAGGGATTTGTTTAACAAGAAATTTTCTTTCGATTTCCATTGTAAATTCTCCTTCCGGTTTGTGTGCTTTTTTAACAATATTTTGCACTTTTTAGTATACACTATCATAGCATTTATCTCTTTTCAGAAAAAGGGAAAAATGGTAAAATAAATAAAGTTTCAGATCGGTTACACATATAGGAGGCCAAAATATTGGCTTCCAACATCATTGCGTAAAGGGGAATTAAAATGTCAAAAGTTTTTGCATTTCTTGCAGATGGACTGGAAGAAGTAGAATGTCTTGCAGTAGTAGATGTCCTTCGCCGTGCCGGAGTAGAGGTAACATTGGTATCAGTAACAGGAAGCCGTGAAATCACAGGCTCTCATCATATTCATTTTCAGGCAGATGCCCTTTTTGATGAAACAGCAGCAGAAGATGCAGATGTATTATTCCTGCCGGGAGGAATGCCAGGAACCAATACATTAAAAGCCCACGAAGGCTTAAAGAATGCTATTTGCAAGGCCAATAAGCAGGGACGGCGCATTGCAGCTATTTGCGCAGCTCCAAGCATCCTTGGGGAAATGGGACTGTTAAAAGGAAGAACAGCCACCTGCTATCCGGGTTTTGAAGACAAGTTAGAGGGCGTTTCCTACACCCGTCAGGGCGTGATCACCGATGGAAATATTACTACCGCAAGAGGACTTGGATATGCTTTAGATCTGGGGATTGAGCTGATCCGTCTTCTTATGGGGCCGCAGCATGCACATATGGTAAAGGACTCCATCCAGTATGATCAGGTATAAAGAAATATAGATTATTATATTAAAATATGTCATAACAATAATAAGAAAGAGACTGCATGGATAAAAAGTGCAGTCTTTTTTCTATACAATAACTGGAAAAAAGAGGGAATGCCATTGACGTTTGAAGGTGCCAGATTACCGGCAGATGCGTTTGAAGAAATGGTCGATAAGGCAACTTATGGAGATATGATCCCGGTAGGTAATTTTGTAAAGATCGGAAAATCTCAGATGATTGGTATTTATAAACTGTGTACAGAAGGAAAATAATAACATAAATAGTATAAAGACTGCTGTATAACGGAGAAAATCCATTTTGCAGCAGTCTTTTAATTGGTATAGAAAATAATATAAGAGTTATTGGTAAAAACTACATGGAGATCCATCCAAATGCATTTGCAACAGAACTGATGAGGATAATAGTTGCAAAGACAGGGCACAGATATTGGATCATAAAATAGAAGATCTTCTTTCTGCGGAATGGCTTGCTTTCCAAAGTGACTTCTTCTTCAATCTTTTTTACACCGATGACCTTGGAAACCAGAAGGCAGGTGGCAATAGCTGCGATGGGCATCATCACAGAATTGGTAAGAAAATCAAAGAAATCCAGAAACTGCATGCCGATGATGGTTACGTTTGCCAGTGGTCCGTATCCCAGGCAGGACAAAGAACCAAGGGATACCATGATAACTGCCATAACAATGGTAGATTTTTTACGTCCCCAGTATAGCTCATCTTCAAAGGTAGAAACAGCACTTTCTGTCAGTGCAATGGAGCTGGTCATGGCTGCAAAGAGTACCAATAAGAAGAACAGGATACCAATGCCGGTTCCAAGGCCCATATTGGCAAATACTTTTGGAATGGTAATAAACATCAGTGCAGGTCCGGCTTTAAGTGTATTCGGATCACCTCCTGAGAAAGCAAATACAGCAGGGATGATCATAAGACCGGCCATAATAGCGATAGCAGTATCGAAGATCTCTACATTCTGGGTAGAATCCTCAATAGACATATCCTTTAACATATAGGAGCCGAAAGTAACCAGAATGCCCATGGCAATGGACAGTGAGTAGAACATCTGGCCCATAGCGGAAACTACGGTCATCCAGGAAAAGTTTGCCAGGTTTGGTACCAGAAAGTATTTAACGCCTTCCAATGCACCAGGTCTGGTAACAGAATAAATGGCAATGATCACAGAAAGCACTACCAGAACCGGCATCATAAATTTGGAAACACGTTCAATGCCGTTTTGTACACCTGCATAAATAATGCCCAGAGTACAAAAGGTGAAAACAATAAAGCAGATCTCTGTGGAAGCCCCGTTGGAGATAAAAGCGGAAAAATAAGTATCCGAAGCCAGAGCCTGTGTCTGTCCGCTAAAATAGCCCACCAGATATTTAATGACCCATCCACCAATTACGGAGTAGTAAGGAACGATCAGAATCGGGATAATGGCATTGATCCAGCCGCCAAGAGACAGCCATTTAGACTTCCCAAAGCTTTGGTAAGCACCTACAGGACTCTTTTTTGTCATGCGCCCTAAAGACGTTTCTGCTATGATCATGGTGTAGCCAAAGGTAAGGGCCAGAATGATGTAGATCAGTAGAAAGATACCGCCGCCATATTTGGCAGCTAGGTAAGGAAAACGCCAGATATTTCCAAGTCCTACGGAAGCTCCCGCTGCAGACAGGACAAATCCGAGCTTTCCTGAGAACGTACTTCGCTTGTTTTTGTTCATGTGATTTAACCCCTTTATTTTGTATAATTTGATCTTTATCTGAACTAGTTTATCATAAGAAGAGGTAAAAAGCAATTAGGGACATCTGCTTCCAGAAAACCTGAAAACCGGCAGAAAAAAACGCCTGGATTTACGCAGACGTTTTAGGAAAATACAGGTAGTGATCAGATCACAATTATCCTTTTTTCCAGGTGATCTTCTTTTGGATCATCTTGTTCAATGCTACATGGCGGATGGGCTGCCTTTGGATATTTGTTCCGATAAATACAGCCTTTCCTGTTTTTAATGGCTCACAGCCTGTAATACCGTAGCGGCTGTCAGCCACATCAAACTGGAACCAGTGTGATCCCGCAGGAAGCTGGCCTTTGGCGCGGAATACATTTCCGAATTGTCCGCGGATCAGGTCCTCTAAAAATATCAGGAGAGATTCCGGTGAAGCAAAATAGGCATTTTCAATGGAAAAGGTATCAGGCAGTTCTTCGCTTTCAGCTGCTTTGGATTCATAAATCTGTCCGTCATAGCCTGTTTCAAGAATCCGCAGCCAGTCTTTTTCAGGAAGAGAAGAGTAGTGGTCTGTATAAATAGTGGCAGTGGGATTTATTCCGGTTAAGATCTGTCTGGCTTCTTCTTTTTCTTCCGGTGAAGCCTGTTCGGATTTTGACAGGAAAATAGTTCCCGCTTCCCGGATCTGGTTTTCGTAGAGAGCGGGATATTCTTTTAAATAACGTCTGCAGCTGTAAATATCTGCGATGGTTACAGGAGATAAAATGGAAATCCGCTGATATTCGATCTTTTTTACATTTTCCAGTACATTGCCTAACATGCCTACACCTGTAGGTTCGATCACCAGATATTCAGGATCAATGGTATTGGCAATAGAAAGGACGGACAGGGAAAAATCTCCTTTAGCGGAGCAGCAGATGCATCCTTCTGTCATTTCCCAGATATTAACAGGGCTTTGGCCTTCTTCTGCACGCAGACGGTCTGCGTCAATGCCGGCAGTGCCGTACTCATTTTCAAGTATGGCGAAATCTTTTCCGGTATGTTTTGCTAAAGCTTTAATAAAAGTAGTTTTTCCTGCGCCCAGAAAGCCGGATACGATCAATATTTTCATATGATAACCCCTAAATCCCCGATTCCCAGAGTCAGAGCTCTGTTTTCTTAATTTTCTTAAAATAGTAGAATAATAGTAGAACAAGAACGCGCCAATGGCGCGTTCTCATAATAAATCAGACTGTTCAGTCATTCAATTTGTTATTCTTCGATCAAAACAACTGGCTTGATAAGTTCAGCTGGCTTGTCTCTCATAAGGAACAGTGCTTCTTCCAGGTGATCCCAGCCTTTGAATACGTGAGTGCTTAATGGGGAAACATCCAGTTTCCCAGCAGATACTAAAGCTCCCAGTTTTTCCATACGTAAACGTCCGCCTGGCATTAAACCGCCATTGATCTGCTTATGGCCCATACCTACGCCCCATTCAGTACGTGGGATATCAATGGTATCACCGGAGCCGAGGTAGTTTACATTACCGATCTTGCCGCCTGGCTTTAAGCACTTAACTGCTTCCGCAAAGGTTTCAACACCACCGCCGGCGATCACAACCTTATCAACGCCCTTGCCGTCTGTCATATCCATAACCTGTTTCCAGATCGGGCCATTTTTGTAGCTTATGAAATCAGTAGCACCGTACTTCTTTGCAGCTTCTACGCAGACAGGACGGGTTCCTACTGCGATGATGCGGGAAGCACCGCGCATGTTGGTTCCTGCTACTGACATAAGTCCTACAGGTCCGATACCAACTACCAGTACAGTATCACCAAACTGGACATCTGCTAACTCAACGCCGTGGAAGCCGGTAGGAACCATATCAGACAGCATACATGCATCGGTTGGGCTGATATTGGATGGCAGTAGTGCCAGGTTTCCGTCTGCATCATTTACATGGAAATATTCAGAGAATACGCCGTCTTTGAAGTTGGAGAATTTCCAGCCTGCTAACATGCCGCCTGAGTGCATGGAGTAGCCGGCCTGAGCCTCTAAGGAGTTCCAGTCAGGAGTGATAGCAGGAACTAATACACGGTCGCCAGGCTTAAAATCCTTTACCATAGAACCAACTTCAACAACTTCTGCACAGCACTCGTGCCCTAAGATCATGTTGTGACGGTCGCCGATAGCGCCTTCCCAGAGAGTGTGCACATCGGAGGTGCAGATGGCAACTGCTAATGGCTTACAGATGGCATCCATTGGTCCACATGCAGGACGATCTTTCTCGATCCATCCAGATTCTCCTATTTTTAACATTGCATAACCCTTCATAAATAATGTTCTCCTTTCAGTGATGCGTTATATAGTTTTGTTTGTTAAAAAAATATCATCTGATAGTTAAAAATATATCACTAAAAGGTCATAAAATCAATGGATACTTTATAGGCATATTTCACAATGTTTTGAGTATCTTTTTAGAACAAATGCCAGAAAAGTTATTAAAAGGTATCTTTAAAGCAGATAAGGGATCGTCAGTAAAGGTCATGAAACAATTTTAAAGCAGAAGAGATACTAATGCCAAAACGGTCACATCCGGCTTTTTCCATAGCACGGATGGTTTCTAAGGTCCTGATCCCGCCAGCGGCTTTGATCTTAATCCGCCCTTTCGCTGCATCTGACATAAGTTGTATATGGGAGAGGACAGATGGGTGGGAAGGATACCAGCCGGTGCTGGTCTTTACATAGTCTGCTCCGGCCTGAATACATAAGTTTACAGCACGATGGATCTCTTCTCCTGTCAGCTGGGGAGCTTCGATGATGACCTTTAAGATATCTTTGCCTGCTGCTTCACGGACAGCAGCAATATCTTCCAGTACATATTGGTCTTCATGGCTTCTTAAGGCTGTTAAATTCATAACCATGTCCAATTCCTCACATCCGGCTTCACGCAGTTCTTTTGCCTGTCTGTATTTCTGGCTGGTAGTATCCCCGCCTCCGGGAAAGCTGATGACACCACCGGCATGGATATCCGGATAAGGGGCAAGTTTTTCTGCCACATAGGATGAAAAAGCGGGCAGTGTAAAAGCAGCAGCAAAGCGGCAATGTATGGCTGCTTCTATCATGGCGTCGATCTCATCGCGGGTGTGAAATGCCTGGACACAGCTAATGTCGGTTTTTCTTGCAAGTTCTGTAAGGCGCATATTATTTGCTCCTTCCTTTTCCTGAGATTTCGGCTTCATATTGGCTGCCGATGATACGTACATGGTCGATACTTACCGGTGTATCTTTATAATAGGATATACGCCGGATCACTAAAAGAGCGGTTTTAGGTTCCACGTCTAAAACGCGGGCTTCTAAAAAGTCTGCAGATTTGGCAGAGATCTTATCTTTGGTAGAGTCAATGAACAGGTTATAGTTTTCCTCCAGAAATTGATACAGAGCCACAAAATGACCGCTGTGATGTTCGATGCCTGGAACCTTTGCATATTCAATATAGTTTTCCATTAAAGTCACAGGCCGGCCATCTGCCAGCTGTAAACGCTGGATGCGGGCAACAGGCGTTCCTTCTGGTATAAAAAGGTCTGTGGCAATATCCCTGGAAGCCGGGATAACGTCGATCATCATGCTTCCTGTAGTCACATCATGGCCACGCTTTCGTAAGGACTCAGTTACAGAAGTTACCTGATTGTAATTCTGGGTAGTGCGGGTATCCATGACCATGGTGCCGCAGCCCTGGCGGACACTTAAAATGCCTTCATCAGAAAGAAGCTTTACTGCCTTTCGGATAGTAGTGCGGCTGACCTGATACAGGGTTTCAAGCTCCTGCTCTGTGGGAAGAAAGCTTCCCGGCGGGTAGGTGCCGCCTTTGATGGCAGATTTTATTTTATCGTATATTTTTATGTAGATCGGTTTGTTTGTCATATTGCGTTCCCCCTGTGTGTTTCTTCTGCCTGCCTGGACAGGTTTCATTTATTGATCGTGCCGGATTTCAGACTTTTTGATCCCAACATCAGTATTATATATATATTGCAGAAAAAACGCAAATTCTGATACCGGTACATCGTTTTCGAAATAACTATGCCACTCGCTTGTCTGCGGATCTGATCGCACAGGAACTGTACACTCAAATCCGCATCCTGCGTGATCAGTACAGTTATTTACCAAACGATGTACTGGTCATGTGACCCATAAACAATAACAACCTTAACTATTGACGCTGCTGGACAGGATTTATATAATGGTGTAGATACAGAAAAATTCTGAGAGAACATTAGAGTCAACAAGGAGGGGAATTATGGATTATCCGGATAAAGATCAAAGATGGGTATTTCATGGAAAAACTGAGGCGCAGGAGATGGATCCGGGAGTAGTGCGCCGGGTTTTAGCTTATTGTAATGATGTTATGTGTGTGGAGAATACCTTTAAAAAAGGGGCCATCGGTGCGTTGCACAATCATCCGCATACCCAGATCACCTATGTGGCATCTGGTAAGTTTGAATTTACCATAGACGGAGAGGTGCATACAGTCAGTGCAGGAGATACGCTGCTGAAACAGGAGGGGGTAATGCATGGCTGTACCTGTCTGGAAGATGGTATTCTGATCGATATTTTTACTCCAATGAGAGAGGATTTCCTGTAAGATCAGGCTGTAACATAAATTTCTGAAAGTTATCAAAAAATACTAGCCTTTTTTTCACCTCCATGCTATAATGCTAACTTGAAGTGTAGCGCCCTCATGGATATGGGCGAATCACATATATTTTCAAGGAGGAACCCGTAGAAATGAGTGTACAGGTAGAAAAATTAGAGAAGAATATGGCAAAACTGACTGTAGAAGTCAGCGCTGAGGATTTTAAGGCTGCGATCAAGAAAGCGTTTAATAAGAACAAGAACCGCTTCTCCATCCCAGGCTTCCGTAAAGGAAAAGCTCCTCAGGCTATGATCGAAAAGATGTATGGCGAAGGCGTATTCTATGAGGATGCAGCTGATGAAGCAATCAACGCTTCCTACGCTGAGGCTATGAAGGAAAGCGGACTGGACATCGTTTCCAGACCAGAAGTTACCATCGAAAAGATCGGCAAAGATGAGCCATTTGTATATAGTGCATTAGTAGCAGTTAAGCCAGAAGTTACTTTAGGACAGTACAAGGGCGTAGAAGTAGAGAAGGCTGACGCTTCTGTAAGTGCAGAGGATGTTGAGGCTGAATTAAAGAAGGTTCAGGAGCAGAACGCAAGACTGCTTACAGTTGAAGACCGTGGAGTAGAAGACGGCGACCAGACCGTTATCGACTTCGAAGGCTTTGTAGACGGAAAGGGCTTTGAAGGCGGAAAGGCTGAGGACTATCCATTAACCATCGGTTCCCATTCCTTTATCGATACCTTTGAAGAACAGCTGATCGGCAAGAAGATCGGTGAAGAGTGCGAAGTAAACGTAACTTTCCCAACCGAGTACCATGCAGCAGATCTGGCTGGAAAGCCAGCTACCTTTAAGGTAACTGTTAAGGAAATCAAGGTAAAAGAACTTCCAGAGTTAAATGATGAGTTCGCATCTGAGGTTTCTGAATTCGATACATTAGATGAGTACAAGAAAGACGTTGAGAAGAAGTTAGCTGAGAAGAAAGAAATCGAAGCAAACTCCAAGAACGAAGACGCTGTAGTTGCTAAGGTAGTTGAGAATGCATCTATGGAGATCCCGGACAAGATGATCGATGCCCAGGCAGAGAACATGGTTCAGGATATGGCCCGCCGTATGCAGAGCCAGGGACTGTCTCTGGATATGTACTTAAAGTACACAGGTATGACTGTAGAGCAGATGAAGGAGCAGGCTCGTCCAGATGCTGAAAAGAGAATCCGCACCAGACTGGTTCTGGAAGCAGTTGCCCAGGCTGAGAACATCCAGATCTCTGATGAGAAGGTTGACGAAGAAGTAGCTAAGATGGCAGAAGCTTACAAGATGGAAGTTGACAAGTTAAAGAGCTACATGAGCGAAAGCGATATTAAGCAGATGAAGGAAGACTTAGCTGTACAGCAGGCAGTTGATCTGTTAGTAGCAGAAGCTAAGCTGGCTTAATCAATTAAAATAATCTTACTAAAGAGACCGGGGGGATTCTCTGCAGAGAGTCTCCTTGGTTTTGTATATTAAACATATATCTGGGAAAAATTCCCACTATGGGGTCAAAAACAGATATAAAGATCATAACGGAGGATGGTTATATGAGTTTAGTACCTTATGTCATTGAGCAGACAAGCCGCGGTGAGCGCTCTTATGATATTTATTCCAGACTTCTTAAGGAAAGGATCATTTTTCTGGGGGAAGAGGTCAATGACACTTCCGCAAGCATTATCGTAGCACAGCTGCTGTTCCTGGAAGCAGAGGATCCTTCTAAGGATATCCATCTGTATATCAACAGCCCAGGCGGTTCTGTATCTGCCGGCTTTGCTATTTACGATACAATGAACTACATCAAATGTGATGTATCCACGATCTGTATCGGCATGGCAGCAAGTATGGGCGCTTTCCTGCTTTCCGGAGGAACAAAGGGAAAACGTTTTGCACTGCCTAACTCTGAGATCATGATCCACCAGCCTTCCGGCGGTGCCAGAGGACAGGCAACAGAGATCCAGATCGTTGCAGAAAACATTTTAAAGACCAAGAAGAAGTTAAACGAGATCCTGGCTGCCAATACAGGCAGAAGTTATGAAGAGATCGCCCGTGATACAGAACGTGATAATTACATGACTGCGCAGGAAGCAAAAGAATATGGTCTGATCGATGAGATCCTTGCCCGTCATTAATTAATTACAGGGATATATATGGATTCGGATATGAAAGGTTAGGTACAGTATAGTATGCCAATTAGACCAGATGACACGATCCGCTGTTCCTTTTGCGGAAGGACACAGGATCAGGTTAGAAAAATGATCGCCAGTTCCGGTAATCATAATGTATTTATCTGCGATGAATGCATTGAATTATGCTCTGAGATCTTAGAGGAAGAGTTAGGAAAACAGGAAGAGGAAGAAGTAGAAGAGGAAGCACCTCTTTTTAATGACATCCACCTGTTAAAGCCTAAGGAGATCAAAGCATTTTTGGATGAGTATGTAATTGGCCAGGACGATGCAAAAAAGGTATTGTCCGTAGCTGTTTACAATCATTATAAAAGAGTTACATCCTGTCAGCATATGGATGTGGATGTACAAAAGAGCAATATTCTGATGATCGGACCTACAGGTTCAGGTAAGACCTACCTGGCCCAGACTATGGCAAAGATATTAAACGTTCCTTTTGCCATTGCTGATGCTACCTCCCTTACAGAGGCAGGTTATGTAGGTGAAGACGTGGAAAATATCCTGTTAAAGCTGATCCAGGCTGCAGATTATGATATTGAACGTGCTGAATACGGTATCATCTATATTGATGAGATCGATAAGATCACCAAGAAATCAGAAAATGTTTCTATTACAAGAGATGTATCTGGTGAAGGCGTGCAGCAGGCTCTTCTTAAGATCTTAGAGGGAACAGTTGCCAGCGTTCCTCCCCAGGGTGGAAGAAAGCATCCTCATCAGGAACTGATCCAGATCGATACCACCAATATCCTCTTTATCTGTGGTGGTGCTTTTGACGGTTTGGAAAAGATTGTAGAGCAGCGTATGAGTGCAGGCTCTATTGGATTTAATGCAGAAGTAGTAAACCGTAATGAGATGGATATTGATGAGCTTTTACGGAAGGTAGAGCCAAGAGATCTGACTAAGTTTGGCCTGATCCCTGAATTTATAGGCCGTGTTCCGGTTATGGTATCCTTAGAGCAGCTTACAAAGGAAGCAATGGTAAGAATCCTTTCTGAACCGAAAAATGCCCTTACCAAGCAGTATAAGAAGCTGTTCGAGCTGGACGATGTAAAGCTTGAATTTACACCAGATGCGCTGGAAGAAGTAGCAAATCTGGCAGTAAAGAGAAAGATTGGTGCCAGAGGGCTGCGTTCCATCCTGGAAAATGCTATGATGGATCTGATGTATGAGATCCCGTCTGACGATACAGTAGGTATCTGTACTATTACAAAAGACGTGATCGATAAGACAGGCGGGCCGGAACTGGTATATCGTGATGCAGCTCCGACAACTGCCCGTAAATCTGTTTCAAACAGACTTCGCGGCGGAAAAAAAGGAGAGATCGCCTGATATAGACTATGGGAAACGCGCTGTAGCTCGTGGCCTGCGTAAATAAGGGGGCTGTCGTAAAGTAATCTTATTTTGCGGCATGCCCCTTTTTGACATATTGAAAGGTGCATAAGATAGAATGGAAGAACAAGTAATAATAATGCCTACCGTGGCCTTGCGTGGTATGACCATTTTGCCGGGTATGGTGCAGCATTTTGATGTAAGCAGAAAGAAATCCATAGCAGCGGTAGAGAAAGCTATGTTAGGAGATCAGAAGCTGTTTTTGGTCAGCCAGAAGCGGCCAGAGATACCGGAACCAGAACTGGATGATCTGTACCAGATCGGTACAGTGGCTGTTGTAAAGCAGCTGGTAAAGCTCCCTTCTAAAAGCGTCCGTGTCCTGGTAGAAGGACTGGATAAGGCAGAACTTCTCTGTTTTGATACAGAAGAACCCTATCTTATGGGTGAGATCAGTCTTTTAGGGGAAGAGGAAGAAGATACAGAGCCTCTTGCCAGAGAAGCCATGTTGCGTATTTTAAAGGACAAGCTGGAAGAATATGGGACTGTAAACCAGAGAGTTGCCAAAGAAATCCTTCCGTCCCTGCTTCTTATCAGTGATCTGAAGGAAATGTTAAAGCAGATCCCGGTTCAGATGCCATGGGATTATACCGTATGCCAGGCGATCCTGGAGTGTACGACCATGTCCGGTAAATATGAGGCAGTTCTCCAGACTCTCATGACAGAGATGGAAGTTTACCGCATAAAAAAGGAATTTCAGGAGAAGGTAAAAGCAGATATTGACCAGAACCAGAAGGAATATATCCTGCGTGAACAGATGAAGATCATCCGTCAGGAGTTAGGGGAAGATAATCCTCTGTCTGATGCAGATGAATACCAGAAGAAGACAGAAGAGTTAAAGGCAGACAAAGAGGTAAAGGAAAAGCTGTTAAAAGAGATCGGCCGTTTCCGTACCATGCCTGCAGGAAGCCAGGAAGCAAATGTACTGCGTACTTACATAGAAACTCTTTTAGAACTTCCGTGGAAGAAGGTTTCTAAGGATAATGAAGATATCCGCCATGCAGAAAAAATCTTAAATGAGGATCACTATGGCCTGGAAAAGGTAAAAGAGCGTATTTTAGAGTATCTGGCAGTACGTTCCCTTACAAAGAAGGGCACAAGCCCTATCATTTGTCTGGTGGGTCCGCCAGGAACAGGAAAAACATCCATTGCAAGATCTGTTGCAAAGGCATTAAACAAAAAATACGTGCGCATCAGTCTTGGGGGTGTACGTGATGAAGCAGAGATCCGCGGTCACAGAAAAACCTATGTAGGAGCTATGCCGGGCCGTCTGGTAGATGGATTAAGACAGGCAGGAGTTGCTAATCCTCTGATGCTTCTGGATGAGATCGATAAAGTAAGCAGTGATTATAAGGGAGATACTTCGTCTGCACTGTTAGAGGTTTTAGACGGGGAGCAGAATGTAAAGTTCCGTGACCACTATGTAGAGGTTCCTGTAGATCTTTCTCATGTGCTGTTTATTGCAACAGCCAATACCACACAGACCATACCGGGGCCATTGTTAGACCGTATGGAGCTGATCGAGGTCAATAGTTATACTGAAAATGAGAAATTCCATATTGCAAAGGATTATCTGGTAGGAAAACAGGTAGAGCGTAATGGTCTTACACCACAGCAGATCGTATTTTCTGACAAATGTCTGGAGAAGATCATCCACAATTATACCAGAGAGGCCGGTGTACGAAACTTAGAGCGCCGGATCGGGGATGTATGCCGGAAGGCAGCCAGAAAATATCTGGAAAAGAAGCAGGGACCGATCCGTATTAATGAAGGAAATCTTGAGAAATATCTTGGCAAAGAAAGAGTTTCTTTTGAAGATGCCAACGAAGAAGATGAAGTAGGTATCGTAAGAGGTCTGGCATGGACCAGTGTAGGCGGAGATACCTTGCAGATTGAGGTAAATGTGATGCCCGGAAAGGGAAACCTCCTTATGACAGGCCAGATGGGGGATGTAATGAAGGAATCTGCCCAGATCGCACTTACCTTCGTGCGTTCCATCTGTCCGGATTATAAAGTAGCAGATGATTACTTTGAAAAGCATGATCTGCATATCCATATTCCGGAAGGTGCAGTACCCAAGGATGGACCGTCTGCAGGCATTACCATGGCTACGGCTATGCTGTCCGCTGTTACAGGACAAAAGGTAAAAGCAGAGGTTGCCATGACTGGCGAGATTACCTTACGTGGAAGAGTTCTTCCTATCGGTGGCCTGAAAGAGAAGATCCTGGCAGCCAGAATGGCCCACATGAAGAAGGTTCTGGTCCCGGATAAAAACAGGCCGGATATGGCGGAACTTTCCAGGGAGATCACAAAGGGACTGGAGATCGTTTATGTAAAAACTATGGATGAAGTAATAAAGGAGGCGTTTGTATGATCATCAGAGATGTAAATCTGGAAACCGTCTGCGGTGTTACCAGCAAACTTCCGGACAATACATTGCCGGAGTTCGCTTTTGCGGGAAAATCAAATGTAGGCAAATCCTCTTTGATCAATGCCCTGATGAACAGGAAAGCCTATGCAAGGACGTCTTCCCAGCCTGGAAAGACGCAGACCATTAACTTTTACAATATCAATAAAGAACTGTATTATGTGGATCTTCCTGGATATGGCTATGCTAAAGTTTCTTTAGAGGCTAAGGAAAAATGGGGCAAGATGATCGAAAGGTATCTGAAAAACTCTGCCATGTTAAAAATGGTATTCCTTCTCATTGATATCCGTCACGAACCATCTGCCAATGATAAGATGATGTATGACTGGATCATTTACAATGGTTATCATCCGGTGATCATTGCTACAAAGCTGGACAAGATCAACCGCAGCCAGATCCAGAAAAATGTAAAAATCGTGCGTCAGGGTCTTGGAATGGAAAAAGGCGGTATCATTATCCCATTTTCTGCTGAAACAAAGCAGGGAAGAGAAGAAATCTGGAAGCTGATCGAGGATACCATGGCAGATACAGCTATGGATGCCCAGGCAGAAGAAAAAACAGAAGAATAAAAACAGGCATATAAAAACACGACCGTGAGAAAAACTTCGGCCGTGTTTTTTAAAATTAAGACAGCAGTGTGTGCATCACATGAGAATAAATCTCCTGGCTTTTGCGCCTCCAGGCACCGCATACAGCTTCAGCCTGTTCTTTGTCCGGAACGGAAAGATCCAGACCAATGAGAACGGCTTTATTTTCACGTACTTCACAATGGACAATATAGTCCTGATTGGTCCCTTTATAAAAATCGGCAGTGGTGCCCACCTCTTCACGCAGGCGGAATTTATTTTCCTTTAAATACTCATCCATATCGCTGATGATAGCAGGTGAGATATTTTTGCCAAAGAAATTTAAGGTTTCTTCTCCTTCTTTGGTAATGTCATAGCGGGTGCTGGAGTGGCTGGCTTCTTTGTGTATCAGCCCGGCATCCTCTAATTCATTTAAGGCCTGCTGCAGTGTGAAATAGGTTGTATAATCATGCTCTGTAAAAAAGCTGGTAAGTTGGGCGTTGGTAAGAGGAAAGTTTACCTGCTTTAACAGATACAGGTTCATCAGTTTATATAAAGTCATAGGTTCCGTAAGCATTGTTCCACACTCCGTTAAAAGATTTCCAAATATTCTTATTTATCATAACAAGTTTGCTTCTTTAAATCAAGACAGATTTCACTTTTAAAACAGAAGGAATTGTGGTATCATGGGAATACTGGGATTGCGGGAGTGCGAAGCACGCAGCGGTCCCGTATTCGAGAAACTGACAGATAAATGTTCTCTAGGAGTCTTTCCTGCACCTGCTTTTGTGGCTGATTTTCCGCCAGTCGCACCCGAATTTCATCAATGTACACACCGCGTACACCTCAGAAATTTGGGCACAACTGACAAAAAATCTTCTCACAAAATCAGGCACAGAAAGATTCCGAGAGAACATATAAGATACAGGTGGTAGCATATGAGAGAACGGATCAACCGCCTGGCCCGCGGGATCATTGACAGCAGCGTGCCAGAGCTGGTAATAAAGCCAGAAAGGATCGAAGGGATCCTTTCGCCGGGAGAGTCCGTGCGGGGAGAGTTTTCCGTTCAAAGCGGAAATGACCTGTATATCAAAGGACTGGTATATACCGGAAATGAGAGGATAAAGGTTGAAAACGAAGCCTTTGGAGGCCTTCGCAATCACATTATATATGACATCGACACCTGCTATTTAGAGGATGGAGATACGATAAAGGGATCTTTTTACCTGGTCACAAACGGAGGCGAGAAAGAGATTCCTTATTCTTTGTGTGTACAGGCAGGAAACAGGACAGAGAGCCTGACAGGTTTAAAAACCCCCAGGGACTTTGCAGCTTTGGCAAAGAAAAACTGGGAACTGGCATTGCGCCTGTTTGAATACCAGGACTTTATAGAAGCGCCATTTATGCAGGATGTGCAGACCAGGACCTTTTATGAGGGCTTAAAGGGACGAAATGGGCGCAACAACCTGTTAGAAGAATTTTTAGTTGCACTTCATGTAAAAGAACCGGTTTCTTTAAAGACAGATGTATCCAGGCTTGTATTAGATGCTCCCCAAACGGCAGCAGAAAATGTGATACAGCTGGCTGCCAGCGGCTGGGGATATGCAGAGGTCCAGGTGGAGGCAGATGGAAGCTTTCTTTCCATTGAGAAAACTGCTGTGACTACCCATGAGTTTGACCAGGATAGGTACCAGATCCGGTACCAGATCTTTCCCCAGTATCTCCACGGGGGAAGGAACTTTGGGGCAATACGTATTAAAACCTTACGCCAGGAATTCGTTCTTCCTATAGAGGTAGTAAAAAAAAGCACCCAGGGCTCAGAAGGAAGAGAAAAGAAGAGTGCAGATAAAGCTTCTGTTTATGAATACAGTAAGCTGCTTTTACACCAGGAATTTACATTAGAAGCAGATCAGCAGTTAAACAGAACTTTGATGAAAAAAACAGAAAATCTGCGTGTCCGGCTTCCGGAAGATATAGAGGTGCGCCTTTGGAGGACAGACCAGCTTTTAAAAAACGGCAGAAAGGATACTGCTGTTTCAGCACTTGCAGAAATGCGGGATGCCGTATTAAAATGCAGGGACATAAAGCCGCAGCTTTACTGTTATTATCAGTATCTTGAGCTTTTAAATGAACCTTCAGAAGAAAAAAATGCAGGACTGGCCCGTTATATACGAAAACTGCTTTCTGAGACCAGAAGGACAGATGGACAGCTGTTTCATCTGCTGGTAAAAACAGACAGAACCTGCCTCCAGAATCCGTTAGAGCTGTATGAACAGATGCGTTCCATGTTTGGGCATGGCTGCAGAAGTCCGTTTTTATATGGAGAGGCATGCAGGCTTTTAAATATGTATCCGGATCTGTTTGTGAAAATGGGAGATTTTGAGGTACAGCTTTTATTAAGCGGACTGAAAAACAACTGGCTGAGTAAAGAAATCTCTTTAATGGCAGCTGTATTTTTGTCCAATGTAAAATATTATCACAAATTATTAGAGCGCCTGACAGCAGGTTTATATAAGGCTTACCCGGAAATGAAGATATTGGAAGCTTTGTGCAGTCTTCTGATCCGGGGAGACCGTAGGGACCGTTCTTCCTTTAACTGGTATGAAAAGGCTATGAAGGCCCATATCAATCTTACAAGGCTGTATGAATATTTTCTGTATTCTCTTCCAGAGGATTACGGACATGCCCTTCCAAAAGAAGTGCTGTTATATTTCTCTTATGACAAGACCCTGGATCAGACGAGCCGCAGCGTTCTCTATAAAAACATTTTACAGTATGTAAATCCGTCCACCCAGGTTTATCAGACTTATGTGCGGGAAATGGAACAGTTTGCTATGGAGCAGCTGTTTGCAGGAAGGATGAACAGTGCATTGGCAGTTATTTATGAACATATGCTTTATAAAGATATGATCGATGAAAAGACTGCGGCGATTCTTCCCAGAGTATTATGCTCCAGTCGTGTAAAATGTGAAAACAGTGCCATGAAATACGTGATCGTCCGTTGCGAGGAGCTGGGGGGAGAAGAGGCATTTTTACTGGAAAATGGAGAAGCCTATGTGCCGGTAGTGTCTAAAAATACAGTGCTGTTCTTCCAGGACACGTATGGTGGCCGCTATTTGAACGTCAGCTGCAGGCGTCTTCCTGCTATGGATAAAAAAGAGTTGCTGGATCAGTGTTATGAGGTATATCCGGCTCATCCGGTACTGAAGCTGCGTGCCTGCGAGACAGTAGTAAAAAAAGGTGTTGAAACAGAAGCAGATGTGCTGCTTTTAGAGGACACTTTAAGCCGGTTAAAGTTAAATCCTGTTTATGAGAAAAAGCTTCTGGGTCTTGTAACAGACTATTACTGTAAAAAGGCAGCTTCTGATGCAGAAGGAGAGGAAGAACGCTGTACTTTCCTTCTGCAGATGGACAAATCCCTGCTGGACAATCAGACCCGTGGGAAAATATGCGAAATACTGATCAGCTGTAATTATCTGCGGGAAGCCTATGATATGCTGGTAGATTATGAGATTGAAGATATTGACCCGGGAAAATTGCTGGATCTGTGTACGCGTATGATCCTTTTACAGCTATTTGACCAGGATGAACATCTTTTATATCTGGCAGAAAGGGTATTTGAGGCAGGAAAGGCAGACAGCGTGATCTTAGATTACCTCTGTGAACATTATAATGGCACCACAGCCCGGATGTATGAGATCCTGATCCAGGCAGTAGGAGCCCATGTGCAGACCTATGATATGGAAGAACGGTTGCTGGCCCAGATGCTTTTTACCGGCAGCTGTGCCCGGATGGATTCGGTTTTTGAACTCTACATGAAACGGAAACAGACCAGGGAAAGCATGGTCAAGGCTTATTTTACCCAGAAATGCATCCAGTATTTCCTGGAAGGAAAAGAAATCGACCAGACGATTTTTGGATATCTGAAAAATGCAGTAAATGCTAGCCTGAATAAAGAAAAAATACCTACCATTTATCTTCTGGCTCTTACCCGGTTCTATGGGGAGCAGAAGGAGATGGAGGTCTCAGAAGAAGAGAAAAAGCAGCTTCAGATGATGACAGATATTTTATTAGAAGGGGGAATGGTGTTCCCTTATATGAAAGAGCTGGCCCGTTTAGTGTCTGTGCCTGAGGACATTATGGATAAGACGATCCTTGAATACCGGGGCGATAAAAACAGACAGCCATGGATCGAAATGCGTATTCTTCCTCAGGAAGAGCATTTTACAAGAGAAGAGATGCGTCGCGTTTACCAGGGCATTTACATAAAAGAAATGACCTTATTTCAGGGAGAGACTCTGGAATATCAGATCTATGAGCGGAGAGAAAGCGGGGCCGTTCTTGTAAAAGAAGGCCGTGCAGTCTGCGATCTGAAGTCAGAAGGTAAAGACAACAGCCGTTTTGCCTGCTTAAACCAAATGTCAGAAGCGCTGGCACAACAGGATGCTGACGGACTTTTAAAGGCAATGGAAGATTATGTAAAAAAGTCTATGGTTTTAGGGATTTTATTTCCGGTGAAATAAGAACATCGCCGTTACAGTTTAACTGTAACACATTGTCAGATAGAGAAGATAAAATGTACTAAGTACAATGGAGGAAACGAATAGATGGAAGGACTTGTAATAGGGCTGGATCTGAATGATGACTATTCCCAGGTCAGCTGCAATGAAAAAGAAAAGTCCTGGACAGTTCCTACGGTGATCTGCCGCAGAAAAGAAAAAGAAACCTGGCTTATAGGGGAAGAAGCTTATGCAGCCACTCTTCTTGGCGAGGGGGTCATTGTAGATAAACTGCTGAAAATGGTCCGCAAAGATGGTACTTCTACTATAGGAGGCATCTGCTATACAGGAATGGATCTTTTAAAAATATTTTTAAAGAAACTGCTGGAATATCCCTTTAAAGAATTTCATACAGATGAGGTGGCCCAGCTTGTGATCACCATGCATAAAACAGATGCAAGAGTTACGGATTGCCTGATGTACTGCGCTGATCATCTGAATATCCCCAGGGACCGGGTCCATGTGATCAGCCATACAGAAAGCTTTGCTTACTATGTTTTAAGCCAGAGAAAAGAACTTTGGAGCAATCAGGTAGGCTTATTTGAGTTATCAGAAGACAGGCTGTGTTATTATGAAATGAAGGTGCAAAGAGGCATGCGCCGCAACATGGTCCAGGCAGAAGCCCAGAACCAGGAGGAAGCCTTTGATCTGGATATTTTAAATTCCCCTTCCGGAAGTAAGCTGGCAGACCAGATCCTTTGTTCCTGTGGGGAAAAATTATTGGAGAAAAAGCTGTTTTCTACTGTATTTCTTACTGGAAAAGGTTTTGAACGCCAGGACTGGGCCACCGGCTTTATGAAGCTTGCCTGCAATCGCAGAAGAGTGTTTGTGGAAAATGTATTATTTTCCAAAGGAGCAGCTGTTAAAGCAGGTGACTATCTGGCACAGGGAACAGAATTCCCCTATGTGTTCGTCTGTGAAGGACGTTTAAAGGCAGAGGTAGCTTTAAAAGTGATGCGGGCCGGGAAAGAGATCTTGCTGGCAGTAGCTTCTTATGGGGACAACTGGTATGAGTCAAAAAGCTCACTGGAGCTTATTTTAGATGACCAGAAGGAAATCGAGTTTATCATTTCCCATCTGGATTCCAGAAAGAAGCGGATCGTTTCCGTGCCTCTTAGCGGATTTCCGGAGCGGCCAAGACGTACTACAAGGATCCAGATGAATATTGGATTTACTGATGAAAATACCATGGCAGTGGTGATCCGGGATAAAGGCTTTGGGGAATTGTTTCCAGCCAGTGATACAGTTATCAGACAAGAGGTGATCCTATGAGTTTATTGCTTTGCAGAAGGGAGAGAGTAAAACATCCCTTTTATATCGAAGTGCTGGGAATCCATATTTATTCCTCCCAGGAGCTTTGCTATGTGATCTATCATCACCCCTTATTAGTGATGAATGATTTTGCAGATGCCTCTTTGTTTTCCTTTATCAAAAATGAGCTGGGACTTGGTTTTTTAGCTGGCCGTATGGAAAAGCTGATAGAAGCAGGGGGAAAGCCGGAAGAGGCTTTATATCTTTTTCTTGCAGAATGTGATTATTACACGGAAAAAGAAGCCCAGAAGTTCAAGCAGACAGCAGCATCGTACAGGAATCTGCCGGAACATGCCTATGAAAAGGCAGTGGCTGATTATCTTTTTTCCAGAAAACAGTATGGAAGAGCGGTGCAGCGCTATAAAGGGCTTGTGGAAGCAGAGGAAAATAAAAAGAAAGAGAAAAACTTCTGGTCAGAAGTTTACCAGAACCTGGGTGCAGCTTATGTCCAGATGTTCCAGTTCCATAAGTCTTACAAGGCATACAATACTGCTTTTAAGTTAAATGAGGATCCCCGGATTTTGGAAAAGATTTATTTGCTTACTTGTTTTACTCCAGGTCTCTCTGTTGATGAAAGTTATGAATCATTATTTAAGCCGGAGCTTAAGGAAGAATGGAAGAAGAAATTAGCCCAGGCGGAGCTGACCGCAGGACAGGCAGAAGGTTTAAAAACGCTGCGTGCTATGTGGAAGCAGGATCCGGCAGGTCAGTTAGAGCGTGCAGGACGTCTGGTGGGAAAATGGAAAGATGAATACAGAGTTACACAGGGGTAAGAACCAGGAGGCATAAGATATAAAATGGCATTTCAGACAGCAAAGGAATACTTGGAAAAAAGAGGCTTTGGCCACAGGATAAAGGAGTTTGATGTCTCCAGTGCAACAGTAGAACTGGCAGCAGTGGCAGTAGGCTGCGAACCGGCCCACATTGCAAAAACACTGTCCTTTTTAACAGGAGAAGGACCGGTCCTTATTGTGGCAGCTGGAGATGCGAAGATCGACAATCACAAATATAAATCCTTTTTCGGTGTAAAAGCAAAAATGCTGACCGTAGAGCAGGTGGTAGAACTGATCGGCCATGAGGTTGGGGGTGTATGTCCTTACGGTATTAAAGAGGGCGTAAAGGTGTATTTAGATGAGTCTTTAAGGCGCTTTGATGTAGTTTATCCTGCATGTGGAAGCAGCAACAGCGCTGTTAAGCTGTCTATCCCGGATCTGGAAAAGTCCTGTGACTTTGAACAGTGGGTGGATGTGTGCAAACTGCCTCAGTAACGGTGAACATGACCGTATTATGAAACTTTTCTCTTGACAAAACCAGAAAAAATACGTATGCTTGAAAACAGCAGTATAAAAAACGGTGATGAACAAGAGGAGTACATTTTTAAGACCCTCAGAGAAAGCGGCTCACTGGCTGAAAGGCCGCTTGGGAATACTTAAAAGTGGAAGGTAGCTTGTGAACCGGACAGGTGAGAAAGATACATTAGCCTGTTCCGTTGGCCCGCGTTAAGGGAGAGAGCAGGAAAGATTATGATATAGTTTAAGCTTTCGTGTTCCGTGAGATGACCGATGTGTGCTATGAAGATACTGGTCAGATCAAAGGTGGTACCGCGATACAGTCGCCCTTTGCTTCCCCTATGGGATGCAGAGGGCTTTTATTTTTTTAAAGGAGAATGCAGATGAAGGAACTGGAAAAGACCTACAATCCGGCGGAAATTGAAGACCGCCTCTATGACAAATGGCTGAAGGGAAAATATTTCCACGCAGAAGTAAACAGAAGCAAGAAACCATTTACCATTGTTATGCCGCCACCAAATATTACCGGCCAGCTGCATATGGGACATGCACTGGATAATACCATGCAGGATATCCTGATCCGTTATAAGAGAATGCAGGGATACGAAGCATTATGGCAGCCAGGCACTGACCATGCAGCCATTGCAACGGAAGTTAAGGTTATTAACAAACTGAAAGAAGAAGGGATCAGCAAGGCTGACCTGGGAAGAGAAGGCTTTTTAAAGGAATGCTGGAAGTGGAGAGATGAATACGGCACCCGTATTGTAAAGCAGCTCCACAAATTAGGCTCTTCCGCTGACTGGGACAGAGAACGTTTCACCATGGACGAAGGCTGCTCTGACGCAGTTCTGGAAGTTTTTATCAAATTATATGAAAAAGGATATATTTACAAAGGTTCCCGTATTGTAAACTGGTGTCCTGTATGTAAGACTTCTATTTCTGATGCAGAAGTAGAGCATGTAGAGCAGGAGGGAAATTTCTGGCACATTAACTATCCGGTAGTTGGAGAGCCAGGACGTTTTGTAGAGATCGCAACCACCAGACCTGAGACTTTGTTAGGTGATACTGCAGTTGCTGTCAATCCGGATGATGACCGTTACAAGGATATTGTTGGAAAGATGCTGGAACTGCCGTTAACCAACCGCCAGATCCCTGTTATTGCAGATGAGTATGTAGACAAGGAGTTTGGTACCGGCTGTGTTAAGATCACACCGGCCCATGATCCAAATGACTTTGAGGTTGGAAAGCGCCATAACTTAGAAGAGATCGTTATCTTAAATGACGATGCTACTATCAATGTGCCTGGACCATACTTCGGCATGGAACGTTATGAGGCAAGAAAATCCATGGTAGCAGACCTGGACAAAATGGGCCTGTTAGTAAAGATCGTTCCTCATTCCCACAATGTAGGTACTCATGACCGCTGTAAGACTACAGTAGAGCCTATGGTAAAACAGCAGTGGTTTGTAAAAATGGACGAAATGGCTAAACCTGCCATTGAAGCTTTAAAGAACGGCCAGTTAAAATTCGTTCCGGAAAGCTTTGGAAAAACATATCTTCACTGGTTAGAGAACATCCGTGACTGGTGTATTTCCAGACAGTTATGGTGGGGCCACAGGATCCCTGCATATTACTGCCAGGACTGCGGCAATGTTGTAGTTGCAAAAGAAGCACCAGCTGTATGCCCGAAGTGCGGAAAGACTCATTTTAAACAGGATGAGGATACTCTGGATACCTGGTTCTCCTCTGCATTATGGCCATTCTCTACTCTTGGCTGGCCAAATAAGACAGAAGACCTGGATTATTTCTATCCCACAGATGTACTGGTAACAGGATATGATATTATCTTCTTCTGGGTGATCCGTATGGTATTCTCCGGTATTGAACAGACTGGCAAGTGCCCATTTAACACTGTTCTCATCCATGGTCTGGTAAGAGACTCCCAGGGACGTAAGATGAGCAAATCCCTTGGAAATGGTATCGATCCTCTGGAAGTTATTGACAAGTACGGTGCAGATGCGCTGCGTATGACCTTGATCACCGGCAATGCCCCTGGAAATGATATGCGTTTCTATTGGGAGCGTGTAGAAAACAGCCGCAACTTTGCAAATAAGGTATGGAATGCTTCCCGTTTCATTATGATGAATATTGAAAAGGCAGCTGATATTTCCGGTGTTACTGAAAAAGACCTGACACTGGCAGATAAGTGGATCCTTTCCAAGGTAAATGCACTGACTAAGGATGTAACAGAAAATCTGGATAAATATGAATTAGGTATCGCTCTTCAGAAGGTATATGACTTTATCTGGGAAGAGTTCTGCGACTGGTACATTGAAATGGTTAAACCAAGACTGTACAATGAAGAGGATGAGACTAAGGCCGCAGCTATCTGGACTTTGAAGAACGTACTGATCCAGGCATTAAAGCTGCTGCACCCATTTATGCCGTTTATCACAGAGGAGATCTTCTGCAATTTACAGGAAAAGGAAGAGACAATTATGCTTTCTGACTGGCCTGTATATAAGAAAGAGTGGGCATTTGAGGCAGAGCATGAGGCTACTGAAACTATTAAAGAGGCAGTAAGAGCCATCCGTAATGTGCGTACATCCATGAACGTTCCGCCAAGCAAGAAGGCAACTGTTTATGTAGTATCTGAGGATGATGCTGTATTAAAGATCTTTGAGAACAGCCGCAGTTTCTTCGCATTCTTAGGCTATGCCGGCGAAGTCATCCTGCAGAAGGATAAAGCAGGCATTGGTGAGGATGCAGTTTCTGCAGTTATCCACAAGGCAGTTATCTACATGCCATTTGCAGAATTAGTAGACATTGAAAAAGAGATCCAGCGCTTAAAGGCAGAGGAAAAACGTCTGGAGGGCGAATTAAAGCGTTCTCATGCTATGCTTGGAAATGAGAAGTTTGTAAGCAAGGCTCCACAGGCCAAGATCGATGAAGAGAAGGCAAAATTGGAGAAATATACCCAGATGATGGATCAGGTAAAGATACGTCTGTCACAGCTTGAAAAGTAAGTTTAAGTTAATGAAAACGGCCCGGATGGCAGTCTATTTGCCCTTCGGACCGTTTTGCCAAGCAGAGAGGAATAGGGTATGGAAGCACAATGGGAAGGAAATCTTGATACGTTTGGCGGTTTTGCTCTTTCTTTTGATGGTCTGTGTCTACGGGATGATGGAAGCCGTTCCAGAAAGGTCTGGAATCTTTTAAGCTACCTTATTTTAAACAGAGAACGGGACCTGGGGGTGGCAGAGCTTTACCAGCTGCTGTGGCAGGATAAAGATGAGGAAAATCCTTATGGAGCCTTAAAAACACTGGTATTCCGCGTTCGCCGCCTGTTAGAAGAAGCCGGTTTCCCGGCAACGGCTATGATACTTAGCAGTAAAGGCATTTACCGGTGGAATCCGCAGTTGTCCATGAAAGTGGATGGAGAAGAATTTGAACATTTAAGTAAGCTGTGTCTGGCAGAAGCGTTTGATATGGAAACAGGAAAAGAGCAGTGGAAAACTGCACTTTCTCTTTATAAAGGAGAATTTCTTCCAGGAGCCGGTGATGCTGCCTGGATGAAAGAAAAAAGAGAGTTTTACAGTGGCCTTTATAAAAGGCTGGTGCGTAAAGTGTGTCTCTGGCTTCTTGAAACAAGGCAGTATAAAGAGGCAGAACAGATCGCAGATGCAGGTTTAAGTCTTTATGAATACCAGGAAGAATTTGAAGGCTGCAAGATCTTAGCTCTTTACTACATGGGACAGGTGGAAGCCGCTTTAAACCGGTATCTTATGGCAATGGACAAATTTTATAAGGAACACCAGCTTACACCTTCTGATCAATTTAAGGAATTGTACCATCTGGTAAGCACCAGTCATTTAGAAGAGCCAAAACCATTTGAGGATATTGCTGCAGAATTATCAGAGCCGGAAATCCCAAAAGAGAAACAGACAGAGAATCGTTTCGGGGCTTATGAATGTGAGTATTCAGTCTTTAAACGTCTGTTCTGGCTGGAACGCAGGGCAGTGGCCAGAAGCGGCGAGTCCGTATATCTGTGTTTGTTGAGTATAGAACGGCCAGATGGCAGAAAAATGAAGGCGGATGTGTTAGGCAGGGCTGCAGAGCGGATGAAGATGGTGATCCAGGGTTCCCTGCGGGCCAGTGATATTTTCTCCCGTTATAGTGTGAGCCAGTATGTTGTACTTATCCCTGCTGCGACCTACGAAAACTGTGAAGCAGTGATGGAGCGGATCACGCGGGCCTTTAACAAAGGGTATGTGCGCAAAGATGTGGCTGCAGTAAGCCGGATCACAGCGGTTTTTCCTGCGGACCGCGAATGCTTTTGACCTCTCTGATACTGAATTGCTACGTGCATTGCACTCCCGCAATATAAAAAATTTACATAGGATTAATTAAAATGAAATTGAAAAATGCATTGATATTACTTTTGACAGCTACCATCTGGGGTGTTGCATTTGTTGCCCAGAGTGTAGGAATGGATTATGTACAGCCTTTTACTTTTAATGGGGTGCGAAGCATCATCGGCGGTCTTGTGCTTATCCCTGTGATACTAGTCCTGGACAGAAAGAAGAAGGTAGAAGAAAAAGATTATAAGGCACCAGGCGACAGAAAAACGCTGATCTTAGGCGGTATCTGCTGTGGTGTTGCTCTTGGTATTGCAACTAATTTACAGCAGTTTGGTGTAATGTATACAAGTGTGGGAAAGGTTGGCTTTATTACTGCCTGCTACATTATCATTGTGCCGGTTTTAAGCTTGTTTTTAGGTAAAAAATGCAGTCCGGCTGTTGCAGGAGCAGTTGTTCTTGCTGTTGCAGGTCTTTACCTGCTTTGCATGTCAGGAAGTGACCGGGGGATCCAGAAAGGTGATTTCCTTGTTATGATCTGCTCCTTTATTTTCTCTATCCATATTATGATCATTGACTATTTTTCACCGGCAGTAGACGGAGTGAAAATGTCCTGCATCCAGTTTTTGGTAAGTGGTGCTATTTCACTGGTTGGTATGCTGATCTTTGAAGAACCGCACATTACACAGATCCTTATAGCATGGAAGCCTATTCTTTATGCAGGTGTTATGTCCTGTGGCGTGGGATATACCTTACAGATTGTAGGACAGAAGGGGGTCGATCCAGCCAGTGCTTCTTTGATCTTAAGTCTGGAGTCCAGCATTTCTGTACTTGCAGGCTGGCTGCTCTTAGGACAGAAGATGACAGGAAGAGAGATCCTTGGCTGTGTTCTTATGTTTTTAGCTATTGTGCTGGCACAGGCGCCGGACGTTATTTTAAGTCGAAAAAACGGGGGAAGATAGAGTTGCGGACCCTGTAAAATTCGTATACTATGGAAGAGGATCCTGTTTTGTAAATATGATCCTGGAAAGGACTTGAAAAAATATGGAAGAGACAGGTGCGAAAGATTATCTGGACCAGCTTCCTATGTGGGCCAATAAGAAAAACTCTTTAAAAGATATCAGGGTATTTTTAGACCGCATGGGGGCACCGGACAGAAAGATCCCGGCAGTCCATGTAGCGGGAACCAATGGAAAAGGTTCTGTATGTGCTTTTATGACCTCTGTATTAAAAAAAGCCGGTTTTCGTACAGGAACCTTTATTTCTCCTCATCTGGTGGAAATCCGGGAACGTTTTCTCATAAATGGGGAGCTGGTGGAAAACGGGATTTTTGAAGAGGCTTTCAGGGAAGTAAAAAAAGCGGCAGAGGCTATGATGAAAGAAGGTTTTTGTCATCCTACTTTTTTTGAGTTCCTTTTTTATATGGCAATGGTGATCTTTGCAAAAGAAAAGGTAGATGTGATGGTCATAGAGACTGGTCTTGGAGGCCGTCTGGATGCTACTAATGTGCTGGAAAAACCGGCAGTCTGTGTGATCACTTCAATCAGCAAAGATCATATGCAGTATCTGGGTACCACCATTTCTGAGATTGCAGGGGAGAAGGCTGGTATCATTAAAGCCGGTGTGCCTGTGGTATTTGATGATTCAGATGCAGAGGCTGGGGCAGTGATACGCAACAGGGCAAAGAAGATGAATGCACAGTGTTTTCCGGTGTCGGATCTTCTTTATGAGGCTGTGAATGGTGCCAAAGAGGGAAGTGACTACCTTTGTCTTAAAGAAAAAGAAGATTATGGACAGGCTTCTGGTCTTGACTGTTCAGAACTTGTTTTTATTGTTCCTTTTGAAGCACCTTATCAGGCTCAGAATGCATTTCTTGCTGTGACAGCTCTCCGGGTTTTACGAACATACGGCGGTATTTTTGAAAGGTTGGCGGATGAGGTGATCCAGGATGGGATCAGGGAAGCACGCTGGCCTGGAAGAATGGAAAGAGCAGCTGAAAATATTTATCTGGACGGAGCACACAATCCGGGGGGGATCGCAGCTTTTATCCAGGCAGCAGGAAAGATCCAGGAAAGAACCGGTAAAAAACCATGGCTTCTTTTTGCAGCTGTGTCAGATAAAGAGTATGAGACCATGGCAAAAGAACTTTGTGAAGGTCTTGACTGGTGCGGCATTGGTGTGGTACATATGAACAGTGACAGGGGGCTGTCAGCAGAACGGCTTTCACAGGTTTTTAAGAAATATGCCTCCTGTGATGTAGTTTCTTTTGAGGATACAAAAACTGCTATCAGCCAGATGAAGCAGACAGCAGGAGGGGGCATTTTATTCTGTGCAGGCTCCCTGTACTTGATCGGAGAGCTGAAGGTTCATCTGGAGGAGGAAAGGAGCAAGATACATTGATCGATTTTGAAGAAGAAATAGAACGTTTTAAGCCAAGTCTGGACGTAGAAGCGGTAGAGGATGCCATTGTAAAAAGCGACCTGACAGATATGACAGACATTATGATGGAACTGATCAAGGAAAGAGACGGAAGTAAAAGATGATGGATATTGCAGCAAAAAACAGACAGGTAGCCAACAGCTACTATAATCTGGGTCTGGAAAAGGCGAAAATACGGGATCTTTCCGGTGCAGCCCAGTGCCTGAAAAAAAGCCTGCATTTTTCCAAATACCAGACAGATGCCAGAAATCTCCTGGGTCTGATCTATTATGAAAATGGGGAAGTAGCAGATGCACTGGTACAGTGGGTCATCAGCTTAAATTTACAGCCGGAAAATAATCTTGCAGATCATTATTTAGATGAGATCCAGCGAAAACCCGGACAGTTAGAGGCAGAAAGCCAGAATGTGAAAACCTTTAACCAGGCTTTGTGGCATGCCCAGAACGGCAGTGATGATCTGGCCATCCTTCAGCTGGCCCGTGTGGTTGGTGCAAAGCCCCACTTTGTGAAGGCACATTTGCTTCTGGCCCTTTTGTATATGCGGAGGGAAGATTATAATAAGGCGGGACGGTCTCTTTATAAGATATTACAGATTGATAAGAGCAATCCAAAAGCCTTGTATTATATGTCTCTTGTAAAACAGAATACTGGCCGGGCAGATGCGGAAAAGAGGAAGATGATCAAGGCATTTTCCCACAGGCAGATGCAGGATGATGATGTGATCATTCCCAATACTTACAAGGAAAATACAGGTCTTTCTACGGTATTTCACATTATCATCGGTCTTATTTTAGGTCTGTTTGCTTTCTACGTGCTGGTGCTTCCTGCAAGAGAGAGCAGTTTAAACCGTACCAGGGATGATGAGCTGATCGGCTATATGCAGCAGCTGAATAATGCAAACCAGCAAAATGATACGCTGCAGCAGAAAAATGATGAACTTACTGCCCAGAAGGAAGAGGTACAGAAAAAACTGGACGAGCTGACTACAGGAAACACCAGTGTGCTGGCCCAGTATCAGAGTTTGATCTGGGTGCTCCAGTATTATCGTACAGGAGATCTGGTAGCAGCAGCAAAGACCTTTGCAGATGCCGGCTTTGATATGATCGAGGATGAAAATATCCAGGCGATCATAAGCAGCATCCGTCAGGATATGGCAGGAAATATCTACCAGAGCCTGGTACAGCAGGGACTGCAGCTGTGGAACGGCGGTGACAAGACCCAGGCTATGGATTATTTTCAGGCCAGTTTAAAGATCCAGCCAGATAACCCGGAAGCTATGTTCTATGTAGGCCGTCTGTATCAGGAATCCGGAGATACGGAAAATGCAAACGCCATGTTTGACAAGATCGTTGGAGAACATGGAGACTCTGAATATGCCCAGAAGGCATCAACGGCAAGAGGATATTAAATGTGAAGATACCAGGGTCAAAAGGTCGGAAATCCCATGCAAGCTTGCCTGCAGGAGGATTTTTGAACTTGGGACCCGCCAAAAACATGAGTAAGAGTGATCCGCCCAGGTCGGAAATGTGAATAGGAAAAGTGAATATCAGATCATACAGCAGAGAAAAGAATAACTACCTTTTCTCTGTTTTTTATTGCCCACCCGCTACTGGCGGGTGGAGTTATTAAGGAGGAACCAAGAACCATGAAACAGACAAAAATAACCTATGAAGCTTTTGGCGATACATTGCTTATACATATGCCAAAAGAACTGGATCACCACAACTGCCGTGACTTAAAACGGGACACGGACCTGATGTTAGATGAAAACTACATCAACCGTATTATCTTCGATTTTGGAAAAACAGAATTTATGGATTCTTCCGGGATCGGGATCCTTTTAAACCGTTATAAGCAGATGGCGGCCAGCAGAGGTACTGTAACTTATTACGGTGCAGGTCCAAGAATACTCAGGATCCTTGAGATGGGCGGTCTGGGGCGTCTGATCCGGGGGTTTAAGGACCGTGAAAGCGCATTGGGAAATTTATAAAAGCAGGAGGATGGAAAAAGTGGAAGGACAGAAGGAACAAAATGGCAGAACCGGGCAAAAGGAGCATGTAAGGCTGGAATTTGAAAGCTGTTCTAAAAATGAAGAGTTTGCCAGAGTTGTGGCAGCTGTATTTATGAGCCGCTTAGATCCAACATTAGAGGAGACACAGGATGTAAAAACAGCAGTGTCAGAGGCAGTCACCAATGCCATTATCCATGGCTATGGAAAAGAGGCCGGAGAGATATTTATGGACATGACGGCAGATCCGGCAGAAAAAACGCTGACTGTCTGCATAACAGATACAGGAGCAGGAATTGCGGATGTAAAAAAAGCCATGGAGCCTTTGTATACAACAGATACAACAGGGGAACGTTCTGGTATGGGCTTTTCCTTTATGGAAGCCTTCATGGATGAAGTTATTGTAGAGTCAGAACCGGAAAAAGGAACGGCCGTGACCATGAAAAAACATATTGGAAGGTGAGCCTTATGGATGAAACCCTGAAAATGATCGAATTGGCTCACCAGGGAGATAAAGCAGCCAGAGACAGGCTGGTAACAGATAATCTGGGGCTTGTATGGAGCATTGTAAAACGCTTTGCAGGCCGTGGATATGAACAGGAAGATCTGTTTCAGATCGGAAGCATCGGGCTTTTAAAAGCGATTGATAAATTTGACCTGCAGTATCAGGTGCGGTTTTCTACTTATGCAGTGCCAATGATCGCAGGCGAGATCCGAAGGTTTTTGCGGGATGACGGAATGATTAAGGTAAGCCGTTCTTTAAAGGAACTGGCGGTAAAGGTATTTTCTTTAAAAGAACAGCTGACGGATAATTACGGAAGAGAACCTACAGTGGAAGAGATCGCAAAAGAATTAGGGGTAAGCAGTGAAGAGGTGGCTGCATCTTTAGAGGCAGGCGCCCAGATTGAGTCTATTTACAGGCCATTAAGTGCCACAGAAGGAGAAAAAGGAGTCTTAATGGACAAATTAGAAGAAAAGAGCGAAGCTCAGGAACAGTTATTAAACAGGCTTACATTGGAAAAGCTGATGAAAGATCTGGGCGAGCAGGAAAAAGAACTGATACTGCGCCGCTATTTTTATGGCCAGACACAGACAGAAACGGCAAAAGCACTGAAGGTTTCCCAGGTACAGATCTCGCGTCTTGAGAAGAAATGTTTAAAAGAGCTGCGAAAGCGTTTTGAAGGATGAGGACAGGTGGATAAAAGAGAAGAGATAAAATAACGAATAAAAATCAAAAAAAGGCACATTCTAGCTTTGAAAGGATGTGAACCTGATGAAAATGAAAAGTGTGAAAGCAGTTCTTATTCTCCTGCTGCTCATAGCAGGAATGGTTACAGGGTATCTGTTGTGGAAAATGAAAGAACCGGAATATGAGAAAGAAGGCTTATTTGTAGATAACGGTGTAGTGGCTTATTATAACATGACAGAAACCGGAGTTGCAGCCTATGCGTCAGCACCGGCCAGTGTACTGATAGAAGAGGAAGAAGGGCAGAGTGAAGCTTTATGAGCCAGGGAAGCAGCAGCCAGAGCCAGACGGTCTATATACAGTTAAACCAGATCACGGAGATCTGCCGTAGGGATGTGTTTTTAAAAGATATAGGGGAAGTAACCTGCCGGGACAAGGTGATCTTAAGCAAATGCCGGGCTTTAAAGGTAAAAAGCATCCCTGAAAAAGAAGCCAAACGGTATGTAATGAGCGCTTTGGAAGTAGTGCAGAAGTTAGAATCCATAGATCCGTCTATTGAGGTAAACAATCTGGGAGAATCGGATTTTATCATTGCCTATAAGCCGCCAAAGGCTCCAGAAATGTGCTGGCAGTGGCTAAAAACCTTTTTTGTGTGTCTGGTCAGTTTTTTTGGGGCGGCATTTGCCATTATGACCTTTAATAATGATGTAAATGTAGGGGATGTGCTGGGACAGGTCTATTTTCAGGTGATGGGGCGGCAGCCAGATGGATTCGGGCTTATGGAAGCAGGCTACAGTGTGGGGCTGGCCGTTGGCATTTTAGTATTTTTCAATCATTTTGCAGTAAAAAAGCTGAATACAGATCCTACGCCTTTAGAGGTAGAAATGCGTCTGTATGAGGAAAATATCTGTAAAACACTTATTGATCAGGCTGATAGAAAGGAGAAAGAGATTGATGTGGATTAAAAATGTCTTTCTTCTTTTTTTCGGTCTCTGTGCCGGGGGGATCATTGCAGCAGGGGTGTATGCGTTTCTGGCGATCATCGGCGTATTTGTGCGGATGATCGGAAAAACGAAGACGAAAAAGCATATTATGCTTTATGAAAATATGATCATCCTTGGAGGAGTGCTTGGAAACATCATGGAGCTTTATAAGGTGCGGCTGCCCTTGGGAGAGGTATTTGGGCAGATTTTTCTTCTTACAGGGGGTGTCAGTGTAGGGATATTTACAGGTTGTCTTGTTATGTCTCTGGCAGAAACTTTAAAGGCTCTTCCTACATTTTCCAGGAGGATACGGCTGTCAGTGGGACTTCCGTGGCTGATCGCCGCCATTGCAGCAGGAAAGTGTGGCGGGTCTATATTATATTTCTGGAAAAGGATGGCAGCCGGATGAGGATATTAAGAATAGGATCTTTAAAACTGGGTATTTAGGATATTAAACCAGGATCGTTAGGAAGGAAATGGATATGGAGATCGATAAGAAAAAATACGCAGACTACATCAAAGCGATCACCCCGGTCCACAACCTGTGGATCTCTATGGGAAAAGCTTTTATAACAGGAGGCCTGATCTGTACTCTGGGGCAGTTTATCATGAACTGGGCCACTGACAGGTGTGGATTGGAGGCAGAGGCTGCAGGTACCTGGACTTCTATTATACTGGTATTTTTAAGTGCTTTATGTACGGGACTTAATATTTACCAGAAACTGGTAAAATTTGGCGGAGCCGGAGCTTTAGTGCCGATTACAGGCTTTGCTAATTCCGTAGCCGCTCCTGCAATAGAATTCCGCTCCGAAGGCCAGGTTTTCGGTATTGGCGTAAAGATATTTACCATTGCAGGACCGGTGATCCTGTATGGCGTGGGAGCAAGCTGGATCTTAGGAGTGGGATACTGGGTTTTACAGAAAATGTGAGCTTTTGGTAAGCATAAAAATAAGTTGTAATAAAAAGAGCTGCATGGCTCTTTTTTTATGTTGGCAGAGTATGTTATAATAAAAGGAATAATATACAGTTTTTTTAGAAGCTGTGAATATATGCAATTAATTAGGTGGAGGAAAATGCCATGGATCATATAGCATATTTATCAAGCCAGAATGATTATATTATATTTAATTATAAGGGAAAGACAGTACGATTTAAAGGACCATATAGTTTGCAAAAAATTGTAAAAGTAAAAGAATGGGATGAAGGATATATTGTGGTAGATGTAAAATATGCAAATAAAAAAGAACTTACAGAAGACTATATAGATCTGGTTCCTATCCTTGAAAGACTTTATATTAATGCGCCTGAATTTTTAAAGCCAATTAAAAAAGTGGAGGTTCGATATGCCAGTTGAACAATTGAAAAAAATTGCAGATGAAGCAGATATGATCGTTGCCGGATACGCATTTACTAAAAATGCAGAGGGGCTGATACAGGTATTAAATTTAAGTAATCCGGAAGAAGCTTGCGTTCTTCAGAAAGATGGTACGATGGTAGAAACAACAATGGATACGATTACTGTTTTAAAAGTGCAGGCTTATTACTTGAAAAACAGGGAATTTATGGAGGAAGAGGATGCCTAAGTATTTTCCATTTAAAGTTGCCGGATATTATCTGTATTATACAATGGAGTGTGTGATCGAATGTATGCATGTCCATGCCAGCGATAAAAGATTAACGGAAAAAGGTTCTGCAAAACTCTTTGTAAAACCGGATGGAGAAACGATCGTACAGAGACAAGGTGTAGTATCAGAGTCAGATATGAAAAAAATACGTAAGTATATCAAACTTAATCATGAGACTATGTTTGAAGTTTGGTCACAAAATTCTGTGCATGGTTATTATGGAGAAAATAAATAGAGAACAATAAAACTAAAGTGATATAGCAATGTATTTTGGGAGAAAAAAGTTAAACATGAATACACGCAGATTAGGAAAAACTGGACTTCAGGTAAGTGAGGTGGGTTTCGGCGGGGAATGGTTGGAACGACACCCAGAGGAGAAAGGAGTGGAACTGATCCGTTATGCTTCTTCTAAGGGAATTAATATTTTAGACTGCTGGATGGCTGACCCGAAATCCAGGGATGTGATCGGAAAAGGGATCAAAGAAAACCGCAGCAAGTGGTATATCCAGGGGCATATCGGATCTACCTGGAAGAACGGCCAGTATTTCCGCACCAGGGATATGAAATATGTGCGTCCAGCCTTTGAGGATTTGTTAAAGAGGCTACAGACAGATTATATTGATCTGGGAATGATCCATTATGTAGATTCTGAGGAAGAATGGGAAAATATTCTTCGCTCAGACTATATGGATTATGTAATGGAATTAAAAAACAATGGTGTGATCCGCCACATCGGAATGAGTTCTCATAACCCGAAGGTGGCAGTAAAAGCAGCAGCGTCCGGCTTTGTGGAAATGATCCTTTTCAGCATCAATCCGGCTTTTGATATGCTTCCTGCCAGCGAAAACATTGACACCATGTTTGCAGATGAGTTTGATGCAAGTTTAAAAGGAACTGACCCGGACCGGGCCCGTTTATACAAAGTCTGTGAGCAGAATGATGTGGGCATTACCGTTATGAAGGGTTTTGCAGGGGGAAGATTATTTGATGAAAAACGTTCTCCTTTTGGTGTAAGCTTAACACCGGTACAGTGTATCCACTATGCATTGACCCGTCCGGCAGTTTGTTCCATTATGTGCGGCTATGATACAAAAGAGCAGGTAGACCAGGCAGTGGCATATGAAAGTGCTTCTGAAGAAGAAAAAGACTACGCATCTGTGATCGCCAACGCGCCATTCCATTTCTACAAAGGAGAGTGTACCTATTGCGGTCACTGCAAACCATGCGTAGCCAATCTGGATATTGCCATGATCAACAAATTTTATGATCTGGCTACCATGCAGCCAAAGGTTCCGGCAACTGTGCAGTCCCATTATGAACTGCTGGAGCATAAAGCTTCTGAATGTATTGGCTGTCATGCTTGTGAGTCACGGTGCCCATTTGGAGTACCAATCGCAGAGCGTATGGAGAAAACAGCAAAATTATTCGGCTGTTAAATAAAGAACAAGGAGACAAACACATGGAGCATCTGCGCTGCGTAGTGGAGCGGATTACATATCAAAATGAGGAAAATGGCTATACAGTTTTAAAATGCGCAGTAAAAAACTATAGTGACCTGGTAACAGTGGTTGGTATTATGCCGGATACCCATGTGGGTTCTGTCCTGTCTTTAGAAGGCTTCTGGAAAATGGATGCAAAATACGGCAGGCAGTTTTGCACAGAGCGGTTTGAGGAAACACTTCCTGCCACTGTATATGGCATTGAAAAATATCTTGGGTCCGGTCTTGTAAAAGGGATCGGGCCTGTTTTTGCAAAAAAGATCGTGGAAAAATTCGGCGAAAATACGCTGGATATTATTGATGAAACACCAGAAGAACTGATCAAGGTCCCTGGCATCGGAAAAGTGCGGGCAGAACGGATCAAAACCAGCTGGAAGGACCAGAAAGAGATCAAAAACATTATGCTGTTCCTTCAGAGCAACGAAGTCAGCACTTCTCATGCCACTAAGATTTATAAAACCTATGGAAAAGAAAGTATTTCCATTGTAAAAGAAAATCCGTACCGTCTGGCAGATGATATCTGGGGCATTGGATTTAAAACAGCAGATTCCATTGCGGAGAAAATGGGCATTGATAAGACGAAATTTGTACGTCTGCGCAGTGGTATTTTTTATACTTTAAATAAACTGGGGGAAGAGGGACACTGCTATGGAGAACGGGAACAGCTGGTAAAAAAGGCGAAAGAACTGCTGGAAGTGGAAGAAGGGGAGATTGAAGTTACTTTAGATGAGATGCTTCGCACCAAAGATGTGATCCAGGATGAAGAGGCTATTTATCTGCCGCCTTATTATTTCTCAGAGAGCGGTTGTGCGAAGCGGCTGCTGGAACTTTTGCTTACCGGGCGAAAATCTGTGTCCGATGATGAAAGGATCGTGGAAAAAGTGGTATCCCAGTCTGATATCACCTACGATGAGATCCAGTTAGAAGCAGTAAAAACAGCCATCTCATCCAAAGTCATGATACTCACCGGTGGTCCGGGAACTGGAAAAACTACTACAACATTGGGGATCATATCTGCATATAAGCTGGCTGGTTATAAGATCCTTCTGGCAGCTCCTACAGGACGGGCAGCAAAGCGTATGGCAGAGGCAACCGGCATGGAAGCCAAGACCATTCATCGTTTGTTAGAGTACAAACCACCGGAAGGATACCAGAAAAATGAGGATAAGCCGCTGGAAGGGGATGTATTAATATTGGATGAATGTTCCATGGTGGACATTATGCTTATGTACAACCTGCTAAAAGCAGTCCCGGAACAAATGTCACTGGTTCTGGTAGGTGATATTGACCAGCTTCCAAGTGTAGGCGCCGGAAATGTGCTCCGGGATATGATCGATTCCGGGCGGATCCCGGTGGTGCGTCTGACCAGGATCTTCCGTCAGGCCCAGGGAAGCCGTATTATCATGAATGCCCACAGAATCAATAAGGGAGAAGCCATTGATATGAGGGGTGGTAAAAATGCCGACTTTTTCTTTGCAGAAAAACAGACAAAGGAAGAAGTGGTGTCAACGCTGGTACAGTATTGTAAAGAAAATCTGCCCCGGTATTACCATGTGGATCCTGTTCAGGATATACAGGTGCTAACTCCTATGCAAAGAGGGGAGTGTGGTGCTGTCAACTTAAACCAGGTGCTTCAGGAAGCCATGAACCCAACTGATATCTGCCTGCGCCGTGGCGGCACCCAGTATCGCCTGAACGATAAGGTAATGCAGATCCGCAACGATTACGACAAAGAAGTATTTAATGGGGATATTGGGACTATCTGCAAAGTAGATATGCAAGAACGGGAGCTGACGGTAGATTTTGACGGGCGGAAGGTGATCTATGACGTGACAGAGCTGGATGAGCTGTCATTAGCCTATGCAGTAACCATTCACAAGGCCCAGGGAAGCGAATATCCCATTGTAGTCATGCCATTTACCATGAGCCATTTTGTGATGCTTCAAAGAAATCTTCTGTATACAGGAGTGACAAGGGCAAAGAAGATACTGGTGCTGATCGGAGAGAAAAAAGCTGTTTTTTATGCGATCCGCAATGAAACAACAGCAGGGAGAAATACAAAGCTGGCGAAACGTCTGATGCCGGAAAGCGAAGAGTCAAAAGCAGTGGCGGCGGCACTGGCAAAAAAGCTGATCCAGGGAGAAGAAGATACTGGAAATGCCGGATCATTTACACAAAGCTCTGCATCAGCACCAAAAGAAAAAATGATCGTATATAAAAACAGCATCCAGCCGTCTATGTTGTGTGAAACACCAGCCGTTTACCAGGGGGATCTTTGGAAACGCCTTTCCCAGTCAAAATTCCGCAGCAGCTTCACATTAAAAGCCAACGACAGGCATTATGTTTTAGAAAAAGGAATGGATACCGTACGAAGCCATGCCACAGATTTTGTACGGGACAGACTTGCCCCGGCAGAGCCCAAAAATGATGGAAAACAGACACCTATGCGAGGTCATCCAGTATTTATTGCCCAGCATGCCACAGGTACCTGCTGCCGCAGCTGTCTGGAAAAATGGCATCATATCCCCAAGGGGAGAGAACTGACAGAAGTGGAGCAAAAATATGTGGCAGATGTGATCATGGAGTGGATTGCGAGGCAAATGGGATATGAGGGATAAAATTGCACATTTTTCCAAACAAAACACCCCTTAAAACCCCGCATAAACACTGATTGTATGCACCAAAAAACAAACATTGTTTTTTCTTTAACACAAGAAAAAATTTATCAAATAATCACTTGCCTTTCTCTGAAAATATGATATTATTCGTGTTGAGTTAAGAGTAGCTAACAATCGCGGAATACAAAACAGGAGGAAGTAAATGTTTAACTACGAACAGTGGGACGGATTTGAAGGCCGTCTCTGGAAAGAAGAGATCAATACAAGAGATTTTATTCAGAAGAACTATACACCATATGATGGTGATTCATCATTCTTAGCAGGACCTACCGAAGCTACAGATAAGCTTTGGGGAATCTTACAGGGACTTCAGAAGGAAGAGCGCGCTAAGGGCGGCGTTTTAGATATGGATACTGATATCGTATCCGGTATTACTTCTCATGGACCTGGATATATCAGCGAAGAAAACAAGGATTTAGAGCAGATCGTTGGTCTTCAGACAGATAAGCCATTAAAGAGAGCATTCATGCCTTATGGTGGTATCCGTATGGCAGAGGAAGCTTGCAAGAATTATGGCTATGAGCCAAGCCCGGAGCTTCATAAGATCTTCACCGAATACTGCAGAACCCATAACCAGGGTGTATTTGATGCTTACACTCCAGAGATGAAGAAAGTTCGTCATAACAAGATTATTACCGGACTTCCAGATACTTATGGACGTGGACGTATCGTAGGTGACTACCGCCGTGTAGCTCTGTATGGTATCGACCGCCTGATGGAAGAGAAGGCAAATGACTTTGCTAACTGCGGTGACGGAACCATGACTGATGATGTGATCCGTTTAAGAGAAGAGATCTCCAGACAGTATCAGGCATTAAAGGATATGAAGAAGATGGCAGCATCTTACGGATATGATATCTCCCAGCCTGCTAAGACTGCTAAGGAAGCTGTTCAGTGGTTATACTTCGGATACCTGGCTGCAGTTAAGACACAGAACGGTGCTGCAATGAGCGTTGGCCGTATCTCTACTTTCCTTGATATCTACATTAAGAGAGATATGGATAAGGGCATCTTAAACGAGTCCCAGGCTCAGGAGCTGATCGACCACATGGTAATGAAGTTCCGTATGGTTAAGTTTGCAAGAATCCCATCTTACAACCAGCTGTTCTCCGGTGACCCGGTTTGGGCTACTCTGGAAGTTGGCGGTATCGGTGTAGATGGACGTTCTATGGTAACTAAGACTGATTATCGTTTCCTGCACACCTTAGAGAACATGGGACCATCCCCAGAGCCAAACATGACTGTTCTTTATTCTTCTGCACTGCCAGAGAACTTTAAGAAGTATGCAGCTAAGATCTCTATTGATACAAGCTCTGTACAGTATGAGAACGATGACGTAATGAAGCCAGAGTGGGGCGATGATTACTCCATCTGCTGCTGCGTATCTGCTACCCAGACCGGTAAGGAGATGCAGTTCTTTGGTGCCCGTGCAAACCTGGCTAAGTGCTTACTGTATGCTATGAACGGTGGACGTGATATGAAGTCCAAAGAGCAGGTTGGTCCAGAGTACACACCAATTACTTCTGAATACCTTGATTATGATGAAGTGATCCGTAAGTACGAGGTAATGATGGACTGGCTGGTAGGCGTATATGTAAATACCTTAAACCTGATCCAGTATATGCATGACAAGTACTTCTATGAGGCTGCTGAAATGGCTCTGATCGATACCGATGTCAGACGTACATTCGCTACCGGTATTGCTGGTTTCTCTCATGTAGTTGACTCCTTAAGTGCTATTAAGTACGCAAAGGTGAAGACTGTTCGTGATGAAACTGGCCTGATCGTAGACTTCGTAACCGAGGGAGACTTCCCAAGATACGGAAATGATGATGACAGAGCAGATGAGATCGCTGTATGGCTGTTAAAGACCTTCCTTGAGAAGTTAAAGAGACGTCATACCTACAGAAATTCTGAGCCTACAACTTCTATCCTGACCATTACTTCTAACGTAGTATATGGTAAGGCTACCGGAAGCATGCCAGATGGCAGAAGAGCAGGCGAACCACTGTCCCCAGGTGCAAACCCAAGCTACGGCGCAGAGCAGAACGGCTTACTGGCTTCCTTAAACTCTGTAGCTAAGCTGCCTTACGAGTGGGCTCTGGATGGTATCTCCAATACCCAGACTATTAACCCAGATGCTTTAGGCCACAGCGAAGAAGAAAGAGTAGATAACCTGGTACAGGTATTAGACGGCTACTTTGATCAGGGCGCTCATCACCTGAATGTAAACGTATTCGGTAAGGAGAAGCTGATCGATGCTATGGAGCATCCGGAGAAGGAAGAGTATGCTAACTTCACTATCCGTGTATCTGGATACGCTGTTAAGTTCATCGACTTAACAAGAGAGCAGCAGATGGACGTTATCTCCAGAACCTGCCATGCAACCATGTAATTTAATACAGGCTGTATTTAATGTAACTGAGAAATAAAATAGCATTCCGCTATTGATCTGATCTATGTAACGGTTCAGGACATTATGTTCTGGACCGTTATAAATATTTATGGAATGCATTTTCAGAAAATAAGGAGAAAAACGTGGAAGGATTTGTTCATTCTATGGAGACTTTTGGACTGGTTGACGGTCCGGGTGTCCGTTTCGTTGTATTTCTTCAGGGCTGCCGCATGCGGTGCCGTTACTGCCACAATCCGGAGACATGGAAATTAGAGGGAGGAACTCCCTGGACAGCAGATAAGCTGTTTTCCCATGTATACAGGTATAAGAGCTACTGGAATAAAAAAGGACAGCCAAATGGCGGTATTACCGTCAGCGGGGGAGAGCCGCTTCTCCAGATCGACTTTGTAACAGAGTTTTTTAAGAAAGCCAGGGAAAAAGGCGTTCACACAGCTCTGGATACAGCAGGCAATCCTTTTACGCTGGAAGAGCCTTTTGTCAGTAAATTTGAAGAACTGATGAAAGTAACGGATCTGGTGATCCTTGATTTTAAAGAGATCGACAACGAAAAACACAAAAAATTAACGGGATGTCCAAATGACAACATCGTGCAGATGGCAAAATGGCTTTCAGACCACGGAAAAGATATGTGGATCCGCCATGTACTTGTGCCGGATCTGACCGATGACGAAGAAGGACTGGTAAGAACCCGCGACCTGATCCGGGAATTGAAGACAGTAAAACGTGTAGAGGTACTTCCGTATCATACACTGGGACTGTTTAAATGGCAGAAACTGGGAATTCCTTATACACTAGACGGTGTAAGGACACCGACTGCGGAAGAAGTAAAGAAGGCAGAGGAGATCCTAGAAGTAAGCAAATATAAGTAATATGAAAAAGACAGAGGTAGCTATACAGGACATACCTGTTGGTGCAGCTGTCTTTTTTATTATGCAGAGGCGCAAAGCTAAATTTCCATCTGCCGCGTCAGCTTCAATCGACGATGCTACCGGCATCGCCTCATTCAGCTTCCTTGCACATGAAAATTTATCCTGCGTGTAATGGATCGGTAATTATCGTGGATTATACTAGGATTTCTGTTTAAAATTTTGTACATGTTCTATATAAATTATTTCTTGGCATTTTAGGGTGATTGGTAGTATAATATATGCATGTGATAATAAATTAACAAACTAATAATCTCAAAATAATGTGAAAAACAGGAGGTAATTATTATGGCAAGACTGAGAATGATGCGTGCACCGCAGAAATATGTACAGGGAAAGGATTCTCTGTTTAAATTCCATGAGGAAATGAAAGATCTTGGAAACAAATTCTTGTTTGTCTGTTCAAGAAGTGGATACAAAATGTGCCATGATAAGATTGAGAAGAGTTTTGAAGGAACAGAAGATATCCGCCAGTATGAGATTTTTGGTGGTGTATCCAGTGTTGGTGAGATTGAACGGATGAGGAAAATTGTCCGCGAAAATAGACTGAATGTAGTAGTAGGTGTTGGCGGTGGTTCAGCCATTGATACAGCAAAGGCTACTGCTTATTATGAAAAACTTCCGGTGGTAATTATCCCAACAGTCGTTGCAACAGATGCTCCATGTACAGGACTTTCTGTTATTTACAATGATGATGAGACATTTAACAGCTATTTATTTTATCCAAAGAACCCGGAAGCTGTTATTGTGGACAGTGATGTGATCGCAAAATCACCTGTAAAATTTTTGGTAGCAGGTATGGGTGATGCCCTTGGAACTTATTTTGAAGCAAAAGCATGTCAGCGTACCGATGCGCCAAGCCTGGAATTTGGTGGTATTACAAGATCTGCAATGGCACTGTGCAAACTTTGCTATGAGACTTTAAAAGAGTATGGCGCAGCTGCAAAACATGCCTGTGAAAATCAGGTAGTTACTCCAGCGTTGGATGCTATCATCGAAGCCAATGTATACCTGTCTGGTGTAGGCGCTGATAATGGTGGTCTGGCTGTTGCCCATTCTTTCTATAATGGTCTGACAGCTTTAGGCGGACACAGTGCACCACATGGAAACTGCGTTGCTTATGGTACTCTGGTACAGCTGGTATTAGAGGGCGCTCCAAAGGCAGAGTTTAAAGAAGTTCAGGATTTCTGCCGGGAAGTAGGTCTTCCTGTTACTCTGGAAGAAATTGGTGTAACAACCAAGGAACAGGTAAAGGTCATTGCAGAGCATGCCTGTGTAGAAGGCGAATCCATACATAATATGGTAGCAGATGTAACTGCAGATCAGCTTTACGATGCAATCCTTGCTGCTGATGCTCTGGGAAAAGAGACACTGGGAAAATAGTGCTGTATTTAAGCATTAAAGTATTCCTTTGCAAGCACAGTCTGTATAAAAGCCCGTACCTGGGGAAGTTCAAAGTAATGGCTTTTATATAAAATATGAGAAGTTCGTATAAAGGGAGATCCGTCCTGAAAGAAAAGGGGCGTGATGCTCCCTTTATAATTTCTCAGACAGATTTCCGGCGGAATAAACCAACCAATGCCATTTTTCACCATTTCTCGGCAGACAGTCTGAAGAAAGTTGTGGAAACGATGAACTTCAGGCTGTTTGCGTTGTCACAAACGTTATTTTCTGTTACAATAAAAACGTGAAAACAACCAGACAGGCAGAAAGCCTTAAAACAGGTGACAGGATTTGAATCATAATACAGATACAATATATCAACCAACTATCTATCAATATGCAAATATCATTATTGACATATCCCATGAAAGTGTAGATAAGACCTTCCAGTACCGTATTCCAGATCATCTTTTAGGACAGGTTGAAGCGGGACAACAGGTGTATATCCCCTTTGGTGCAGGCAGCCATAAACGAAAAGGTTATGTGGTGGAGCTGACTGATCAGGCGGAATACGATATATCGAAAATAAAAGAGATCGATTCCCTGGTGGAGGGAAGTATTACCGCCCAGTCCCAGCTGATCCATCTGGCGTGGTGGATGAAAGAGCGGTATGGCTCTACCATGAACCAGGCTTTAAAAACGGTGCTGCCTGTAAAACAGAAGGTACGGGAAGCACCAAAGCGGAAGATTCACCTGCTGGCGGATGCACCGGCCCTGGAAGAAGCAATCCAGACTGCAGAACAGAAAAATCACAAGGCGCGTCTGCGTCTTTTATATGCTTTAAAAGAAAATCCGGATATTCCTTATGAGAATACCCTTCATAAATTAAACCTGACAGCAGCAGCCGTCCGGCCGTTAGAACAGGCAGGACTTCTTGCAATCCAGATAGTAGATCAGTACCGCAATCCTTTAGAGCAGATGCGCCGCCTTTTAACAGATACGTCTAAAGCCCAATGGGAAACGCCTGTTTTAAATGAGGATCAGCGAAAAATCGCAGATAATATCTGTGAAAATTATGATAGTGGAAGTAGGAAGCCATGTCTTATTCACGGTATCACAGGAAGCGGAAAAACAGAAGTGTACATGGAACTGATCAGTCATGTGATCAGTGCTGGAAAACAGGTCATTCTTCTGATCCCGGAGATCTCCCTTACCTGGCAGACGGTCATGCGTTTTTATCTCCGCTTTGGAGACCGGGTATCCGTATTGAATTCCCGGATGTCAGCAGGAGAACGCTTTGACCAGTATGAGCGGGCAAGGACGGGGAATATTGATATTATCATAGGTCCGAGATCGGCTCTTTTTGTACCCTTTGAACGATTGGGAATGGTGATCATTGATGAGGAACATGAAAATTCCTATAAAAGTGAGCTTTCTCCCAGATACGATGCCAGGGAAGTGGCGAAAAAAAGGGGAGAAATGGAAGGGGCAATGCTTGTTCTTGGCTCTGCGACTCCGTCTTTGGAAACTTATACCAGGGCAGTAAGAGGAGAATATAACCTTTATAAGCTGGACAGACGTGCTAAGGCAAATGCTGTTTTGCCTACAGTAGAGATTGCTGATCTGCGTGAAGAATTAAAAGCAGGCAACAGATCCATTTTCAGTGCCCGGTTAAAAGAATTACTGGAGGACCGTCTGGAAAAAGGGGAGCAGGCTATGCTGTTTATTAACAGACGGGGCTATGCAACCTTTGTGTCCTGCCGCTCCTGCGGGGAAGCAGTGAAATGTCCTCATTGTGATGTAACACTGACTTACCATAAAGACGGCCGGATGATGTGCCATTACTGTGGTTATACCATCCGTCAGCCTAAGACCTGTCCGTCCTGCGGCTCTCCTTACATTGCCCCTTTTGGCACAGGAACCCAGAAAATAGAAGAAATGGCTGCGAAAATGTTCCCTAAAGCCAGGATCCTGCGTATGGATCTGGATACTACATCTAAAAAGGGCGGACACCAGCAGATTTTGTCTGCTTTTGCGAGAGGAGAGGCAGATATTCTCATTGGTACCCAGATGATCGTAAAAGGCCATGATTTTCCAAAAGTCACTTTAGTAGGTGCTTTGGCAGCGGATCTTTCTCTTTATGCCAGTGATTACCGCTGCAGTGAGGAGACCTTTGATCTTCTGACCCAGGCAGCAGGGAGAGCGGGCCGCGCAAATACAGCCGGAAATGTTGTGATCCAGACCTATCAGCCGGATCATTACAGCATTCAGACAGCTGCAGCGCAGGACTATGAAGCTTTTTATACCCAGGAAATGAATTTCAGGAGGCTTCTGGGTTATCCTCCTGCTGTAGGACTTTTAACGATCCAGATCGCAGATAAAAATGAGAAACTATTAGAACAGGCAGCAGTATTATTAGAAAAATGCCTGAAACAGTGGACCGGGCAAAATGAGGATCTGTCAAAGGATGAAACGATCCAGTTTATTGGTCCTGTAAATGCCCCGGTGTACAAAGTTAATGATATTTATAGAAAAATTTTATATATAAAGCAGGAAAACTATGATATACTGATACACATCAGGAAAATGGCGGAGCAGTGCTTAAAAGAGGCCCAGGGTCTTGAAAGTATTATTTTCCAGTCAGACCTTAATGAGTGAAGGGAAAAACAAGCGGCGCCGAAAGTAAACAGATAAAGGAGAGATAAAAATGGCAGTTCGTCAGATCCGCGTTATTGGGGATGAAATTTTAAATAAGAAATGTAAACCGGTGAAAGAGATGACCGACCGTACAAAAGAGCTGATCGAAGACATGTTCGAGACTATGTATGAGGCAAACGGTGTGGGCCTTGCAGCTCCACAGGTAGGCATTTTAAAGAGGATCGTTGTTATCGATGTAGAAGACGGTTATCAGTATGTTCTGATCAACCCGGAGATCATCGAACAGGATGGGGAGCAGACCGGCTATGAGGGATGCTTAAGTGTTCCTGGAAAAACAGGTGTTGTTACAAGACCAAACCATGTGGTAGTAAGGGCTTTAGATGAGAACATGGATGAGATCGAGGTGGAAGGCGAAGGCTTACTTGCAAGAGCTATCTGCCATGAATGTGCCCATTTAGACGGCCAGCTTTATACCGAGCTGGTAGAAGGCGAACTGATGGATACAGAAAACGATGAAGAAGAGATCACAGAAGAGTAAAAAAGAACTGGGATACAGTTGTCTGTGATGATTTTGAAAGGAATGAGAAATACACATGCGTATTGTATTTATGGGAACGCCGGACTTTTCCGTACCGGCATTGAAAGCCATTGTAGAAGCTGGTCATCAGGTAACAGCTGTTGTGACCCAGCCGGATAAGCCAAAGGGCAGAGGTAAAGATGTCCAGATGACTCCGGTGAAGATACAGGCCCTGGAATATGGTATTCCGGTATATCAGCCTGTAAAGGTAAAAACACCGGAATTTGTAGAAATATTAAAGAAAGAAGCTCCGGATGCCATTGTTGTTATTGCTTTTGGCCAGCTCTTATCCAAAGAGATACTTGATCTGCCCAAATATGGATGTGTGAACATCCATGCATCACTGCTTCCGAAGTACCGCGGTGCAGCACCTATCCAGTGGGCAGTTATTGACGGCGAAAAAGAGACCGGCGTTACTACTATGATGATGGATGTTGGCCTGGATACAGGAGATATCTTAGAAACAAAGGTGATCCCTTTGGATCCAAAAGAAACAAGCGGAAGTTTATTTGAAAAGTTAAGCGAAGCAGGCGGTCCGCTGATCTTGTCAACTCTTGAAAAACTGGAAAAAGGGACTATTACAGGAACTCCTCAGGGAGAAGAAGGCACCTGCTACGCAAAGATGCTTACAAAGACCTTAGGCAATATTAACTGGACTATGTCAGCTGCCGCTATTGAACGTCTGGTCCGTGGCTTGAATCCATGGCCAAGTGCCTATACTTTTTATAATGGGAAGACTTTAAAAATCTGGGATGCAGATGTAGTAGATGAAGCAATTACGGCAGATGCAGTTCCGGGACAGGTCCTTCAGGCTGACAAACATGGATTTACTGTTGCAACCGGAGAAGGCATTTTAAAGATCAATGAACTTCAGTTAGAAGGAAAGAAACGTATGGCAGCAGATGCACTGCTGCGTGGCTTTACTATTACACCAGGAGAGATCCTGGGAGAAAGAGAGTGATCTTATGTACGGTTACATGCCAATGTATTATTTTGACCCAACTTATATACTGATCCTGATCGGTGTGCTCCTTTCCATGGGAGCATCTGCAAAGTTAAATGCTACCTATGGCCGTTATTCTTCTGTGGCCAGCCGCTGCGGTATGACCGGCGCCCAGGCAGCACAGCGTATTCTGCAGTCACAGGGGATCTATGATGTGACTGTACGCCATGTATCAGGCAGATTGACTGACCACTATGATCCAAGGAGTAAGACTGTAAACCTGTCTGATGCAGTTTACGGTTCTACATCTATTGCAGCCATTGGTGTAGCAGCCCATGAGTGTGGTCATGCCATTCAGGACGCAAGAGATTACGCACCTTTAAGGCTACGTGCAGCGTTGGTGCCAGTGGCTAATTTCGGATCCCAGATCTCATGGCTTCTGATCATTCTTGGTATCGTATTAGGAGGGACTGGACTTATTAATCTGGGAATCCTTATGTTTTCACTGGCTGTTCTGTTCCAGCTCGTTACATTGCCTGTAGAGTACAATGCTTCTCATAGAGCAGTAGCGCTTCTGGATTCTATCGGTATTTTAGAGGGGCGGGAAGTAGGACAGACCAGACAGGTATTAAATGCAGCGGCACTGACTTATGTGGCCGCAGCCGCAGCATCCCTGCTGCAGCTTTTAAGACTTCTGCTCCTGTTTGGAAACAGACGCAGAGATGACTAGAAAGGGGAACATGATATGGCAAAAGCCATAGACAGAGGTCTGGAGAACCGGGAGATCGTACTTGGTATCCTGACAGAGGTACTGGATAAGGGTAATTTTGTCCATCTGGTATTAAATCAGGCTTTAAGTAAATACCAGTATCTGGAAAAACCGGACCGGGCATTTATCACCAGAGTAACAGAAGGAACCCTGGAATATCTGCTTCAGATTGATTTTATTATAAACAGCTATTCAAAAACCAAAACAGAAAAAATGAAACCGCTCATCCGTAATATACTCCGGATGAGCGTTTACCAGCTCCTTTACATGGACCGTGTGCCAGACAGCGCTGTATGCAATGAAGCAGTGAAACTGGCTGTACACCACCATTTTCAGGGGCTGAAAGGCTTTGTAAACGGAGTTTTACGTACTATTGCAAGAAATAAAGAAGAACTGGACCTTAAGGAGCCTTATCTGCGCTATAGTCTTCCGCAGTGGATGTATTCCATGTGGGAAAAAGACTGGGGAAAGGAAAGCGCAGAAAAGATCGCCGCTTCTTTTTTAAAAGAACGGCCAGTATGGGTGCGCTGCAATTTGAACCTGGCATCAAAAGAAGAGATCCTGGCAGCTTTAAAAAAACAGCAGGTTAGTGCAGAGCAGGTAGAAGGCTTTGATTCTATGCTGGCTTTATCTGAGTATGATCATATGGAAAGCCTTGATGCCTTTCAGAAAGGCTGGATCCAGGTACAGGACATCAGCTCAGCTTTAGTTGGTGAGCTGGCTGCACCGGAAAAAGGCAGCTATATCATAGATGTATGCGCAGCACCCGGCGGAAAAAGCCTGCATCTGGCAGATAAAATGGAAGGCACCGGCTGCGTGGAAGCCAGGGATCTTACATACCAGAAGGTGGCACTGATCGAAGAAAATGCCAGCCGTATGGGTGCATTAAACATAAAAGCAGTCCAGTGGGATGCCACTGAATTTGATCCTGAAAGTGAAAATAAAGCAGATCTGGTCATTGCCGATCTGCCTTGCTCCGGACTGGGAATCATTGGAAGAAAGCCGGATATAAAGTACCACACCACAAAAGAAAACTTACGGGAGCTTTCAAAGCTGCAAAAAGAGATCCTTTCTGTTGTGTGGAAGTATGTAAAACCAGGCGGCCGCCTGATCTACAGCACATGCACCATCAATAAAGAGGAAAATGCAGAAAATGCCCGCTGGATCACAGAAAATCTGCCATTTAAGCCGGAAGACCTGACAGAAGCTTTTTCTTCAAAGGGAGAGAGATACGCATGTTTAAAAGAGAATATGTATCCAGGAGTAGACCTTAAAAATGGTCAGATCCAGATCCTTGCTGGTATCCATCCATTTGAAGATTTTGATGGCTTTTTCATCAGTGTTTTTAAAAGAGAAGCATAGGAGTATTTGCATATATGTTAGACCTGATCGATACAAAAGGTAAAAAAGATATAAAGTCTATGACACTGGAAGAAGTGACAGCGCAGATGACAGCCCTGGGAGAGAAATCTTTCAGGGCAAAGCAGCTTTATGACTGGCTTCATGTAAAGCTGGCAGAAAGCTTTGATGATATGAGCACATTGTCAAAGGATCTGCGCCAGAAGTTAAAGGACAATTACAGTCTTACAGCACTGCAGACAGCAGGAGAGCGTATTTCTGCCATTGACGGCACCAGAAAATATCTGTTCCGCTTAGAGGACGGAAATGTGATAGAAAGCGTATGGATGCAGTATCACCATGGAAATTCTGTATGTATTTCTTCCCAGGTGGGCTGCCGCATGGGCTGCCGTTTCTGTGCGTCTACTCTGGACGGTATGGAGCGGAATTTACGTCCTTCTGAGATGCTTGATCAGATTTACCGCATCCAGACTATTACCGGAGAGCGGGTGTCCAATATTGTAGTAATGGGTTCCGGAGAACCCATGGATAATTATGATAATGTGGTCCGCTTTATCCGTCTGATCTCCAGTGACAAGGGCTTAAATATCAGCCAGAGAAACCTGACTATTTCCACCTGTGGAATTGTGCCGGGAATCCGGAAATTTGCAGAAGAAGGACTCCAGGTCACACTGGCACTGTCATTACATGCACCTAATGATGAGGTACGAAAGACCCTGATGCCTATAGCTAACAGCTTTAAGCTTAAAGATGTGCTGGAAGCCTGTCATTATTATTTTGAAAAAACAGGAAGAAGACTTACCTTTGAATATAGCCTTGTAAAAGGAGTTAATGATAACTTAGAGGAGGCAAAAGCCTTGACAGAGCTGATCAAAGACCAGCATGGACATGTGAACCTGATCCCGGTCAATCCTATTAAAGAACGGGATTATGTTCAGTCAGACAAAAAGGCCATAGAACAGTTTAAAAATTATCTGGAACGGCATGGGATCAACGCAACGGTGCGCAGGGAAATGGGACGTGATATTGGCGGTGCCTGCGGTCAGTTAAGAAAGAGCTATCTGGAGGAAGGAGAGATCTGATATGGAAGCATATGCACTGACAGACACGGGAAGAGTCCGTTCCATGAATCAGGATTATATTTATGCTTCTCCTGAAAAAGTAGGTTTTCTGCCGGATCTTTTTCTGGTAGCAGATGGAATGGGAGGCCACAAGGCGGGAGATTATGCTTCCCGCTTTATGGTGGAAAATCTGGTGGTGTATTTAAATCACCGTCAGAACGGTCCCTGTGTTACCCAGTTAAAAGAGGGAATTAAAACAGTGAATAAAGCTCTTTATGAAATGTCTCTGGAAAGAGAAGAATTTCAGGGAATGGGCTGTACACTGGTAGCAGCTGTGATCGAAGAGGGCATTCTTTATGCAGCTAATGTAGGAGACAGCCGCCTGTATCTGATCCATGATGGGGCTATCCGTCAGATCACCAGGGATCATTCCTATGTAGAGGAAATGGTGGCTATGGGGATGATGCAGAGGGGAAGTGCTGATTATAACAGGAAAAAGAATATTATTACCCGGGCGGCAGGCATCAAACCGGATATAGAGCCGGATTTCTTTGAGGAAGAATTAGAACAGGGAGATTACATTTTACTTTGTTCAGATGGACTGAGCAATATGGTGGACAATGATACGATGTGTTCCATTGTTCTCTCCGAAGGCACCTTAAAAGAAAAGGCAGTACGTCTGATCGCAGAGGCAAATAAGAGAGGAGGAACAGACAACATTGCTGTTGTACTTGTGAAGCCTCAGGAAGGAGGGATGGGATCATGTTAAATCAGGGAACATATCTTCAGGACCGTTATGAGATATTAGGACGGATCGGCTCTGGCGGCATGTCTGTGGTATACAAGGCAAAATGTCATACCTTAGACCGTTTAGTAGCCATTAAAGTCTTAAAAGAAGAATTTGCTTCTGATGAGAATTTTGTCAGCAAATTTAAAATGGAAGCTCAGGCGGCAGCCAGACTTTCCCATCCTAATATTGTCAATGTTTATGATGTAGTAGATGAAGGCAATCTTCATTATATCGTTATGGAGCTGATTGAGGGTATCACCTTAAAAAGCTACATCGAAAAGAAGGGCTTTCTTGAAAATAAAGAGGCAATCGGCATTGCTATCCAGGTGGCACAGGGAATCGCAGCTGCTCATGAGCAGCACATCATCCACCGGGATATCAAGCCTCAGAATATGATCATTTCCAGAGATGGAAATGTGAAAGTAGCTGATTTTGGCATTGCAAGAGCTGTATCCAGCCAGACCATGAATGCTACAGCAGTAGGTTCTGTCCATTATATTTCACCAGAACAGGCCAGAGGGGGGTATTGTGACGAGAGAAGTGATATATATTCCTTTGGTATTACCATGTATGAAATGGTCACAGGCAGAGTCCCTTTTGAAGGGGACAATACAGTTGCTGTTGCCCTTGCCCATTTAGAGACGCCTATTACACCGCCTTCCCAGTTAAATCCGGTGGTAAGCAGTGGTTTAGAACAGATCATTTTAAAATGTACCCAGAAAAAGCCGGACAGACGATATTCTTCTATTGGAGATGTGATCACAGATCTGCGCCATGTAATGGTAGATCCGGATTATGATATTTACGGGGCAGTATCTCAGACAGATGAGGAAAATGATCCTTATGTAACAAGACCTATTTCCAGGGAAGAACTGTCCCAGATCCAGGAGCGCAGACGGCCCCACACAGAGGATATTGTGGTAAAAGAGCCGGAATATGACCCGGCTGTAAGTATCCAGACGCAGGAAACAGAAGAGAATGACGGGGATGGATATGATAAAGAGGAAACACAGCCTCAGATACCAGTCCATAAAAAACGCAGCGACAGAAAGAAAGAAAAAGATGTAAGTACCCAGTTTGAACGTATTATTATGGTGATGGGTATTTTTGCCGCTGTTTTAGTAGCGGTGGTAGTTATTTTTGTATTTTCAAGGCTGACAGGGCTTTTCTGGCCAAAAAGCGGACAGGATAAGGAAACGGAAGTAGTTACCAGTGAAACGGCCACAGAAGGTATTAATGTTTCCTTGGCAGATAACCAGACTTATATGCCAAATGTACTAGGACTTCCAAAGGATATGGCAGAGGCTAAGCTGAAAGAATACAACCTGGTAATGAGTATAGAAACAGAAGATTACTCTGATAATTATAAAGCAGACCAGGTCATGCGCCAGGATGTGGCAGAAGGCGAAGTAGTGGAAAAATGGAGTACAGTTGGCGTGACCATCAGTAAGGGAAGTGATAAAGTAGATCTTTCTTCATTGGGACTGGAGCAGCTTTCAGGAGAAGATGCCCAGAAACTTTTAAAAGATAAAGAACTGCAAGTTACCTTAAAAGAAGAGGCAAACGATAATATTGAAACAGGAAAAGTTATCCGCTACAGTCCACAGCAGGCAAAAGCAGGGGATACCATTGAACTGGTTGTCAGCACAGGACCAAAGACAGCCCAGGGGCAGGTGCCAAAGCTGATCGGAAGAGACGAAGTTACAGCAGATGCCCTTTTAAAGGCAGCGGGGTTGAAAACGGGTACTGTGACCTACGATTATGATGCAGGAAAGCCAGAAGGTACAGTTCTGAGCCAGTCTGCACTTCCGGGAACTGTTTTAGAGCCGTCTGCCACAGTTGATTATGTGGTCAATCAGATGGAAGAAGAAGGAAGTACCCAGGCACAGGCAGCAGATGAGTCCTATTATATGGGCTCCATAGATACTACCTGTTCTTTGAGCAATTATATTGGACCGGCTTCCCAGACAAGCAGTGTAAAAATATCTATCCGGTTAAAGCAGAAGGATGCAAGTGGGGCAGAAGTATATACTCCGCTGATCAGCCCAAGGCTGGTGGTAGGTTCCCAGGATATTCCGGTGGTATTCCCAAGGATCAAGGGAGCATACGGCGTGGAAAATGGTACAGTAGAAGTGGTAGATGTAGAGAAGGATACTGTGATCGCTTCTTATCCGGTTTCTTTCTTCCCGGTAGGATAACTAGTGTACTGTATCATTCACTTTCAGCAAAATGACGCAGAATGAATTTTCAAT
>OGXF01000108.1_pt1 | contig 73873 bp, 70 predicted proteins | sample 1576191 | NCBI WGS metagenome assembly OGXF01 (sample SAMEA3541545, study PRJEB24748) | human gut metagenome | biome: human gut; feature: human-associated habitat; material: faeces | place: China | collected 2012
TGATATTTATATTATATCAAACATAGGCGGTACTATCTACTTTTTCAGTGCCCTCGATTGAGGGGCAGGGGAGTTGAATAGGCGAAGCCTATTTTTTATTTCGTTAGAAAGATTAAGGCTTGATTTATTGAGAAAATTGCAGAGATATATGAGACAGATATCTGTGAAAAATGTCGGTGATTCAGTCCTTTATTCTCTAAAAATGAAAACGATTAACACCAGCAAACGACACGATCATATAAAAAATACAAAAATATGTCAAATTATGCACATTCTGCAACAAAATAGCACATGAAAACCGTAAAAACAAAGATTATTAAATAAAAATCACTAAAATAATTTTATGAAAACGGTTGACATATGTGCAAAAAAGGTATATAGTAAAACCACAAGAAATAAACGAAACGGTTTTTGTGAAGATTGCATACTCCGGAGGGCATCTGACAAAAACAAATGTGGAAGGGTAACTGTGAAACTATTGAGCGGTTACGTGGAATGTATCAAAAATATGGAGGGTTAGTTATGAAATTAAGAAGATTTGCAGCTCTTTCAATGGCAATGGCGATGGCAGCAACTACAGCAGCAGGATGTTCCTCAGGACAGAAAACAACAGAGACAACTGCTGCAGAAACCTCTCCAGAAGCAGCTTCCAGTGAGGCAGAAAGCAAGGACGAACAGGCCGGATCATCTTTAGAAGGTGTAAAGATCACCATGATGAACAGCAAACCGGAGCTGGAGGATGCTTTTAATGAGGCTGCAAAGGAATTCCAGGATGCAACTGGTGTGGAGATGGAGGTCTATACCACAGATAAACCGGGAGAGGCAATTGCACAGAAGTATGCAGCTGGCGATCCTGCAACCCTGATGCTTTGCGATTATCCGAATGTTATGGATATTGCGGCAGAAAAACTTCTGGATTTAAGCGATGAGAAGTGGAGTGCAGACGGTGGTGATGCGTTAGGAGCAAAGCTTGATGGAAAACTGTATGGTTTCCCATTCTGTGTTGAAGCATTTGGCCTTCTTTATAACAAAACTGCCATTGAGAATATTATTGGTAAAGAGTTTAATCCAGATGATTATCAGACCTTAGATGAGTTTAAAACACTTTTAGATGAATTAAAAGCAGGTGGTATGGAGACACCGGTGATTTTAAACTCCGAGGATTGGTCCATTGGACAGCATTTCATTCAGTATACATATAAGATGCAGACCGGCAAGAAAGAAGATGCACAGAAGTTATTCGAGGATGTAAAAGCAGGTAATGCGACGTTTGAGGATAATGCAGTATTTAATGCAGTATTTGACACACTGGATGTCTTAATTGATGATAATATCAATAAAGCAGATCCACTGGCAGCAGATTATGACCTGAATGCAAGCTATTTAGCGGAAGGTGAGGCAGCATTCTGGTTAAATGGAAGCTTTGCATGGCCAGACACAAAAGAATATGTTGATGGTTCCATGGAATATGGCATTATGGCTTATCCTGTTAATGGTGATTTTCCATCTGTAGGAAAGATTAATGCAAATGCAACCAAGTTCTTTGCAATTGATAATGTAAAAGCAACTCCAGAACAGCAGGAAGCAGCAAAAGAGTTCTTAAACTGGCTGGTATATGATGAGGCTGGGCAGAAGGTATTGGTTGAGAAATGTGAGATCGTTCCGGCGTTTACCAATATTACTTTGGATCTGACAAATGATTTTAATAAGGGTGTAAAATCCTATGTTGATCAGGGAAGAACCAATGAGTATGTACCGCTTCCTTCTGATCACAGAAGCAGCCTTGCAGCGTATATGCAGAAATATCTGGCAGGTGAGATCGACAGAACAGAAGTAGCAAAACAGATGGATGAGTTCTGGAAAACCCACTAAAGCCCACTAAAACTCATGATTGACTGGAGACAGGCGTGGTTTCGGAGAGATGTCTCCCGAAACCACGCTTTTTCTATCATCGGAGCTGCCGATGACGGAATAGAAATGGTAAAGGAAGAAAAAGTATGAAAAGTAAAGAAAAATTCAGCAGTAAATTAGGTACCTTTCTGCTATTTGCAGGACCTGCAGTGATTTCGTTTGTTCTGGTGGTTATGCTTCCGATGGTTTATGGAATCTATCTGACCTTCACAAGCTGGGATGGATTCAGTGATGCAAAACCATTTGTCGGCATTGCGAATTATATCTCTGTGTTTAAAGACGTTGCTTTCTGGACTTCCCTCTGGATCACAGTAAAATATGTATTTTTATCCGTTATTTTTATTAATGTGATTGCATTCTGCTTGGCATATCTTTTGACCAGCGGGATCAAGGGACAGAATTTCCTTCGTGCAGGCTTCTTTACACCAAACCTGATCGGTGGAATCGTTCTGGGATATATCTGGCAGTTTATTTTTTCTAGGGTACTGGTGGATTTGAACAGCATTTTAAATCTTCCGATTTTTGCAAAATCCTGGCTTTCTTCCCCACAGGGAGCCTTTGCTGCCATGGTGATCGTAACAACCTGGCAGTATTCTGGATATATGCTGTTGATCTATATTTCTGGTTTTGTAAGCGTACCTCAGGATCTGATCGAGGCAGCAAAAATCGATGGAGGAACCTCCGGCCAGATCACCAGACATATCACGATGCCGATGATGGTACCAGCATTTGTTACCTGTATTTTCCTGTCTCTGGCCAGATGCTTTAAGGTTTATGACCTGAACCTGGCGTTGACGGCAGGTGGTCCTTATGACAGTACCAAGATGGCAGCTATGCACATTTATACGCAGGCATTTGAGAATCATCTGTATGGAATCGGACAGGCAGAAGCGCTGGTATTATTCCTGGTAATGGGTATTATCGCCTTTATCCAGATTTCAGTAGGAAAGTCAAAGGAGGTTGAGGCATAATGGCAAAAGAGGTAAAATCAGTTCAGGTAGGCGGCACAAAAAAACTGGTTATGGATGTAGTTAAGACCATTTTTGTTGTCTTTATGTTTTTGTTTTATATGATGCCATTTATTTTGGTCATTATCAATTCCTTGAAGAGAAAGGTTAATATTGTTAAAAATCCTTTGATGCTGATTGATGACAAAGGAGCCCAGCTTGTTAACTATGTGAAGGCATTTACGGAAATGGATTTTGGAGCTGCATTCTTTAATTCCATTTTGATAACAGGTGTCAGTGTATTCCTGATCCTGTTATGCTCATCCATGGCTGCATATTTATTTGTGAGAACCAATTGGCTGGCATGCCGGATCTTCTTTGCACTGATCGTGGCTTACATGGTAGTTCCCTTCCAGGTTATCATGATTCCGCTGGTTTCTATTTACGGTAATATTTTTGGAATCTTAAATTCCAGGGCGACATTGATCTTTATGAACCTGGGATTCGGAACGGGTATGGCCATATTTATGTGTCATGGATTTATTAAAACAAATGTTCCTATGGCATTGGAGGAGGCAGCAAAAATCGATGGTTGTACCAGATTACAGATTTTCTTTAAAATTGTACTTCCACTGATGAAGCCAATTTTATCAACCATCACAATTTTAAATACGTTAGGTCTTTGGAATGACTATCTGTTACCAAACCTGGTATTAGGAAAGAAAGCATTGTACACATTGCCGTTGGCGATCCGTACCTTCTATGGAACATTCTCCAATGACCTTGGAAAAATCATGGCTGCACTGGTTATGATCGTGGCACCAATTATTGTGGTGTACATCTTCCTTCAGAAATACATCATCGGCGGAGTTGTGGCAGGTGCAGTAAAATCGTAAAAGCAGCAGCCTACAGAAAGGACAGAATTTATGGCTACGATTAAAGATGTTGCCAGTAAGGCAGGAGTATCGATCACAACCGTGTCCAGAGTCATGAACGACAGAGGACCTTTAAGTGAGGCGACGAAAAAGGCGGTTCATGATGCGATGGAGGAATTGGGATATTTTCCAAATGATGTAGCCCGCGCACTTGGAAAAAACAGTCTGAATATCATGGGATTGATCGTACCTACGATTAAGCATCCTTTTTTTGGCGAACTGGTGCATGCGTGTGAGGATGAAACCTATCGCCGTGGTTATAAATTGATGGTAGTTGCTTCTGATTATAATGAAGAAAAAGAAAAACGCTGCATGGATATTTTAAGAAGAAATATGGTGGATGGAATCTTTTATGCGTCACATTTTCTGAGCAGAGAATTTTTGGAGGAGCTTCGGGTTCCGGCAGTGACGCTGAATAACGAGTTTTCCGGTCTTCCTGTGATCCATTCGGATGATGTCCAGGGCGGTTACATGACAGCCCGCCATCTGATCGGAAAAGGCTGTAAACGTATGGTCCACATCAGTGGACAGCAGGATCTGCATCTGTCGGCGGATGCAAGAATGACTGCGTTTATAAAAGAATGTGAACGGCAGGGTGTGGCCTGTAAGGTATATTCCGCCAGTGAGCAGATGCTGTGGGATATGGAATATATGCCTTTGATCAACCGGATTTTTATGGAAAATCCGGATATGGACGGAATTTTTGCAAGCTCAGATATCATTGCAGCCCAGTGTATCCAGATGGCGGGAACCTTGGGATACCGGATTCCGGAGGATATCAAAATTGTTGGATATGATGATATTTGTCTCAGCCGTCTTTTATATCCGCCGCTGACAACGGTCCATCAGGATATTAAAGGGCTGGCAAAGACAGCGATGGATACGGTTGAGGAGCTGATCGAAGGGAAACAGGTGCCGGAAAGCCAGGTGGTTTCTGTGTCTTTTGTAGAAAGGAAAACGACATGAGTTTTAAGAAAGTAAGTAATCAGATCATGCTGATCACTTATGCGGACAGCATGGGAAAGAATTTAAAGGAACTGGAAGAGATTTTAACAACACAAGTAAAGGGAGCCATTGGCGGACTGCATATCTTACCGTTTTTTCCATCTTCTGCAGACCGTGGATTTGCGCCAATGACTTACCGGGAAGTAGATCCGGCCTTTGGTGACTGGGAGGATATTGAGCGTCTGGCATCGAAGTATTATCTGATGTACGACTATATGATCAATCACGTATCTGCCCACAGTCCGGAATATCTGGATTATCTGGAGAAAAAAGATGAGTCAGAATACCGGGATTTCTTTATCCGTTTTCAAGATTTCTGGGAAAACGGATATCCGACACAGGAACAGCTGGAAAAGATCTATAAGAGAAAGGCCGGTGGTCCGTCTGTGAAGGCAGAGTTTGCAGATGGGAGCAGTGAACTGATCTGGAGTACCTTCAGCTCAGAACAGATCGATCTGGACTGCAGCCAGCCAAAGGTAAAAGAATTTATCCGTAAAAATCTGGAATTCCTGGCAAAACATGGCGCGGCTTTGATCCGGCTGGATGCATTCGGCTATGCGACCAAGAAGCCCGGAACCAGCTGCTTTTTCCTGGAACCGGAGGTCTGGGACCTGTTAAAGGAAACTCAGGATATGATGGCGCCGTATGGGATCAAAGCGCTTCCGGAGATCCATGAGACATATTTTACCCAGTTAAAGCTGGATGCCAGAGGATATGATGTGTATGATTTTGCACTGCCGCTCCTGGTATTGCAGGCATTGTATTTTGGCGATGCCATTTATCTGAAAAACTGGATGAAGATCTGTCCGAAGCACCAGTTTACAACATTGGATACCCATGATGGGATCGGGGTAATGGATACTTATCATCTTATTCCGGATGATGAAATTGACCGGACACTGGAGAGGCTGTATGAGATCAGCTCTGTCACAAAGGGCATCAGCACCAAATCCTCTCATACTTATTTTGATGCATATCAGGTGAACTGTTCTTATTTCTCTGCTCTGGATGAGGATGAAAATGTGTATCTGTTAGCCAGGGCGATCCAGTTTTTTACACCTGGCATTCCGATGGTCTATTATATGGGCATGCTGGCAGGGGTTAATGATCTGGAGCTGTTAAAAAAGACTGGTGGCGGCCGTGATATTAACCGGAGATATTACACAAAAGAGCAGGCTGAGGAAGCATGCAGGCAGCCGGTGGTACAGAAATTGCTTCGTATGATGGAGCTGCGAAATACTCATCCAGCTTTTGATGGAGAACTCCGGATTTTAGACAGCGATCCTTATACACTTTCTGTCTGCTGGAGCAAAGAGCAGGAATGGGCACAGCTGGATGCGGATCTCCGGACAAAAGAATGGAAGATCGTTTATACGGAACAGGGAAAAGAAAAAGCTTTTGCATAGAATCAGGAGGCAAGTGAGGAGAATATGGAAAGTAGATTGGAGCGCTGCAGCTTAAAGGAAGCGGGAATTTCTGCTTCTGGGGTACAAAAATTTCTGGATGAGATCCAGGCCGGAGGCTACCACCTTCACAGCCTGATGCTTACCCGTCACGGAAAAGTGGCATACGAGTGCAGCTGGAAGCCATATCAGATGGATGAGGTACATCTGATGCATTCTTTCACGAAGGGCCTGGCGGCGACTGCCATTGGTATTCTGGAGGGAGAGAAGCGGATATCACTGGAGGATTCTCTGATCTCTTATTTTCCAGAATATCAGGTGGATGACCAGGACGGAAAATTGGAGCAGATCACGATCCGGACCCTGCTAACGATGAGCAACGGTCATCCGGATGTTCCGGACCGTCATGGGTGTGATGATGAAGTCCGTACTTTTTTAGAATATCCGATCGTGCATGAACCGGGAACCGTGTTTATGTATGATTCGATGGGAACCAATATGCTGGCGGCAGTTGTGAAACGTGTGACCGGCTATAATCTGTTCCAGTTCTTGCGGTTCCGGGTTTTAGAGCCAATGGGAATCTATGGAGTGGACTGTGACAGCTGTACTTCCGGAAAAGACCAGGGCGGCGGCGGAAGCCGTCTGAAGACCGAGGATATGGCCAAGATCACGATTCTGTATTTAAATAAAGGAAAATGGAATGGAAAGCAGCTGGTTCCAGAGGACTGGATCGAACGGATGACAACGATGCAGTTTGAGAAGAGCATGGATGCTTCAAATCCGGACTGGGAGGACTGGAAGTGCGGATATGGTTTCCAGGTATGGATGTGCCAGATACCAAACACCTTCCGGTTTGACGGCATGTTTGGACAGTTTGGCATCGTGCTTAAGGATTACGATGCGTCTGTTGTGACGACCTGCGGCGAGGCATATACAGAAGCAGTGCTGCGGCTGGTCTGGAAATATCTGGTTCCGGCCATGAAGGGCGCAGATGAGGATTCCGAACAGACAGAACGGGAACTGGAACAAAGAAAAGCATCGTTACATATTGCGTGGCCGCTGGAGCATGAGACGACTCCTGCGCAGACAGAAAAGCTCTGGACAGAGCTTCTTGGAAAAACGATCGTGTTTCCGGAAAACCAGGTGTCGGTGCTGGCAGAAAGCCGAGTGAACAACTGCTATACCTCGACCTGGACAGAACAGCACAGAACTGGTATCCAGTCGCTTCGGCTGGAACAGACAGATGACGGGATCGTGCTTTGCTTTGAAGATAACTGCAACCGCGGAAGACTCCCGGTAGGAGATGGGGCGGAGCCCAAACGGGGGCTTCTCTGTTCCCTGTGGGGAGATTATGAGGTGTGGACGGCTGCAAGGTGGCTTTCAGATGGAAGACTTTGCATGCAGATCCGTATGGTAAATGGAGAATACTATCAGGTATTTACCATGAAAAAGGAGAACGATGGCATCGTTGTGCAGATCTACAGTGGTCCATGGGACAGAAGGGTTGGAAGACCGGAAGGAAAAGAATATCACTGCAGCCTTTTGCAGTAACAATGCCAGACAATTCTGAAATGAAATTGAGGTTTATGGTATGAAAAAAGAGGAAGAGATTTATGAAGCAAGGTTTCAAAAGCATATCGATGAGTTGAAATGGCTTTATATGGAATTGTATGACGTTCAGGAGCATTTTGATGAATTGTGCGCTTCTATGAAACAATTCTATGACACCAGGAAAAAGGTATTAAAAGCTTCTGATCTGACCCGGGAGGCAGACCCGGATTGGTATAAGGGAAGCGATATCCTGGGCATGATGATGTACACGAAGATGTTTGGAGGCAATTTAAAAGGGGTTAAGAAGCATCTGGATTATTTAAAGGAGTGCGGGATCAATTATCTTCATCTGATGCCACTGATGGAATCTCCGAAGGACCGTTCTGACGGTGGATACGCAGTGGCAGATTTCAGAAAGGTACAGCCGGAGCTGGGAACGGTCCGGGATCTGGAGTCACTGGCTTCGGAATGCCGGAAACAGGGGATCAGCATCTGCCTGGATTTTGTCATGAACCATACTTCCGAAGATCATGAGTGGGCAAAGCGTGCAAGAGCAGGGGAAAAAGAGTACCAGGACCGCTATTTCTTTTATGATAACTGGGATATCCCGTCACAGTTTGAAAAAACAGTCCCGCAGGTATTTCCAACCACAGCTCCTGGTAATTTCACCTGGCTTCCGGAGATTGAGAAAGTGGTCATGACCACGTTTTATCCCTATCAGTGGGATCTAAATTATGCGAATCCTGTGGTTTTCAATGAGATGATGTATAATTTCCTGTATTTTGCAAATCTGGGCATTGATATCATCCGGATCGATGCGGTTCCGTACATCTGGAAAGAGCTTGGAACCTCCTGCAGAAATCTGCAGAAGGTCCATACGATCGTCCGGATGATGCGTATGATCGGTGAGATCGTGTGTCCTGGAATTCTGCTGCTTGGTGAAGTGGTGATGGAACCGGAAAAGGTCGTGCCTTATTTTGGAACGCCAGAGAAGCCGGAGTGCCATATGCTCTACAATGTGACGACCATGGCAACCATCTGGAACACTGTGGCAACGAAGGATACCAGACTTCTGGAAAAACAGCTTGACAGTGTGTATCATCTGCCGGGCGAATATACCTTCCTGAATTATCTGCGGTGTCATGATGATATCGGCTGGGGACTGGATTATGACAGTCTTGGAGGCTGGGGCATGGATCAGGTGGCCCATAAGCAGTTCTTAAATGATTTCTTTACAGGAAAATATAAAGAAAGCTTCAGCAGAGGTGTTCTCTATAATGATGATCCGGTCAGCAGAGATGCCCGTTTCTGCGGAACAACTGCCTCCATGTGTGGGATTGAGGAGGCTTTGGAGAAGCAGGATGAAGGAAAAATGGATCAGGCGATCCGCCTGGATCTGATGCTGCATGGATTTATGCTGCAGCAGTCCGGAATCCCGGTGATCTACAGCGGAGATGAGGTCGGCGCATTAAACGATAACCATTATAAAGAGGATCCGGAGAAGGCAGAGGATTCCCGTTATATCCACAGAGGCCAGTTTGACTGGAAACTGACAGAGAAGATTCCGCAGGAGGGAACGGTCCAGAACCGTATCTTTTATGGTCTTCGCAGGATGGAAGAGATCCGCATGGAGCATGAAGTATTTTCTTCCGATGCGCTTGCAAGAACCATGGATATGGAGGATGATTCGATCCTTGGCATTCTGCGGACAGGAGAGACCGAAGAGATGCTTGGCGTTTATAATTTCAGTGATGCTCCGAAAAAGGTTTCGCTGCAGGAAACATGGACAGATCTGTTAAATGATGAAACATATGATACAGAGCTTTCATTAAAGCCTTATGACTTTAGGTGGATGATCAGAAAGTGAGGGAAAGCAGAATGAAGGTAATGGCACACAGAGGCTACAGCGGAAAGTATCCGGAGAACACGATGCTGGCCTTTGAAGAGGCAGCAAAAACCGGTGCAGTCGGAATTGAGCTGGATGTTCAGCTGACGAAGGATGGACAGGTGGTGGTGATCCATGATGAGAGGATCGACCGTACCACAGACGGAAGCGGATGGGTAAAGGACTATACCTATGAAGAATTAAAAAAATTCAATGCCGCCAGGGTAAAAGGTGATCAGTTTGGATTTCAGCCGATCCCATCCTTTGAAGAGTACTGTGCCTGGGCAAAGAACCAGTCATTGTTTACCAATGTGGAATTAAAGACCAGCATCATTTATTATCCGGAGATCGAAGAGAAAACGATCGCTCTGATCCGCAAGTATGGTCTGGAGGATCGGATCATCTTTTCGTCATTTAACCATTTGTCAATCCTGAGGATGAAGGAACTGGCCCCGGAAATCCCTTGTGGTGCTTTAGTTGGTGACCGGGGATTAAAATATGCAGGATTTTATTGTGAACGCTTTGGATTTGAATTTTATCATCCGGATTTCGCAACCCTGACAGAGGAGGATGTAGAGGAATGTAAGGCGCATGGGGTTGGTATCAATGCGTGGACAGTCAATGGCATGGAAGGGCTGGAGAAACTGGTGGAATGGGATTGTGAAGGAATTATCACAAACTACCCGGACGTTCCTGTGAAATATTTCAAAGCAAGGAACAATGATTAGGAGGGATCACTCATGGCACTGATGCATATCAATTTTCATTCGGACGTTTTAAATATGGATACCAAGATCTGTGTGATCATGCCGCAGCGGATGCAGGGAATCGGACTGGCAGGAAGCGAGGACAGTGAAAACTATCCTGTTCTGTGGCTTCTTCATGGGCGGAGCGATGATGATACCATATGGATGCGGAGGACTTCGATCGAGCGCTATGCGGCACCTCTTGGCATCATGGTCATCATGCCGGAAGTCAGCTACAGCCGTTATCTGAATATGGTACATGGTCCAAGGTATTTCGATTACATATCCAGAGAACTGCCGGAATTCTGCGAAAAACTGTTCCCGAAGATGAGCCGGAAGCGGGAGGACCATTATATTGCCGGTCTTTCTATGGGCGGCGGCGGTGCGATGTGGGTAGGGCTGCAGAAGCCGGAGCAGTACGGTACGATCTGCATGCTCTCCACAGGAGGGATTGCTCCTTTAGAGGGTCTGTGGCGTTCTAAGAGCGGAGATGATATCTTTTACCGCAAATGTAACGAGGATATCTATGGAACGCCGGATTCTGACAGTCTGGCCGGAACAGAGTACGATATCCTGAAGCTGATCCGTGAGACAGAAAAGAAGCATCCGGTTGTTCCGAAGGTATATCATGCCATGGGAACAGAGGATGTCCGTTATCCGGTGGCGATGAAGATCAAGGAAACCTTTGAAAGTATCCCTGGAAATCCATATAATTATGAATACCACGAGGGTCCGGGAGTCCACGAGTGGGTCTTCTGGGATGAGTGGATCCATCATTTTCTGGATACTGTCGTACAGAAAGGAGGTCAATAACATGGCTCTGATCCTGAATCATTTTTATTCTTCAGCACTGACAGAATGTAATTCCATGACGGTTATCGCTCCTGTGGAGACATGGCCAGACAGAAAATTTCCGGTATTATGGCTGCTTCCGCCGGTTGGAATGGATCATACTGCATGGCAGCGACATACCTGGATCGAAGAAATGGCAGAGAAAAAGGGAATCCTTGTGGTCATGCCGGATATGAAATTAAGCTATGGACTGGATATGAAATACGGATTTGCGTATGAGAAGATGCTGACCCAGGAGCTTCCTGAGCTGATTTCAGATTATTTCCCTGTGGACTTAAATAACCAGATGATCATCGGTGTAAAGGAAGGCGGGTATGCAGCGCTGCGGGCGGCTTTTCGACATCCGGAACAGTATCAAATGGCTGCATCCTACAGCTGTGGTTCTCTGACAGAAGAGAGGGTTCCGGAAGAACTTCATAAGCAGGTAGAGAATGCATTCGGAACCTGGAAGCTGGAAGAACTCCGGGGTACAGAATATGATCTGAATACACTTTTCGAGAATCTGCCGCTTGAGAAACATGGAGAGATTTCCTTAAAAATATGTCTGGAGTATTCCAAAGAGGATGCCTATGCAGCTTCTGCGGGGATTCTGGCAGAAAAATTGAAGCATAGTCCAGTGGTGAAACAGAGAATCCGTGTTTCAGAGCATGAGATGAACTGGAAGCAATGGATGGATGCATTGGAAAGAGAAGAGATAGGGTAACAGTAGAAAAAGGACATCTGATCGTGTGATGGAAGAGCTTGCCATCACACAAACAGATGTCCTTTTGATGTGGTATAAAAAAAGTTGACACCTCATTCTCAAGGATTTGAGATATAATCAAGAGGATAAGGAGAGTGGACAAAATGGCAGGAAACAGACAATATGACCATGAATACAAAGTACAGGCGGTGAAACTCGCTAAAGAAATTATGAACAGCGCAGGTGGCAGGTGCCACGATAATGCCCGGTGTGAGAGCATGTGGGCAAGAATGAAAACAGAACTGCTATATGATCGTTATGATACAGAGAAAATGACTACGGATGAACTTAAGACAATCATCTGGAGATATTTCACCAGTTACTGGAATAACAGGAGGATCTGCTCCACTAATAGAGGTCTTCCCCCAATGATCAAAAGACAACAATATTACGCTTCCCTGAAGGAAGCAGCATAGGGTTCAAAATCCTTGAGGAAAATGTGTCAACTAATATTGACAATATCATTCAGAGAATCTGACAGAAGAGCAGAAAGAAGTTCTAGGGATATGGAACGATCTGAGTACAAATGAGCAGGAAACAGTAATGTCAATGCTGCGTGGACTTCGGAAGTAGGAGAACAGTTCGGTATATGTATCGACTGTTCTTTTTTTGTTTTTGAACGTTAAAACGGTAATGTTTTTCTTGTGCAAAGTGGAGTGAGGAAGTATAATAAAATTAATTTTTTTGTATGATTTTAAAAGTTTTAAAAGGATGATTGGCAAACCAGATGAAAGTCTGGGACGCAAAGCTACAGGGCCTGTAAAATGGCAGCCAGTTGCATAAAATGAGATGCACTGTCTGTTTGACAGTATTTTTTTGAGGAATTCATTTATCAACTGGAGATACGGCAGAAGATAATAAGCTGAATATGGAAATTGCTGAATTTGTGCTTCGGAATGAAGGTACTGATGTGACAAAAGCATGGAATGGCCAGAATGTTGTTGAGCTATTCAGAAAAGGTGAATCTGGTGAATTTGTTGTTATTCTTATGGACATTATGATCTGGTCTCTGGACAGAGAGGATGCAAAGATATGATCATTGCCATGACAGCAAATGCGTTCAAGGAGGACGGAATAAAAGCAAAAAAAGCAGGAATGCTATAAAGCTATCGGAGATAGTTCTGAAATCAGGCTGAAGGATACAGGGTGAGGAATATGAAACAGTTAATAATACCAGAAAAAGTACAAAAAGAGATGCTTGCAGATTTTATGAGCATGGGGGAAACCAAGGGGCTGATCGGCGGATATTGTGAGGATGAGTTTCCGATTTACTATGCCAATGAAGAAATGGCATTGATGCTTGGTTACGATACAGTGGAAGAACTGGTTGAAGCAATTGATGGAAAAGTTATTCATACGATTCATCCTGATGACAGAGAACAGGTCATAAAAGATATCGGGGGCAAGTACTATGAGGGATTAACCTATGAGACCACATATCGTATGCCGCGAAAAGACGGATCCTGGTTCTGGACGGTTGATAAAGGAAAAGTCATACGGACAGATGAGGGGAAACTGGCGATTATCAGCGCCTGCTATGATATGACGTCTTTCGTGGAACGGCATAAGAAACTGGAAGAGCAAAATATCCTGTCGCAGGCGACAATCAATCAAATATCTGGTGGTTATCACAGATGTTCTCTGGAAGAAGGTCATCCATTCTTATATATCAGTGACAGGTTTCTTTCTATTCTTGGCTGGACCAGAGAAGAGATCAAGACAATATTTGATAATGATAATAAGGAGGCTGTGGATATTGTTTCCCAGTCAGTTCCAGGCAGATTTGATTTTATTTTTATGGACATCATGATGCCGGTAATGGATGGATTAGAAGCAGCCAGACAGATAAGGAAATTGAACCGTGTAGATACAAAAGAGATACCAATCATTGCCATGACAGCTAATGCATTTCAGGATGATATCAGGGAGTGCATAGTTGCCGGAATGAATGCACATATTGCAAAACCCATTGACAGTAAAAAAATAGAGGATACTTTGCAAATGGTTTTAAATCAGAAAATACAGTAAGACAATTTCGATTGCCGGAAAAGGAAGAAATAGATGAGTAACAGAATGAATGCAGGTAATAGAAAAAAGAGCAGGATCCGACAATGCGGCAGCCTTTTATTGTGCGGTATTCTTTGTATCATATTCCTTGCAGTCCCAGCCAGGGCAGCAGGTTCAGAGGCAGACCGTGAAGCGGCAGAAAAAACCAGTACAGATAAAGCACATTCTGAGGTGGTTAAGGTTGGCTGGTATGAAGATTCTTACCATATCACAGGTAAGAACGGAAACCGGAGTGGTTATGGCTATGAGTATGAGCAGGCGGTGTCTGCCTATACTGGCTGGGATTATGATTATGTAACCGGAAACTGGGAAGAACTGTTGAAAAAGCTGCAGGATGGTGAGATTGACCTGATGAGTTCCCTGTCCTATACGGATGAACGTGCTAAAACTATGTTGTTTTCAGACCTTCCGATGGGGGAAGAAAAGTATTATCTCTATGCAGATCTGGCAAATTCAGATATTTCAGCATCAGATATCTCAAGCTTAAATGGCCAGTCTATTGCCATGATGGAGAACAGTGTGCAGACAACGCAGTTTTATGACTGGGAGAAAAAATATAATGTAAAAACAAAGCATGTATTTGTAAACAGTATGGATCAGGCAATGGAAATGTTTGGAAAACATGAGATCCAGGGAGTAATTTCCACAGAGACGTCTATCTGGGTAAATACAGGTTTGTCCGCAGTATTTACAACAGGTGGATCTGAGATTTATTATGGAATCAATAAAAACCGTCCTGATCTGAAAGAAGAACTTGGCAGTGCCATGCGTGCTATGGAAAATGATAAACCTTTTTATTCCGATGATCTTTATAAACAGTATATTGCAACTCAGTCTGTTGCAGTCCTTTCCAGTGATGAGCAGGAGTGGTTGAAACAACATGGGGCAATCCGGGTAGGATATCTGGAAAATGATCCGGGTTTCAGTGCAGTTGATCCACATAGTGGCAAATTGATGGGTGTGGTTAATGATTATGTTGAATATGCTTCGAATTGTTTTGAGCAGCCACTGGAATTTGATCTGGTTGGACTGGATTCGCAGGAAGCGTTGATACAGGCAGTGAGGGACGATAAAATTGATATGATTTTTCATGTCGATCAGAATCCCTATTATGCCGAAAAGAATGGCTTATCATTATCCAATACTGTTTTATCGCTTCCCTTCGCTGCTGTGACTGCACAGGAGGCTTTTAACGAAAGTGCAGAAAATACAGTTGCCATCGCAAAAGAAAATTCCAAATATAAATGGTATGTTACTTATAATTATCCAGATTGGAATATTAAAGAATATAATTCGATAAAAGATGCGGAGCAGGCAATCCGTAATGGGAACGCAGACTGTTTTATTGCCAGGTCCGGACAGGCAATGGATTATGTCAATGACAAAAAAATGCACAGTGTGTTTCTGACCAAAACTGCAAATACATTATTTGCAGTAGACAAGGGAAATACGATCCTTATGTCGATCCTGAATAAGACTTTGAAATCCATCCAGACTTCAAAGCTGACGGGAGCAGTAACCATGTATGAAGATTCTTTAAAAAAAGTTACGTTTAGTGATTTTGTGAAGGATAATTTCCTGCAGGTTATCATTATGTTTTCTCTGGTATTTATACTGATACTGGGAATGTTCATTCATTTGCTGAAAAAGGCAAAAGCTGCTGAGAGGAAGGCAAGAGAATCCAAGATACAGGCAGAAAAAGCAAATGCTGCGAAGTCTGCGTTCCTTTTTAATATGTCCCATGATATCAGGACACCAATGAATGCAATTGTTGGATTTACAGATATTGCCATGAAGAGGAAGCCGGACAAAGAGGTGGAGAATTGTCTGAAAAAGATCAGGCAGAGTTCAGAATATCTGATGACACTTATTAATGATGTGCTGGACATCAGCCGCATTGAAAGCGGTAAACTGGAATATAAACCAGTACCGGTAGATCTCAGGGATATGACAGATACTGTTTTGTCGATTGCAAGGGGATATACAGAAAATCGAGACCTTAATTTTTATGTTTCAAGAGAAGAACTAAAAAATCCTTATGTGATGGCGGATGAACTCAGAATCAGGGAAGTATTGCTCAACATTATCAGCAATGCAGTCAAATTTACAAAAGACGGAGGTACTATTTCATTTGCGGCAGAAAACTGTCCAGGCAATGATGAGCACCATACGATCGTACGCTATCGTATATCGGATACCGGGATTGGTATGAGTGAGGAATTCCAGGCCAGAATATTTGATGAGTTCAGTCAGGAAAATGGTGGGGCAAGAACCAGTTATAAGGGAACCGGACTGGGAATGGCCATTGCCAAACAGTATGTAGATCTTATGGGTGGAAAAATTGAGGTCAGCAGCAGAAAGGGGATTGGTTCAACATTTACGGTAGAAATCCCCCTGCTTATAGCAGAACAGATATTGATTGAAAAGGAAGAAACGTTAAGGAAAGATATGGATTTACATGGTCTGCATGTCCTTTTGGCAGAGGACAATGATTTAGACGCAGAGATAGCAGTAGCTTTATGGGAAGAACAAGGGATGATTGTAACCAGGACTGTCGATGGTAAATCTGCCCTGGCACAGTTTTGCAATACAGCTCCGGGGACCTTTGATCTGATCTTGATGGATATTATGATGCCGGAAATGAATGGATATGAAACGACAACAGCTATAAGAAATCTTCCGGACCGTCCGGACGGAAAGAAAATACCTATTATTGCAATGACGGCAAATGCATTTGCAGAGGATGTACAGGCTGCTTTGAATGCCGGGATGGATGATCATGTGGCGAAGCCGATTGATATGAGTATTTTAATATCTGTCATAACAAAATATATAGAACGATGATTCATTCGATGAAAAATTGTATTGAAGGAAACACTCGTTTTTAGGTTCCAGGCTTTGACGAATATTCGAACAACTTGATAAAAAGTTCGACGAATAAGGCGAAATATTTGGGCTTCGGGAAAGATTATGTTGCGGAAACGCAGGAAATACCGTATAATAATGCGGTCTGATCTGCATAAAATGATGCTTTTTACCATCTGGTGAAAGGTAATGAAGAAATTGTGTGCATTTCAGAAAAAATTTTTTTGTAACAATAGCATCTGGATAGCAGAAAAATGTCTGCGTAAAAAAATAGTTGACAAATTCTGTTTGTTCAGTTAAGCAACAAATTCAGTAACAAAATGGGTTAGAAACGGGCGGTTTTATTTCGCCCGTACATTAAGAAAAAGCAGGTAAAATAAGCATTTATGAGAAAATTAGCATTGAGTGATGAGATACTGTTAAGTGTCCAGCAGCCCGCCCGTTATATCGGCGGCGAATTTAATATGGCAGAAAAAGTTCCAAATGAACAAATGATAAGATTTGCCATGTGTTTCCCGGACGTTTATGAGATTGGCATGTCCCATCTTGGCATGCAGATCCTTTACGCCATGTTCAACAAGCGGGAAGATGTATATTGTGAACGTGTCTTTTCTCCCTGGCCGGATTTAGATGCCATTCTGCGAAAAAAGCACATTCCTCTCTTTGCCCTGGAAAGTCAGGATCCGATCAAAGCCTTTGATTTTCTGGGCTTTACCATTCAGTACGAGATGTGCTATACCAATATCCTTCAGGTACTGGATTTAAGCGGAATTCCTCTTCATGCAGAGGACCGAAAGGAAAATGATCCCATTGTAATCGGAGGTGGTCCCTGCGCCTACAATCCGGAACCGCTGGCCCCGTTCTTTGATATGTTCTACATCGGAGAGGGAGAGACTCAGTATGACAATCTCTTTGATCTGTATAAGGAGATTCGGAATAACGGCGGAAACCGCTGGACATTCCTGGAGGCTGCTGCCAAGCTGCCTGGTATTTACGTCCCCATGTTTTACGATGTGACCTACCATGAGGATGGCACGATTGCAGAATTTAAACCAAATACCCCTGGTATTCCGGCCACCATTGCAAAGGAGCTGGTGGTCGATATGGATGATGCTCCATATATTGAAAATCCTATCGTTCCTTTTATTAAAGTTACACAGGATCGCGTAGTCCTCGAAATTCAGAGGGGCTGTATTCGCGGCTGCCGATTCTGTCAGGCAGGAAATATTTACCGGCCGCTTCGAGAACACAGTCTGGAATATTTAAAGAGCTACGCCCGCCGGATGTTAAAAAACACCGGACATGAGGAAATTTCCCTCAGCTCTTTAAGCTCCAGCGACTATACGTATTTAAAAGAGCTGGTTACCTTTCTGATTGATGAATTTCATGGAAAGGGTATCAACATTTCTCTTCCTTCCCTGCGAATTGATGCTTTCTCCCTCGACGTAATGAGTAAGGTACAGGATGTTAAAAAAAGCAGTCTGACGTTTGCTCCAGAGGCTGGAAGCCAGAGACTGCGCGATGTTATTAACAAGGGACTGACAGAAGAAGTGATTTTAAAAGGCGCATCGGAGGCCTTCCATGGCGGATGGAACAGGGTAAAGCTGTATTTTATGCTGGGACTTCCGACGGAAACTGTGGAGGACATGGAGGGCATTGCCCTGCTTTCTGAGAAGATTGCAGAGCTTTACTATGACGAGATTCCAAAGGAGCAGCGCAATGGCAAGGTCCAGGTTGTAGCCAGCTCCTCCTTCTTCGTTCCCAAACCCTTTACCCCCTTCCAGTGGGCAAAAATGTGCACAAAAGAAGAATTTTTGGAACGAGCTTATCTAGTCAAGGACAAGTTTAAAGAAATGCTGAACAGAAAGAGCCTGAAATACAACTACCATGAGGCAGATCTGACCGTATTGGAAGGAATTCTTGCCCGCGGTGACCGGCGCGTAGCTCCGGTTCTGGAAGAGGCATACCACAAAGGCGCCATGTTTGATTCCTGGGGAGAATATTTTAATAACGACATCTGGATGAAAGCTTTTGAAACCTGCGGCGTAGATATGGATTTCTACACCGTCCGAGAGCGCAGTCTGGATGAAGTTTTCCCTTGGGATTTTATCGATGCCGGTGTTACCAAGGAATTTTTAAAACGGGAATGGCTGGCTGCTGTCAGTGAAAAAGTAACGCCAAACTGCCGTCAGCAGTGTTCCGGCTGCGGTGCCCGTCAATATGGAGGAGGTGTCTGCTTTGAAGATAAGAATTAAATTTGCCAAGGAAGGCACCATGAAGTTTATCGGTCATTTGGACGTTATGCGCTATTTTCAAAAGGTGATGCGCCGGGCCGATGTCGATATTCGCTACAGTGAAGGATTCAGTCCTCATCAGATTATGTCTTTTGCTTCTCCTCTGGGAGTAGGCATGGAAAGCCGGGGCGAATATGTAGATATTGAAGTACTGAGTACCGATTCTTCCGAAGAAATGCTCCGCCGCATAAACGGTGCAATGACAGAGGGAGTGGAAGCGCTTTCTTACCGTCTTCTTCCCGATACCGCTGCCAATGCCATGTCTCTGGTTGCTGCTGCCGACTACACCTTGAGATTCCGTGAAGGATATGAACCGGAGGATCCCGCCTCTTTTGTCCGCGGTTTAAAGGATTTTCTGAAACAGGAACAGATTCTGGTTATGAAAAAAACAAAAAAAGGGGAAAAAGAGGTTAATATCCGTCCTATGATTTACGAAATGGAAGCGGATGAAGAGAAAATTTTCCTGAAAATTGCCGCCGGAAGTGCTGCCAATTTAAAGCCGGATGTTCTGATTCGCGCTTATATGGAAAGCCAGGGAGAGACCATGGCTGATTTTGCACTGATGATCACAAGAAATGAATTATACGCGGATAGCGGTTCTGAAAACAGTCATCAGTTCCTTCCGCTGGAAGCCTTTGGTGAAAATATTGAATAAGCTGATTATTACAAAATGGAAAAACCGGATCCTGACTGTTTTATTTTCCGACAGACAGCCCCTGGAAATCGGTCTTGAGGAAAATACATCGATCCTTGGCAATATTTATATTGGTAAAGTAAATCGGATTGTTAAAAATCTGAATTCTGCCTTTGTTGATTTTGAAAAGGGACAGACAGGATACTACAGCCTTTCTGATAATCCCTGTATTCTCTATGCTGACGGTCATGAGGGAACCTTAAAAGCAGGAGATGAAATCATTGTACAGGTTGCCCGTGATGCTGTACGCACAAAGGATCCGGTTCTTAGCTCCAATCTGAATTTTACAGGTCAGTACGGAGTTTTGACAGCCAGAAAAACCATTGTCGGCTTTTCTTCTCGCATCAGTGACAAAGCTTGGAAAGAACAGCTGCGCCCTGTTTTGGAAGCTGCTCTCCAGGATGAAGCAGGGCTTATTGTCCGAACCAATGCATATGGTCATGAGGAGCAGCTGCTGGATGAGTTAAAAAAACTGCAGGTACTTTACCGGAATGTCCGTCAGGCTGCCGCATACCGTACCTGCTACAGCCTTCTCTATCGCCCAGATCCAGAGTACATTAAAACGATTCGCAGCTGCCCCTTAGGCAGTCTGGAGGAGATTGTAACGGATGTCCCAGAGGTTTTCGAGCAGCTTCGTTTGTATTTTGACAGCTGTGGTCCGGAACAGCAATGCTCCTTCCGACTTTATGAAGATTCCATGATCTGCCTTTCCAATCTGTATTCTCTGGAATCCGTCATGGATCGGGCCTGTCAAAAACGCGTCTGGCTGAAATCCGGCGGTTATCTGGTAATCGAATATACAGAGGCGATGGTTGTCATTGATGTAAATACCGGAAAATACTCTGGAAAAAAGAATCAGGACGATACCATCCGCATGACTAACCGGGAAGCCGCAGAGGAAATCAGCCGGCAGCTTCGGCTGCGGAATCTGTCAGGAATCATTATGGTTGATTTCATTGATATGAAACGTCAGGAAGACAAAAACGAACTGATGGATTACCTGAAAAGACTGGTACGTCACGATCCGGTCAAAACCACCGTTGTTGACATGACCCAGCTGAATCTGGTAGAAATCACAAGAAAAAAGGAAAAGAAACCACTCTGGGAACAGATTTCCCAGAAGGAATAAACCTAAAAGGGGATTGATAGCATGAAAATCATTATTGTTGGCTGTGGTAAAGTGGGGTTTACCCTGGTCGAACAACTGAATAACGAAGGACATGACATTACGGTTATTGATCGTGACGGTGCCAAACTGCGCGCTCTTACCGACAGTCTTGATGTTATGGGAGTAGAAGGAAACGGTGCAGTTTATCAGGTGCAGGCAGAAGCAGGTATTCAGGACACCGATTTGCTGATTGCAACCACCAACTCCGATGAGTTAAATATGCTTTGCTGTCTGATTGCTAAAAAGGCAGCAAACTGTCACACTATCGCAAGAATCCGAAATCCAGAATATTCTCAGGAGCTGTCCTTTATTCGAGAAGAGCTGAATCTCTCTATGGCAATTAATCCAGAGCTGGCTGCCGCTACAGAAATATCAAGGCTTCTGAAGTTCCCGTCAGCCATTAAGGTCGATACCTTTGCAAAAGGCCGTGTGGAGCTTCTGAAATTCCATATTCCTGCTGATTCCGTTCTTCATAACATGCAGGTATTGGAAGTATCTGCACAGCTTCACTGCAACGTGCTGATCTGCGCTGTAGAACGGGAAAACGATGTTATGATTCCTGACGGACGTTTCCGGATGCAGGCAGGAGACAAAATATCCTTTATTGGTTCTCCTGAAGAGGCCGCCAAGTTTTTCCGCCAGATTAACATTAATACAACAGCCATTGGCTCTGCCATGTTTGTCGGCGGCGGCAAGATTACCTATTATCTGGCCAAGCTTCTGGAAAACACAAAAATTAAAATTAAAATCATCGAACAGGATCTGAACCGCTGCAATGAGCTGAGTGAGCTGCTTCCCAAGGCTCTGATTATCCATGGTGACGGCTCTGATCAGAAGCTGCTTCTGGAAGAGGGACTGACACAGACAGAGGCCTTCTGTTCCCTGACCGGCTTTGATGAGGAAAATATCATGCTTTCCCTCTATGCCGCATCCATGACCACAGCCAAGCTGGTTACTAAAATCAACCGAATCGCCTTCGAAGATGTAATCCAGAAAATGAATCTTGGCAGTATCATTTATCCGAAGCTGATTACAGCGGACAATATTCTCCAGTATGTACGCGCTATGCAGAATTCTATGGGAAGTAATGTGGAAACCCTGTATAAAATTGTTGCAAACAAGGCAGAGGCCCTGGAATTCCGCGTTGGAAAGGACAGTCCGGTTGCCGGAGTCCCCCTGGAAAAACTGTCCTTCAAAGACAATCTTCTGATTGCCTGCATCAATCGAAACGGAAAAATCATTACGCCTCGAGGTAAGGATACGATTGAAACAGGAGATACGGTTATCGTTGTAACTACCCATTCCGGGCTGAAGGATCTGAAGGATATTTTAAAATAGAAGGTGCAGATAAATGAATATCAGTATGATTTTATATTTTCTCGGCTGGGTACTGAAAATCGAAGGTATTCTGATGATCCTTCCCTGTGCCATTGCCTTGATTTACCAGGAGCTTAGCGGACTTTATTTTCTTGGAATTGGACTGTTCTGTGTGACTTCCGGTTGGCTTATGTCGCGGAAAAAACCATCCAATACGGTCTTTTATGCAAAAGAAGGATTTGTCTCAGTGGCGCTGAGCTGGATTGTGCTCAGTATTTTCGGCGCGCTCCCATTTTATTTCAGCGGTGAAATACCGCTGTTTGAGGATGCTCTTTTCGAGGTTATTTCCGGCTTCACCACCACAGGAGCCAGTGTTCTTTCCGATGTAGAATCCCTGAGCCGCTGTATGCTTATGTGGCGTAGCTTTACCCACTGGATTGGCGGTATGGGAGTGTTGGTTTTCATCCTTGCAGTACTTCCTCTTGCAGGGGGCTACAACATGCACATTATGCGAGCAGAAAGCCCGGGACCATCTGTAGGAAAGCTGGTTCCCAGGGTAAAGCTGACTGCAAAAATCCTGTATGTGATCTACTTTTCCATGACAGTACTTCAGATCCTGATTCTTCTGCTCAGCGGTATGCCATGGTTTGACTCTCTGGCTATGAGTTTTGGTACTGCCGGCACCGGTGGCTTTGGAATACTGAATTCCAGCTGTGGAAGCTATACAACCTTCCAGCAAGCCGTATTTACCATATTTATGATCCTGTTTGGAATTAACTTTAACGTATATTACCTGTTCCTGATCAAAAAACCAAAGGATGCCCTTCACTGTGAGGAAATGAGGGGATATCTGGCAATTATTGCAGCAAGCATCCTGCTGATTGCCTGGAATATCCGCGAATATTATCCTACGATTCTCCAGGCCATCCATCACAGTGCGTTTCAGGTTGCATCGATTATTACAACAACGGGATATTCTACTGCAGATTTTGATTTGTGGCCATCATTTTCCAAAACGATTCTGGTCATTCTGATGTTTGTCGGCGCCTGCGCCGGCAGTACGGGAGGCGGTATCAAGGTATCACGTATTGCGATTGCATTTAAGACAGTGAAAAAGGAAATGTCCTCTCTGATTCATCCGAGAAGCATTAAAATTCTCAAATACGAGGGCAAACCGATTGAACATACTGTACTTCGCTCTATAAACACCTACCTGATCACTTATATGCTGATTTTTGCATGTTCCGTACTTCTGATCAGCCTGAACGAATTTGAGCCAACAACCAATTTTACTGCTGTAGCTGCAACGCTCAATAATATTGGACCTGGTCTGGAAAAAGTGGGACCCACCTGCAATTTTGGAATTTTTTCTCCTTTTTCCAAGTATGTGCTGATGTTTGATATGTTGGCTGGCCGTCTGGAGCTGTTCCCCATGCTTCTTTTATTCTCTCCTAGAACCTGGATGAAAGAGTAGAAGAGCAGACTGCTTTAAAACATTTTTTGCCTTTTTTAGAAAAACGGTTGACATTCGTTTCAGAACATGCTATTATTTTCGAGTATGCCGCACAATGAGGTCGATAAGAACCGGAGCAATCCGATCACCGAAGTTGGCGAGTAATGATAATAGGAGGTGCCATATGTACGCGATTATTGCAACAGGTGGTAAGCAGTACAAAGTAGCAGAAGGCGATATCATTAAGGTAGAAAAGCTTGGTGTAGACGCTGGCGAAACCGTTACGTTTGACCAGGTTCTTGTAGTGAACAACGGGGAGCTGTCCATCGGATGCCCGACTGTAGCAGGAGCAACCGTTACCGGAACCGTAGTGAAGGAAGCTAAGGCTAAAAAGGTAATTGTTTACAAGTATAAGAGAAAAACTGGATACCATAAGAAAAATGGTCACAGACAGCTCTATACCCAGATCAAGATCGACAAGATCAACGCTTAATTATGATTAATGTAACTGTTTTTGTTGATTCCGGACACAATTATCACGGTATTGAGCTTTTAGGTCATGCCGGCTGTGCCGATGATTACCAGGAAGGTCAGGAGCTTGTCTGCGCTGCAGTTTCAGCATTGACTCTGAATATGGCAAATTCTGTGGAACACTTCACAGAGGATCGGTTTACAGCAGAAGAAGAGGAAGAAAGTGGTCTGTTTCGCTTTCATTTCTCTGATAAATCCAGTCCGGAAGCAGCACTCCTTATGAATTCTCTGATATTCGGTTTACAGGATATTGAGGATACATACGGAGAACCGTATATAAAAATTCGATTTAAGGAGGTGTAAGAGATGTTTAAGATGAACCTTCAGTTATTCGCTCATAAAAAAGGTGTAGGTTCTACCAAGAACGGTAGAGATTCCGAGTCCAAGAGACTGGGTGCCAAGAGAGCAGACGGTCAGTTCGTATTGGCTGGTAACATTCTTTACAGACAGCGCGGTACCAAGATCCATCCGGGTCTGAACGTAGGACGCGGCGGCGACGATACTCTGTTCGCTACTGTAGACGGTGTTGTAAGATTTGAGAGAAAGGGCAGAGACAAAAAGCAGGTTTCTGTTTATCCGAGAACAATCAACGAATAATTTGACTGGCGGGCTTCATACTGATTCTGAGTATGAAGCCTTTTTTAAACCGGATTCTGGCGAAATCAATCAGCCAGACAGGAGTATCTCCTGTACCGGATGATTCGCAGCTGTCACAAAAGGAATGCCTGAGTGCAGAAAGGATAGGTGTATGGATGTTTGCAGACAGTGCCAAAATATTCATTAAATCAGGAAAAGGCGGAGATGGTCACGTAAGTTTCCGCAAAGAATTATTTGTTCCGGCAGGCGGCCCCGACGGTGGGGACGGCGGAAAGGGCGGAGACATTATTTTTGAAGTGGATCCGGGCCTGAACACTCTGACGGATTTCAGACATGTACGGAAATATGCAGCAAAAGATGGAGAACAAGGCGGAAAGAAGCGATGCCACGGTGCAAATGCCGAGAATCTGATCATTAAGGTTCCGGAAGGTACTGTAATCAAGGACTTTGAAACCGGTAAGGTAATCGCTGACATGTCCGGTGAAAATAAACGAGAAACAATTCTGCGGGGCGGAAAAGGCGGTCTTGGCAACATGAACTTTGCCACTCCTACCATGCAGGCTCCAAAGTATGCACAGCCAGGACAGCCAGGTCACGAGCTCTGGGTTACTTTGGAATTGAAGGTAATTGCAGATGTGGGACTGGTGGGCTTCCCCAATGTTGGCAAATCCACTCTGCTTTCCCGCGTATCCAACGCGCGTCCTAAAATTGCCAACTATCATTTTACAACCTTAAATCCTCATTTGGGAGTTGTTGACTTAGACGGCGGAGCCGGATTTGTTATGGCTGATATTCCTGGCCTGATTGAAGGTGCATCTCAGGGCGTTGGTCTGGGACATGCCTTTCTCCGCCATATTGAACGCTGCCGCGTTCTAATTCATGTTGTAGATGCTGCGGGAACCGAATGTCGAGATCCCATTGCGGATATCCGTGCCATCAATAAAGAACTGGAAAGCTACAATCCGCAGCTTCTGAAGCGTCCTATGGTAATTGCTGCCAACAAAATGGATGCTGTTTATGGAGAGGATGAGGATCCGCTTGAAAAACTGAAGAAGGAATTTGAACCTGAGGGAATTCGGGTATTCCCGATTTCTGCTGTCAGCGGAAAAGGCGTAAAGGAGCTTCTTTATGCCGTTTACCAGCTTCTTCAGACAACCAGCCAGGAACCTGTTGTATTTGAAAAAGAATTTGAAATTGAATATGCAGGAGATCGGAATCTGCCGTATACAGTAGAAAAGGAAGAGGACGGTATCTTTGTAGTAGAAGGTCCCCGCATTGAAAAAATGCTGGGTTATACGAATCTGGAATCTGAAAAGGGCTTCCAGTTCTTCCAGAACTTCTTAAAAGAAAACGGAATTCTGGACGAGCTTGAATCTGCCGGAATCCAGGAAGGTGATACGGTTCGGATGTACGGTCTTTCTTTTGACTATTATAAATAAAATAAAAAGGAGTAAGGATAAGTTATGACAAGCAAACAGAGATCTTATCTCAAGGGAATTGCCATGACCACAGAGCCTATTTTCCAGATCGGAAAATCCAGCGTAACTCCGGAGCTGACTGCAGCCATTGCAGAAGCTCTGGAAGCACGGGAGCTGATCAAAATTACTGTTCTGAAAAACTGCCTGGATGACGGAAAGTCTATCGCACAGGTTTTAGCAGAACGGACCCGTTCGGAAGTGGTACAGGTTATTGGCAAAAAAATTGTATTATATAAACCGGCCAAGGACGAATCCCGTCGGAAAATCGTACTGCCGGACTAAAGAAAAAAGGAGTGTGCAGTCATGGCAGAGATTGGTATCATGGGCGGAACCTTTGATCCCATCCACAATGGTCACCTGATGCTGGGACGTCAGGCCTATGAGGAGTATCACCTGGACGAGGTATGGTTTATGCCCTCCGGCAATCCGCCACACAAAAAGGATCATCTCGTTACAGATGCTGCTCTGCGCTGTAAAATGGTCCGTCTTGCCATTGAAGGTTTTCCCAAATTCCGGCTGTCCGAGTTTGAAGTGCAGCGCGCCGGAAACACCTACACAGCGGAAACTCTGCGGCTTCTGCACCTTCATTATCCGGAACATCGGTTCTATTTTATCGTAGGAGCCGATTCTCTTTATGAAATTGAGAACTGGTTTCATCCAGAGCAGGTTATGAGTCAGACAATTCTGCTGGCTGCCGGTCGTGAATATGCAGATGCTCCTCGAAATATGGAAGAGCAGATTGCTTATCTAAAAGAAAAATATAAAGCCGATATTCGGATGCTTCACTGCCGTGAGATGGACATTTCTTCTAATGAGCTGAGGGAAATGGAATCTCACGGACACCGGATCAGCCGCTATGTACCAAGGTCTGTAGAAAATTATATTCAAATCCACAAGCTGTACCAGGATTAACTGAAACAGGAGTGAGCTTTTATGATAACCATAAATGAACAGATTGTAACATTTCGTAAGCAGTTAAAATCAAAGCTGGATACCATGCGGTATGAACATTCTGTCAGTGTATCCTATACCTGTATTGCTCTTGCCATGCGGTATGGATTCAGTTTAGAAAAGGCAGAGTTAGCCGGTCTTCTTCATGACTGTGCCAAACGCTATACAGACAATGAGCTAATTGCCCGCAGTCAGAAACATGGACTGTCTCTGACTGAATCTGAATTAAAGGCTCCGGCTGTTATCCACGCAAAATATGGTGCCTGGATGGCCCGCAATAAATTCGGGATTCAGGATGAAGAAATTCTTTCAGCTATCCAGTGCCACACTACCGGCAAGCCAGGCATGGGCATATTGGATAAGATTCTTTATATTGCAGATTATATTGAACCGCGCAGAGATAAGGCTTCCAACCTTGCACGGATGCGGTATCTGGCCTTTCAGGATCTGGATCAGACCATGTATGAAATTCTGGCCGGAACAATCAATTATTTAAAAGGCAAAGGCGGCTGTATCGATCCCATGACGATTCAGACATTTACCTGGTTTGAAAAGCTCATCCAGGAAAAATGCAGTGCTGCCGAAGCGAAAGGAGAGTAAGCCAATGGACAATTCCAAAGAAATGGTAAAGCTTGCAGTCAATGCCCTGGAGGACAAAAAGGGTGAAGATATTCAGATTATAGATATTCGGGAAGTATCTGTACTGGCAGATTATTTTCTCATTGCCAGCGGTTCCAATACCAATCAGGTACAGGCCATGGCCGATAATGTTGAAGAGACCCTTGGCAAGGCAGGCTATGTCTGCCGTCAGGTTGAGGGTTACCAGAGCGGAAACTGGATTTTAATGGATTATGGCGATATTATTGTCCATGCATTCTGCAGAGAGGATCGCCTCTTCTATGATCTGGAAAGAATCTGGCGGGATGGAAAAATTATGAGTAAGGAAGACTTTCCTGCATAATTTTCAGTTTTGCATTTTAGTTTACATATTTTATTTATGTAAACTTTTGGTTTATGTGCCGCAGAGAGGAGAGCTCATCTGCGGCATTTATTCTGTCTTTCTTTTTAATCAATTTTTAAATATTTCTTTCTGTTATTCCTATTTCATCTGTGCTAAAATAAAATATTGGTAAAATAGTAATTTTGCCCTATATTGATATAGATATACTACATATATAGACAAAGGAAGTTATTTTTTCATGAATAACCTGATAAAACGATGCTGCGGCATCCTGAGAAAACACCGCAGCCAATGGATTTCAGCTGTTCTTATGCTCCTTATCAGCGTAGGGCCTGTTGCAGCTTCCCGACTTTTCCAGGTACAGCCAGCTGATATTCCCGTAAAAACAGTGGAAGAGGATACCATTATCCTTCCGCCAGTCCCCGAAACAATTCCAGAACAGCCATCCTCTGAAGCTGTGGAGGAAGTCTGGCAGCCTGATATCACACAGCTGAATCTGGCTCATTTTTTTTCAGAAGGAGCTAATACAGAAGATCCATCCCAGAGCCTGGCCGGAGAAGTTTTCCAGGAACTGATGACACAGGACCAGGAGTGGAGCAGTTCTATCTATGGCTGTTCAGATATTTCTCCGGAAAATATGGCAGCCCAGCTGGGACTCCCCAGAGAAACTGTTATAGGAAAATACAATCCTAACAACGAACACCACAATCCGGAGGATCCCTCTACCTGGACCATAAACAGTTTTAAAGATATCCGCATGACAGTTACAGACGGGGATGGTCGTTCCATTTCCCCTTATTCGAATGTTCTTGAAATTATGTCTATGGCAAACGTCTACACCTATTATTATGGAGCAGATAATGTTTCCCTTTTCCTTTCCTATGCCCGTCAGCTGTGGGAGGCATCTCATTCCTATCAGCTAAACATCAGTGATATTTATTACTGTTCCGGCTGCATAAGTGAAGACGATCAAAAGAGGGAACTAGAACAGTTAAGAACCGAAGCCATGGAAGAGGAAGGGATCGACGCATCAGAAGCATCATCCAGCTCTGAAGAAAATACCGCATTTGAGACAGGCACCCCAAGCTCCGCAGTCATTGAGGTGGGAAAATTCCGGGCAGCACAGAAATCTGCTGCAACTGCATCTAATTCCTTTTCTTTCATGGAGGAGGCTAGCCCATCTAATGCCTCTGTCTACGAAATAAGCTCTCTTCAAAAGGAAACAGATCAGGAAAATTCAGAGCTCACCGTCTGTCCAGGACATGTAGATTTGATTATTCATATGAAAATTCATGGACTTAGCGAACAAAACAGCCTGTTTTCCATTGATTCCTTTCAGGAGACCAATGCCTTGGCTGATCCTCTTGGAGAAGATTCCTCTGGCTGGAAGGGCTGGACCGATACAAATAAAGCTGCAGCCATAGCTCTAAGCCAGCAGGACTGGTTTGAGAAGTATGGATTGACTGTTTCCGGAATTTCTACAGGAGTCCCTCTGACATCTTCCGAAATACAGGCCTATATGGCAGAGCTTCCACTCACACTTTCACAGACGAGGAGAGATTTGATTGAGTTTGCCCTTCAGTCTGTGGGAAAGGTTCCCTACTATTGGGGAGGAAAAGCTTCTGGTCCTGACTACGAGCCAAATGGCTTTGGCACTATCATTTCTCCAGACTATAAAGGAAGAATTTTAAAGGGACTTGACTGTTCCGGATGGATCAACTGGGTCTACTGGTCTGTGACGGGAAACCGGCTTCCCTATGAAAGCACTGCAGGACTTGCAGCCTGTGGAACCCCCATCAGCCGCAGCGAACTGCAGCCAGGAGACATTGTTCTTCATACAGGAACTGATGCCCATGTTATTATGTTCCTGAGATGGACAGCAGATGGAAAAATTCAATGTATCCATGAAAGCAGCGGACCTGTAAACAACGTATGCGTGTCTGTCCGCGATGCAAACTGGCCCTATTACCGCAGACTCATTGAGTAACCTCTGTAAAACTATATGACAGCAGATATCATAAGAAAGGAATCCAATAATCATGCGTTACGATGACAATCCATATGAAGATGAACTGGACCGGATGCGGGTCCGCAATCAGAAACGTGCCAGCAGTCGAAATTCGACAGACCGAAAAGATATACCTCAGCCAAACAGCCAGGGTTGGGATGATACCATCGTTTTTCTTCCCAATTCCAGCCGGGACAGAGCTCAAAATTCTGGGAGAACCATCACCGAAACTGGTGTTAAATATTCAGGAGATTCCTCCCGGGCAGGGCAGAAGAGAAGAGGCCGCCAGGCTTCTCCGTCCCCTGCTGAACAGAGACACCGTCAGACGTCTTCTCATCGTCCAGGCAGTCATACCCGAAAAAAACGGCGAAAAACAGGCTTTTTAAAAATCTTCTGTTTGGCTGCCGCTGTAATAGCAGGTGTCTGGGCTTTTCACTGGTTCCGGGATGACGGATACTGGACCATTGCCGTATTTGGGGTCGATTCCCGTGACGGAAATACTGGAAAAGGCGCTTTATCTGATGTAGAAATGCTTTGCAGCATCCACCGGAAAACCGGAGAAATTCGCCTGCTTTCTGTTTTCCGTGATACCTATCTGCGCATTGATCAAAAAGAAGACTTTGATAAAATCAATGAAGCTTATTTCCTGGGTGGCCCTGAACAGGCTATAAAGGCGCTGGAAGACAATCTGGACCTTCAGATTGACGACTACGCAACCTTTAACTGGAAAGCCGTTGTAGACGCAATCAATGTGCTTGGAGGCGTTGATATTGATATCACTGATAAAGAATTTGCCTATATCAATTCCTTTATTACAGAAACTGTAAATTCCACCGGCGTAGGATCCTACCAGCTGGAACACAGCGGTATGAATCACTTAGATGGAGTCCAGGCTGTTGCCTATGCAAGACTTCGTTTAATGGATACCGATTTTAACCGTACAGAACGGCAGAGAAAGGTACTTGGACAGGCTATGGAAAAAGCCAAAAACTCCGACCTGAAAACACTGACAACCCTGATTGGAACCGTATATCCACAGACAAAAACCAGCATCGGTGTTGATAATCTGGCCGGAATGGCGAAAAATGCTAAAAAATATTATATCAGCCAGACCTCCGGATTTCCATTTTCCCATCAGGAAATCAAAATCGGAAAAAAAGCCTGTGTAGTTCCAACAACACTGGAAAGCAACGTCATTCAGCTTCACAGCTTCCTGTATAATACAGAGAACTATGTTCCATCAGAGAACTTAAAATCCATCAGCACCCACATTATTGAGGTAAGCGGTCTTGGAGAGCCGGGAAAAGATATAGAGTCCGGAAAAAATGTGGGAGCTGAAGGAAATAATGGCGGCGGACAGACACAGGCAGGAAGCAGCCAGCAAAACACTAGCGAAAGTCCAAAACCTACAGCCCAGGAGACCCAACCAACAGAAACAGAGAGTGAATCATCTGTTGAAAATACAGAAGAAAGCACCTCAGAAACAGAAGAAACTATACAACCCATAGAATCCTATGAAAATAATGAAGAAGGATCCGGTTCTGAATCTGAAACGGAAGAATCTGACAGAAATCATAATAATTCAGAAGAAACCAGGGATCCGGATCGAGTTATTGAGGCGCCTTCAGAAAATACTGGAAATGGAAATACAGAGGAAAATGGACCTGGCGTTCAAAATTCCGGAAATAACAGTCACCGGGAATCAAATGCATCTTTAGAAGCTCCTGGACAGTCCAAAGAGGAAGCACCAGAACAGGGACCAGGAGTGTAGAAGCAGAAAATTAGGAATTATTAAATTAAAAGGAAAATATACCAAGAAAATGATGTGTGGGCAAATTTGTGAAAAGAACAGTGATTTCCAACTATTCGCGAAAGTCTAGTTTAACGAATAGTTAGCACACCAACTGCCCATTAACCAGTTATTCTGGTTTTTTAAGCTTTCCCACCTTTTAATAGTTTTCTGTAAATTTCAATTTGTTTTATCTAAATTCATTTAGTACTCTTTTAGAAAGGACCTCACTGCTCTTATGAAAATGCAGCGACTTCTCAGTCTGCTCCGTCAGGCTGCTGACAATTATCAAATGATTGATCAGGATGATCACATTGCCGTCGGAATTTCCGGCGGCAAAGACAGTTTAACCCTTCTCTGTGGGCTTCACAGCCTTCAGCGGTTTTATCCAAAACATTTTTCCCTTTCTGCAATTACTGTGGATTTGGGACTTGGAAATCTGGATTTAGAGCCTATAAAAGCTTTATGCCATTCCCTTGATATTCCCTATCATGTTATTTCAACAGATATTGGTACCGTATTGTTTGATATCCGAAAAGAATCCAATCCCTGTTCCCTCTGTGCAAAAATGAGAAAAGGTGCATTAAACCAAAAAGCACTGGAGCTTGGCTGCAATACAATCGCTTATGCCCATCATCGGGATGATCTGATAGAAACAGCCCTAATGTCGCTGATTTATGAAGGACGGTTCCATGCTTTTTCTCCCTATACACACCTGGATCGAACTGGACTTACAGTAATCCGCCCCATGCTGTATGTATCGGAAGCTGATGTTAAGGGTTTTCGCAATCGTTACCAGCTTCCTGTATGTAAAAATCCTTGTCCCATGGATGGACATACCCGACGGGAATATGTAAAGAATCTCATTCGTACTCTTGATAGAGAAAATCCAGGAGTCAAAGACCGGCTCTTTTCTGCTGTTATGAACGGACACTTAGAGGGATGGCCTGATATATGCCCCTAATCCTCTTCTCTTCCCGTCCCATAGACGAAAACTTCATCAACAATCCTTGGTATACCCTATAATATACGAAGGTATCTGTCAGGGATTGAACTGTAGGATTACTGAACTTAAAAACATAAAAAGAGGTTTCTAATTATGAAAAGTCTTCCATATCATGAACAAAAGGACATTGAAAATGTTAAAAAACTTCGGGAAATTATAAAAGAACTTCCACCTTTCTGTGTTGATTATTTCCGTGGAATTGAACCACGCACTTCTTCCAGAACCCGCATTGCCTATGCTTATGATTTAACCGTATTTTTTGATTTTTTGCGGAGGGAAAATCCTTTTTTTTCTAAAATGGATCGTAAAGATATTCGACTGGAATATTTAGATCAGATAACCGTATCTGATTTGGAAGAATACATGGAATATCTAAAGTATCGTTTTAATGATAACCACCAAGAAATTACCAATAAAGAACGGGGAATTATGCGAAAAATTTCTTCCCTGAAAAGCTTTTACAACTACTTCTTCCGATGTGAAAAGCTTACAACAAATCCCGCTGCTCTAATTCAGCTTCCAAAGCTTCACGAAAAGGAAATTATTCGACTTGATATTGACGAAGTCGCTCTTCTCCTGGATGAGGTAGAACAGGGCGAGCAGCTGACTGAAAAGCAAAAAGCATTCCACAATCGAACTCGTATCCGCGACCTTGCTCTTCTCACTCTACTGCTCGGCACGGGCTTGCGTGTATCCGAATGCGTAGGACTGGATCTGGATGATCTTGATTTTAAAAATGGAGGTATCCACATTCACAGAAAAGGAGGAAAAGAAGTTACCATTTATTTTGGCGCAGAGGTGGAGGATGCTCTTCTTGATTATCTGGAGGAAAGGCATGAAATTGAAGCCTTCCCCGGACATGAACAGGCGCTCTTTCTCTCTCTTCAAAGAAAACGGCTCTCTGTACGCAGTGTCGAAAATCTGGTTAAAAAATATGCGCAGCTTGTGGCCCCGTTAAAAAAAATTACGCCACATAAGCTGCGCAGCACCTATGGCACCAATCTTTATCGGGAAACCGGCGACATTTATCTGGTTGCTGATGTGCTGGGCCATGCAGATGTAAACACAACAAAAAAACATTATGCCGCACTGGAAGACGAACGACGGCGAAGCGCCCGCAACGCAGTAACTCTGAGGGAAAAAGAATAATCTGGTTTTTACCATTCTATCATGATATAATAAAGAAAGTGTTTGGGATGGAGCAGAATCATGGAGGAATGAATTATGGAACCAGTGTATTTATCGATTCAGCCGGCTGAAACCGGAAAGCAGATCAAACGCTTGCTCTTAGAGAACGGTTATACGATCCGGGAAATTCAGGGTGCTTTTGGATTCGAAAATCCTCAGGCGATTTACAAATGGATTTCTGGAAAATCATTACCCAGTCTTGATAATTTTATCATTCTAAGCAGATTACTGCACACCAGTATTGAAGATATCCTCGTCATCGACGGGGATATTCCTCATTTCAGCCTCTTTTTAAACTTACAGTTCAATGACTTTCCCTCTTATTTGGTTTATAATCATTCCATAGTCAGGAAACAATTACAGAAACAAATGCCAACCATAACAATACGCGGAAAACCTTTTCTGCAGCTGTCTTCTATGACTGAAAATAATAAAATTATCAAATTTTGATTATGAAAGGTGGTAGTTATCGAATGAAAACTTATATTTCTATTGATAAGCGAAGTAAAAAAGCCCAGAAAGAATACTACTCCAGTCAAAGAAACTCCTGGGGGAATTTAAACCCTGCCACACGAACTATGCCAAACGGGAAGGCCTACAATCGGAAAAAGAAAACAGCAGAATTCAGAAAAGCGATGGCCGCCAGCGAGCCTGACAGGCGACCGCATCTCTCTCCGCTCTGCTATTCTGCAAAATAAACCACAGTCAAATACTGACCGGCATGAATTCTGTCGCTGCTCAGTCCATTCATCCGCTTCAAAACCTCTACATATTCCTTTTTCGAGTAACCGCTTCCATCCATATATTCCTCTGCGATATCCCATAAACTGTCTCCCGCCTGAAGCTGGATACTAGTATAATAACGCTTCACTGGCTTTATATACTCTTCCTCTGCGTAGGCACTCACCAAAGTCCTTCCGAAAAAACCGGATAAAAAAGCAAGAACCATCAAAACAGCAATCACCAAACCTCTCATTCGCCGTCTCAATTCTCTTCTTCTCATCTTCAGTATCCCCCTTTAATTTCAATCAAGCCTTAAAACAAACATGTGTTCTATGTTATGTTCATTATAATCACCGAACATACGTTTGTCAATGAGTTTTAAAAAAATAATCGAACAAAAGTTTGCTTTTTCAAAAAAACTATGCTATTATAAAATTACATTCTCAATTGGAATACATTCCAATGATAAGTGCATTCTGGATTATGATTACATACCTACTAAACGGAGGATACAATATATGTCGCAGGGAAAAATTACTGCCAAGCAGCAGGAAATATTAGAATATATCAAGTCGTGCATTTTAAAGAAAGGATATCCGCCGGCTGTTCGTGAGATTTGCGAAGCTGTTCATTTAAAATCCACATCTTCTGTCCATTCTCATCTGGAGTCTCTGGAACACAATGGATATATTCGGCGTGATCCTACCAAGCCTCGCGCCATTGAAATTCTCGACGATGACTTTTCTCTGACCCGCAGGGAGATGGTTCAGGTTCCCATCATTGGAACAGTCGCTGCCGGACAGCCGATTCTGGCTCAGCAGAATATTGAGGATTATTTTCCCATTCCTTCTAATTTTCTGCCCAATGCAGACACCTATATGCTTCGAGTAAAGGGAAACAGCATGATTAATGCCGGTATTTTTGATGGAGATCAGGTCATTGTAGAATGTACCAACGTTGCCCAGAACGGGGAAATTGTCGTTGCTCTTTTGGATGATTCCGCAACGGTAAAGCGTTTCTTTAAAGAGGATGGGTATTACCGGCTGCAGCCTGAAAATGATTCCATGGAACCAATTATTGTCTCTCAGGTGGAAATTCTCGGAAAGGTTATCGGTCTGTTCCGTATGATGTCCTGACTACATATTTCATAGAACGTAATTTCCTATGAAATAAAGAATGATGCTGCTTCCCAGGTAGATATTCACCTAGAAAGCAGCATCCCTTTTCAAAGTTTTCTATTTATTTTCTTTCTTTGCCCATTCCTGTTTTGCTTTTGCATAGCTGATAATCATATCCGCAGTACCTTCAATTCCAAGAGTGGAACTGTTGATACATAAATTGTAGCTTCTTGCATCTCCCCACTTTTTACTGGAATAGTAATTGTAGTAGCTGGCACGTTTTTTATCAGTCTTTGCCATAATATCCTTTGCCTTAGCCGGCTCTACTTTGTAAAGCTCTGTTAAACGATCGATTCTATGATCATCATCCCCTGTAATGAATACAGATACCATATTGGGATAATCTGCCAGGGCATAGTCTGCACAGCGTCCTACAATCACACAGGACTCCTGATCTGCAAGCTTTTTAATGGTATCAAACTGTGCCAAAAAAATCTTATGGTTAATCGGCATATCCATGTAAGCAGAGGTGGTGTAGCCCAGAGAGTAGGTATCCATCACAAGAGAATAGAGGAAACTGCTTGTGGGTTTCTCATCATGTGTTTCAAACAGTTCTTCACACAGACCGCTTTGTTTCGCCGCCAGCGTTAAGAGCTCCTTATCGTAACATTTTACGCCCAGCTTCTCTGCAATCAACTGTCCGATTACCTTTCCGCCACTTCCGCACTGTCTTCCGATCGTAATAACAAGATTTCCCTTCATAGTCATCCTTCTCCTTTCAGTAACCTGCAATGCATGTCATTTCTATATTTTGTTTGTAACGATACAGGTAAACCTGAAAACAGGTCTCTATCCGACTCTCCGCGGCCTTGTATGATTACCCTTATATTATACAACAAAATTTCAGAAAAGTACATAAATAAAGAGAAATATTCCCGAAATAATCAGGCAATTTCCATAAGGTCTATGAAAATAGAGATAAAAACTCTCCTTAATCTGTTTCCAATTTTTTCAAAATAGCTTCAAAATAGGCCGGAAGAGGTGCTGTAAATTCCATGTATTCTCCAGTAGAAGGATGAATAATTCCCAGCACACCTGCATGCAGGGTTTGACCCTGGAGACCGGAAAAAGGCACCTTTGCCGGACCATACACCTGATCACCGAGCAACGGATGACCAATACTGGCCATGTGAACACGAATCTGATGGGTTCGTCCGGTTTCTAGCTGACATTCCACAAAGGTAAACCGCCGGAACCGTTGAAGAACCCGATAATGAGTTACAGCCTCTTTCCCATTCTTTTCATTAATGCTCATTTTCTTTCGATCGACCGGATGACGGCCAATCGGGGCATTTACTGTACCGGTATCCGCTTTCAGTACCCCGTGAACAATCGCATAGTATTTACGTGTAATTGAATGAACCTTCAGCTGCTCTGCGATAGCATTGTGAGCCTTGTCATTTTTGCAGACAATCAGAACTCCCGTCGTATCCATATCAATCCTGTGAACAATTCCTGGTCTCATTACCCCATTGATTCCAGAAAGTTCATTCTTGCAGTGCGCCATTAAGCCATTTACCAGAGTTCCGGAATAATGCCCCGCCGCAGGATGAACTACCATCCCTTTCGGCTTATTGATCAGAATAATATCTGAGTCCTCGTAAAGGATGTCCAGCGCCATTGGTTCAGCTTCAATTTCTGGCTCTACAGCATCCGGTATTTCCAGACGGATCCTGTCCCCATTTTCAACCTTGTAGCTGCTTTTCACAGGCTTTCCATTTACAAGAACTGCCCCATCCTTTACCAGCTTCTGAATATAAGAGCGAGATACCTGTTCCAAGCGGCTTCCAAGGAAACGGTCAATGCGAAGTATTTCCTCCCCCGGTGTGTACTCTGCCTTAAATTCCTCTGTCAATGGGCCTCTCCTTTCTTTGAAAAACGAAAAATATCCAATTCCTCTTCTTTATAATAAAAACAAAGTACAACAAAAAGAAGAGCTGTTGCTGTTGTCACATAAATATCTGCAACATTAAAAATCGGGAAATTAATCAGTTTGAAATAAAGAAAATCTACTACATATCCCTGAGATACCCGATCAATCATATTTCCTACTGCACCAGCTGTAATCATAATCACACAGAGCTTCAGCCAGTGATATCTTTTTTCCTGCCATCCCGGCATCCGAAGCATGGCGTATCCTGCCACAGCCAGAACCACAATTCCAATCAGGAAGAAAAAGCCCTGACGTCCCTGCATCAGTCCAAAAGCAGCTCCCCGGTTTTCCGAATACAGAAATTCAAACACTCCATCCAGAATTACAAAAGGCTGCTGATTCTTTAAACGGGCTACTGCCAGCGCCTTTGTATACTGATCAATCCCGATAAGCACTGCAGAACTAGCTACCCATGATAAAAGGTTCCCTGCTTTATTTTTCATATCTGCCTCCTGCTGTTTCTTTTCCATTCTTCAGCCACTCCAGTCCGCTTATCATTTCCGTTTCCGTAACTGTACGATCTACATAGGCTTCTCCAATTTGTTTTAACAAAATAAATTTAATCACACCGGAATCCATTTTCTTATCACTTTTGGTTGTTTCAATAATTTCCGGAAAAGACAGGTTCATGCCATCCAAGGATACCGGAAGACCGAACATAGCCATTGCTTCCTTTACTGTCTTGGCTTCCTCACTGGTAATATATCCCCGCTCTGCAGAAATCCAGGCCGCAGCAGCACTGCCCAAAGCTACGCACTGACCGTGCATCAATTTAAAATTCATCAGTTTTTCAATCGCATGACCAAGCGTATGTCCAAAATTCAGCAGCGCTCTCTCACCCTTTTCCGTTGGATCCTGCTCTACCACATTTCGTTTGATCTGATTGCTGATAAAAATCATTTCCTCGCAAATATCCAAATTTCTTTTGCGAATTTCCTCTGCATGATTCATCAGCCAAAGATAATAGGATCTGTCCTTAATCAGTCCGTGCTTCACAATCTCGCCCATACCGCAGGAATACTGTTCATCAGACAGAGTCAGCAGACTTCCTGTACTGGTATATACAAGAGCAGGCATATGAAAGGCGCCTACCATGTTTTTGTATGCATCAAAATCAACGCCTGTCTTTCCCCCAATACTGGAATCAACCTGCGAAAGCAGGGTTGTCGGCACCTGAATAAAGCGAATTCCTCTTAAATAGGTTGCTGCCGCATATCCGCAAAGATCTCCAGTTACACCGCCGCCTAAAGCCACCAGCATATCTCCCCGGTCATAATGCCTGAGAATCAAAAATTCATAAAGACTTTTTACTGTATCCAGATTTTTGTGTTCTTCTCCTGCAGGAAAAACAAATGCATCTGTCTGTCCGCAGCAGGGCCGCAGCTGCTCCTCCACCTGATCCAGATAAAGCGGCGCTACATTGCTGTCTGTCACAATACACAGCTTTCTTCCCTCAACGGAAAGCGCCTTTACCTCCTGTCCCAGATAATCAAAAGAAGACTGTATTACAATATCATAGATCGCATTTCCATCTCTGTGAACGGTCATTCTTCTTGCCATAATGATTTCCTCCATTTTCTGCTGTACAGCCCCTTCCGGCCGTATATAATTTCCTCCCGGACGCAAAAAGGGCAGTCTGAAGACTGCCCTATGAACTCTGTCAAATCCGGATATTCAAACCGGCTACATCCAGAGCACCGCTGTTTAGCAGGTCCTGAAAATCTCCGGAAAGTCCCACGGTTTCGGGTGTTGCAATAAAAATATAACTGGAAATCTTCTGAAGATTTCCATTCATGGAGTAGGTTGCTCCTGATGTAAAATCAATAATGCGCTGCGCTACTTCTGTATGGATTCCTTCCATATTTAACACAACTGCCTTACCGGCCAGAAGATAATCACAAATTTCCCGGGCATCTTCGATCGAAGTGGGCTTAATCAGGGATACCTCCATTTTTTTCATGGGAACTACCTTTGATGACCGTGAAAAGAAGCGTGGCTTGGAATCCTCTGCCCCTTCGTCATATCCTTCTCCGTCATCTCTGGAAGAAAAAGGGCTGCGCTTGGCAGGCCTGTCTGCCTCATATTCATCTTCAGGTCCAAAATATTCTTCATCCTCATCGGAGTTTAACCGCATGGTATCCATCAGCTTACTTAAAAGACTCATAACTTATTCTCTCTCCAATCCTTATCTTGCACCAAAAATACCGGTGCCCACTCTAATCATGGATGCGCCCTCTTCAATGGCAACCTGATAATCTCCAGTCATTCCCATGGAAAGCACACACATATTAACATTATCAATGTTTTTCTTTTTGATGTCAACAGATAATTGATATAATTTTTGAAAAACTTCTCTATTCTCTTCCGGCTCCTCTACAAATGGCGCAATCGTCATCAATCCCTGTATCCGCACATGAGAAAATTTACTGATGGTCTCTACAGCATCCATTACCTGCTCCGGATAAAAACCAAATTTACTTTCTTCTTTTGCCACATTGACCTCTAAAAGCACATTTATCGTTTTGCCCAGCTTTTTGGCCTCCTGCTGAATCTGCTCTGCAAGACGTACAGAGTCCACAGAATGAATCATCACTACATGCGGAAGAACCTGCTTTACTTTATTTCGCTGTAAATGTCCAATCATATGAAATCTGGCATCCGGCGGCATTTTCGGAGCCTTTTCCAGAATTTCCTGTACCTTATTTTCTCCAAAATCACGACATCCGGCTTCATATGCCTCAATAAGATCCTCCAATGGCTTTGTTTTACTGACTGCAATCAGGGTAATATCCTCCCTATTTCGATTGCCTCTGGCACAGGCCTCCTCAATTTTCCTCTCTACTTCTTTTATATGTTCCTGTATACTGCTGTTGATTCTATCATTCTTCATCTGCTTCACCTATTGATAAATCAGCTCTCCCTCATAGACAGTGTCTGCATTTAATACAATATGATCATAAACAGACAGTCCATAACTGGTCCCTTTCTTTATAGTATAATATTCATCATTTGAATTTAAAATCTCAATCTGCTTAAACACAGCATATCCTTTATTGATATTGTATACACCCTGAAGCGATGCACTGGAGCCAATCTGATATCGATCCTGTGAATCTGGCTTTACCACATAATCTCCAGCCTTTAAAGGCGCATTTTCGCCCATATCAATGTAAAAATAATCTTCTGTAGAATAATAGATTGTCGCAGGAGTAAACTCTGTTTCCGATCCGTTTTCTGTATAAATTTCTTTTAGAAAGCCCGGCGCTGAGATATCTCCGCCCTGAACCATATATTCCAGAGGAACCAGGTAGAAATTTTTCGTAGTCACAGCTGTCACAGGAATCTTCAGCCCCTCTGTACTGTCCACAGAAACCTCAAAATTCACATACCTGTCACTGATAAACTGTACCATATACTGACTAAAGTCCAGTTTACCGTATGAGGCTCCGTCTGCTCCTGTAATAATAGAAAAGCTGCCGTCTGTTTCCAAATCATTAGAGGAAAAAGTCACATGAAGCTGTGTCCTTCCTGTATACTCCTGCACATCTGATTCTGAAAGCGGAAAGACAATGCTCCAGTCATCAGAGGTTACCAGTTTATATACTGGAGCAGACTGTTCAATCAGACGTCCTGCTTTTGTAATTGCCTTGGAATAACCGGAACGGTCAAATATTTCCGCTGTCACCTGAGAGGCTTCCAGCTGCTCATATCCGTCAATAGCATAGGAAATCACTCCGGAAACAGGAGCCGTAACCTGTTGTAGAGAAATACCCGTCTGCTGAAGCAGCGCATCCAGATTTCCAAGGGAATTGAAATTTACATATTCCAGAACTGCAGCCTCCAGGGAGTACTGAAGATCATACATTTCACTAAAATCTCTTCCGGAATAAGAAAGAGCAAACGAAGAAAGCTGACGCTTGATATCTGCCAGATTTGCCTCTGTCAGAGTCACATTTGCCTCTGGATTTTCCTCCAGAAAATCCGCCATGCTCCCTGTCTCGTCAATAGAATAAACTCGAGTTCCGATGGCCGCGCGTTTTCCCTCACGGACATAATAATTAATATATCCTGAGCGATCTGCTGTTTCTACCCGCTCCTCCCGCAAGATCATTCCTGTGTGCTGGTAGTCGTTGACAATGCTTCCCTCTGCCACCTCATAAAACTGTATTTTATCTTTTTTCATATAAGTATAAACGCTGAAGGCCATATAAACAAAAATAATGGCAAAAATAATCATCCCTACATTAATATTTCTTGGATGGCGGTAGCGTATAATTTTCTTGTTCTTTTTCTTTGCCAAGCTGTCTTTCCTCCCGAACAGTAAAGCTGTACCTGTCTATTATAAAAGCTGTGCCCAAAAAGTGCAAGCATCAAAGAAAAACAGCCGGCAGTTTTCCTGTCGGCTGTCGTACTTTCTTATGTAATCCCGTGTTCTATGTATTACAGGGAAATAACGATGTCTTTCTGAACCTGTTCCGGCATCTCGCCACCGTCCATGGAAACGCTTAAAACAAAGTTCACATCATATTTCGCACTGAGATTTTCCAGAGTAGCAATCGTCTCGCTGATATCCTCGCCCTCTAAGCAGGCAAGCTTCAGGAAACTGTCCAGGAACATGGTTTCAATATCATGATCCTGTGAAATAATACCACTGATAAAGCCTACGAATCCCTGGCTGGTAGTAATCGGAAACTCGTTCACATTGATCAGACGAATCCGGTTATTCAGCTCATACATGTGCTTGGAACTCTTATCCAGATAAACAATGGAACCAATCGCTTTCTTAATACTGTCATTAGCCATATCCAACAGATGTTTTGTTTTGCCCTTTCCTTTTCTGCCTGCGATAATCTGAACCATATGAATCTCCTCCTTGAGTTATTTAATTTGTATAAAAAGTCTTTTGATATTAAACTAATTATAGTACAAATCTCTAAAATGTGCAATGTCTAATTGACAATTTTCTGAATTATATTTGTCATGTTTTCGTACAGAGTGCCTCGGTTCTCTGCTTTTAAGATCACCGCCACATATTGGCTCTCGCTGTCATCCTGACACCCGAGAATCAGACAGGAGCCAGCCGCCTGTGTGGTTCCTGTTTTTCCTCCCAAAACCGTAACCCCCTCCGGCGCTGCCACATTTCCGCTTAAATATCGGTTACTGTTTTCCCACTTCTGCATTTTCACAGCACCGCTTCCATCTGTATACGTGGCAGTATAGCTAACTGTTCCAACAATTTTCTGAAATTCAGGATACTTCATAGCTTCCTGAAAAATCAGATAGAGATCATAGGCAGTTGTATAATGATTTTCATCAGTAAGGCCATGAGGATTTGTGAAATGGGTGTCCACTGCCCCCAGCTGATGTGCGGTTTTATTCATTTCCTCCGCAAATGCCTCAATACTCCCTGCCATATGAACGGCAATGGCCGCACCAGCGTCATTTCCAGAGGGAAGCATCAGACCGTAAAGCAGCTGCTCCATCGTCAAAGTATCTCCAGGCGCAATGTGGCAAAGAGATGCTCCCGGCTCTGTAATCACTGTTTCCTGTCCCACAGTAACCGATTCCTCCAAATCACCGTCCCGAACAGCAATCAAAGCTGTCATAATTTTGGTAATACTTGCAGGATTCATTCTCTCATATGGATTTTTCTGAATCAAAACCTCTCCGTCTTTCAGAGAAAAAACGCCTGCAGCCTTAGCAGTCACGGTACTGTCCGGCTCCGGTTCATCTCCCATAATCACACAAAGAGCTGATGCAAAAGAAGGCGCCTGCAACCGTTCATCCGGTATCTGTTCAATCATTGCTGTCATTTTTTCCGGTCCATAGTCATAAACTGCATCCTTCTGTCCACAGCCAGACAGCAGAAAAGCCACCGCGGCCAGGGCCGGATAATATCTGCGCATCTGTTTCAAAGCATATTCTCCTATCGATACATCTCACGCCATTCCAAATCACCGCGGCCAAGAGCGCGAATCAGCAGCTCTGCTGTAGCCAGATTGGTGGCAAGGGGAATATTGTAGGTATCACACAAATGCACTACATCATTTACATTAGGCTCATGAGACTTTGGCGTCAGCGGATCCCGAAGAAAAATCACCATATCCATCTCATTATGCTCGATCTGGGATGCCAGCTGCTGCTGACCGCCCAAATGACCTGCCAGGTACTTATGGACATTCAGGTTGGTAACCTCCTCTACCAAACGGCCTGTTGTTCCTGTCGCATAAAGTTCATGCTTAGAAAGTATGCCTCTGTATGCAATGCAGAAATTCTGCATCAGCTTTTTCTTGGAATCATGTGCAATCAAACCGATATTCATATGATAAATAACCTCCTTTAGTAGTTACTGTTTCTTCGTTGAAGTCCAACATTTAATGCTATACCAATACCAAAATAACTTCCTATCAGGGAACTGACTCCATAGCTGATAAAAGGAAGAGGAAGTCCTGTATTGGGAAAAATCCCGGTTGCTACTGCAATATTGGAAAAGCTCTGAAAGGCCAGCTGTCCTGCCAGCCCTACACAGAGAAGCTTTCCAGCCATATCCTTTGCTCTGGCTGCCATGATCAGACATTCAAAAACAATCAGGGCAATCAGAAGAATCACCAGAGCGCAGCCGATAAAACCAAGCTCCTCACCAACAACCGCAAATATAAAATCAGTCTGTTCCTCTGAAAGAAAATTTCCGTTTTTAACGGAAGCCAGCGTATTATTATTCAGTCCTTTTCCATGAAGCATACCTGATCCAATAGCCATAATGGAATTTTTCTGCTGTAAATTTGCTTCTGCATATTGACTGGGATTCACAAATGCCAAAATCCGTTTCGCCTGATATTCATGGAGAAAAGGAACCATATGATACTGCAGCAGATAAACAAACAAAACGCCGCAGGGAATTACCACGGCCCCCCCGCCTAAAATCCAGCGGTAACTGATACCGGCTGCAAACAGTATACATAGAAAAACAAACATAGTTACCAAATCCGTTGAAAGATCCGGCTGTTCATAAATCAGAAGAAACACCATCAGATACAAAGCTGCGCCAAGAGCCAGCACAGTCGGCCGGTTGATCTTCTCCTGATTTTTTGAAAAAAACCAGGAGAAGAATACGATCAGGCCAATTTTTGCAAATTCTGAAGGCTGTATCTGTCCAATTCCCGGAAGCACAAGCCATCTGGTTGCACCTCCGCGGCTGACTCCGGCTACAAGTACTGCAATCAGTCCTGCGATACAAATCCCATATATAAATGGAGCAAGGGACAGAACTTTGTGGTAATCTAACAGGGACAGTCCTATTACAAGCACCAGCCCCACAGCAATTCCCATAATCTGTTTCCCAACTACAGCCATATCCTGATTTGTCGCACTCCTAATCAAAAGGACCCCCAGAATATTCAGCAGTAACACATAAAGGAATAAACGGTAGTTGTAATTCCTGAAGTTATAATTTAAAAACATTCTTCATTCCTCTTAGCTGTAAATTGACGGATAGGGAAGGTAGCAGACAGAACAGGCAGTCCTTCTCTGGTTCCCGCAGCTTCCATTCTGGTCAGGCGCAGATCCATCTGTCCAGAATCCACCTCAGCATAGCGGGACAGAACCACAACCAGATCGTCTCGGATCCGGCTTAACACCCCCGGACTTAAATACGCTTTATCCGCCACCAGAAGAAGCTTCAGACGGCTGCGCGCAATCGCTCCGGAATTGCTTTTGTGAAACAACATCATCTGTCTCATCATGGCACGCCCTCCTATGCTCTTTTCAAAAAGCCGGAAATGCGAACCAGAATTCCCCGATGAGGATCCAAATCAAGAAATGGAACAGATTCTCCTGTGATTCGTTTGCAGATGTTTAAATATGCCTGCCCGGCCACAGTATCTGTGTCTACCAAAGGTTCCCCCTGATTTGCAGAGATCACAACATCCTCGTCATCCGGTACCGCTCCTATGACATTCACTGCCAGGATATCGGCTACGTCTGCTACGGACATCATATCTCCTCTCCGCACCATGTCCATCCGTACACGATTCACAATTAGGTCAATCTCCTGCATCTGGGAAGCCTCCAGAAGGCCGATGATGCGATCTGCGTCACGAATGGCTGATACCTCAGGTGTTGTCACCACCAAAGCTCGGTCTGCACCGGCTATGGCGTTCTGGAAGCCCTGCTCAATTCCGGCTGGGCAATCCAGAAGAATATAGTCAAACTCTTCTCTCAAATCCTCCACAAGCTTACGCATCTGTCCCGGATTCACAGAGGACTTGTCCCTGGTCTGGGCTGACGGCAGCAGATAAAGGTTTTGACATCTTTTGTCTCTTATCAGGGCCTGCTTCATACGGCAATTGCCTTCTACCACATCCACCAGATTGTAAATAATCCGGTTTTCCAGTCCCATTACCACATCTAGATTACGCAGGCCGATATCTGTATCAATCAGCACAACGCTGTAGCCCAGCAATGCCAGACCTGTTCCGATGTTGGCAGTGGTGGTAGTCTTGCCGACCCCGCCTTTTCCAGAAGTAATTACCATGACTTCGCTCATAGCTATCCTCCTGAAAATTTTCTACCTATCCATTTTACATGAAAATCACAAATATTTCCAGTATTAATTCAAATTTAATATACTAAAATAAGATTTTTTTATGGCTTTCGTACAAATATTACAATTTTCAACACTTGCTATCATCGGACCGCGCCCCAGTTTTCTGCCCTTATCGCCATAATGCATACTAAGATCAGCAATCTTGATCTGAAGAGGCGCCATTTCCATGGCAGCCACAACCGCTTCCCGGTTTCCGGAAACCCCAGCGTGAACTGTCCCACGCAGTTCTCCCAGAATAATAATGTTTCCTTTTGCCGTTACTCTGGCACCATGCTGAACATCTCCTATCACCACAATGCTGGCTTCTGATTCCAGTGCTTCTCCCCGATGAAGATTTCCACGATAAAACTGACCTGTCCGGGCAGACAGCTCCATCAGCTTCTGGTTCAGGGCTTTTTCGCACCGCTCAATCCGGTTTGCATCATGATCAATCAGACACAAAATCTCCACACCGGAATTCTCTGTAATCGTGTTTACAATCTGAAATTCTTCTTTGGAAGTAAGCTCTCTTCCCTCCAGCATCAGCGCCATCTGGATATTTCCCCAGAATCTGGCATTTTCCCGAAATTTGGCTGCCAGCTCGGCAATCAGCTCCTCAAATCCACAGTCGGGATCAAGGATAACTGTCATGCCTGACTTGCTGCTTTTGATCACAATTTTGTTTTTCAACTTTTTTCCCCGCTTTCCATTGAAAATATCAGTCTCCGATGGTTACATTGGAAACATCCAGCGCGCCGGTGTTTAAAATGTAATCCAAATCGGTATATCCGTAGTAGAAGCGGTATACGTTCTTTGCGACCATGGCCGCATTGGACGAAGAATATCCATAAGGGATATTTACCGTTACACAAATTTCCGGGTTGGTATAAGGTCCATATGAGATAAAGAATGCATGGTTTCCTCTGGTTCGGATCTCCTGAGCCGTACCTGTTTTACCTGCAATATCCACCTCCAGGTTCTGGAAAATCTTTTTAGCAGAACCGTCTGCTACTACGCCCCGCATTCCCTGCTGGACTGCATCCCAGGTAGAATCTGCTATCTCAACATGACCGGTCACCTCCGGTGTGTAATCCTGAATCAAATTGCCTTCAGAATCTGTCATCTTATCCAGAAGGCTCAAATCAAATACCGTTCCCCGATTGGCAATCGCTGCCACATAACGGGAAAGTTGAACATTGGAATAGGAATTGGTTCCCTGTCCCATGGCAGAACGCTCCGGATCCTCTGTGGTCATTTCCGGCATACTTTCCGGAATTTCAATGCCGGACGGCCGGTTCAGACCAAACATGGAAGCATATTCCCGAAGCTTGCCGATTCCCATATCCGTAGAATAAATCAAAGTATCTTTATTTGTAGAAAGCCGGTGAGCCACCTCTGCTACGAAATAGTTACAGGAATTGGCAATTCCTCCCACTACGTTCAGAGGACCATGGCGCCCAGGATAAATCCAGCATTTGATCGCAGGACTTACCTCTGTGTATTCGCCGGTACACTCAATGGTTTCCTCCAGGCCAATCACGCCCTCCTCCAGACCGGCAATGGCTGTTATTGGTTTAAAGGTAGAGCCCGGCGCCTTCTTTGCCTGTGTGGCATTGTTATAGAGTGGAAGAGATAAATCATTGGTCAGCTGGCTGTAATAGGCCGCGTCTACAGTGCCTGACATTTTATTGTTGTCGTAGCTGGGGTAGGTAACCAGCGCCCGAACCTCGCCTGTATTCACATCTGTAATTACCACGCCTGCCGTACAGGGATCCAGAGCCAGCTGAGCCGGTGTCAGTTCAATATTTTTAATTTTATCCCGGATAAAGCTAAACGCATAATCATTTCCGTTGACCGTCAGAAGATGTACCTGATTCTCATCATACGAAAGAACCCCCTGGGCATACAGAGCCAGACACAGCTGTTTCCCTGTAATCACACCATTATTAATCAGATAGCGGTAAATCAGCTTGGTAAAGCTGATATCTCCCTCCAGATGGCTCAGAACATATTCCACCAGCACACCATAAATATCATCCGCGCTGGAATACTTGCTTTCTACCTCCAGCTTGGTAGTATTAATCCATCCGTCTGCAATTCCTCTGTAAAGATAATCCCGCAGGCTGATTTCATCCTTTTTCCAGGCATTGTAGGTATCACTTGCCGTATCAATATTTTTTTCGTTAATAATTCCTACCTCGCTGGATGAAAGATAGTTGTAGATATAAACCATATAAGCCATCATATCCTGGGGAAGATCCTTCATTACGGCTGCATGCTCGCTCATCAGCTCATAGCGAAGCTGCTCAAGGATCGCAGCTTCTGAATTCCGGTAAATCCGGTAAATTTCCTTTTCAATGTCAGAGGCATCCTCCAGAGCCATTTTACTCAGCGAAAGTACGTTGTTGTTAATCAGCTGATAATACGCATCCTTTACTGGAATCTTGATTTTGGAAGCATCTACTGCATCCATGGCATCTACGTCCTCATTTACAAGTCCATCTGCCAGAATTCCCGCCAGCTGCTGTTCAATCAAATGATAGATTCCCACCTGAAGATCCCGGTCAATCGTCAGATAAATATCATTTCCCGTTGTAGGCTGAACCTCAGAAACAACCTCCATAACACTTCCCATGTTATTGACAATCAGCTCTGTGTGTCCCTTTCCTCCCTGAAGCTCCAGCTCCATAGACGACTCAATACCGGTTCTTCCCACAACATCGTTAATATCGTAATCCGGATTTTCCTTCTGCAGCTCCTGAAGCTGTTCCTCCTGCACCTTTCCCGTATATCCGATAATAGGGGCAAAATAAACGCTGTCATTGTATTTGCGGATAGTCGTCTGCTCAATTCCAACACCCTGAAGTTCATCCATATGCTCCATGATATCTGCCACAGTTTCCTCGTCTATCTGTCCCGTAATCACGCTGGTTTCGTATTTTTTATATGCAATCAGCGACATAGTATACCGGATATCCACAATCTGCAGAGCTTCGTCATCTGTCAAAATTACAGGATTCCCGTTTTCATCCTTCATCTCGCCCAGCTTGTACCGGTTGTACCTGGTTTCAAAAGCCTCCCGGGCGGTGGCTGAAGCCTCCTCGGGCTTCAGCTCATCCACAGAACGCCTGCCATAATAATCCCGGAGAAACCGTTTCACTGCCGCTCCGGAACCGGAGGTATAAACCATCTCTCCATTTTCATTCAGTGCAATTTCCAGACGTCCCTCTGCCCGATATCCGTGACGGTTGAGAATATGCACAAGCTTTAACAGCATATTATTCATAGATGCGCTGTCCGGATAAGCTCCTGTGTCCTGAATGCTGACAACATAGGCCAGCTCATTATAAGCAAGAAGCCTGCCATTGCGATCATAAATATTGCCGCGGGTTCCCGGTGTATCCACCGTCTTGGCCGTCAGCTGAACATACTCATCCAGATACTTTTCTCCATTGACAATCTGCAAGTCAAACAGCTTGAAAATCAGAATGGCAAACATACCGGTGAACATCAGCGCCAGCGCAAAAATTCGTGAACCCAATATCTTTTTTGCTGTTTCCCGTAATATTTCCAGTAAATCCTTCAGCACGTTTTTCAGTCTCTCCTGTTTTCCATCTCTTCCAGTCTTCTGTTTGTAAACAGAAAGAACCGGTAAATCAGCAATGTAGTAACTACCGTAAAAATAGTCTCCGGAATCACAATCTCCCGCACATAATAAAAAATATCCAGACGGTTTCTAATCAGAAACCGGAACACATAAATATATACGTTATAAATCAGTTCGTTTACCAGGCTCATTACAAGCGGCAGATTGATATAATCCTCGTAATAGTATTTGGTGCAGATGCCGTTAAAATAACCGACATTCACAAACAGCAGGGTAAAAAATCCGAACGGACCGCTGTAAAACAAATCCAGCAGAATTCCTGCCACAAGACCATAATACATCCCCGCCTCTTTTCCATAGATAAAACCAAAGGAAAAGGTCAGAATCAGCAGCAGGTTCGGTGATGCTGACAAAAAAGGAATCAGCGGAATCACACAATTCTGAATGGTAAATGCCAGTACCAGCAGCAGCACGTTGATTAAAAACCGTTTCATGTTTATTCCCCCTGACCTGACGGGCCTGTCCCAGGGGGAACCGGAGAAGCCTGTTCTCCCTGCAGCCCAGGAAATGCCTGAATCTGAACCTCTCCCTGAGAAGGAGTCGTCTGTTCCTGCTGGTTCTGAATACCTTCTCCGTTTTCCCTGCGGGCTGGCGCAGTCTCTCTGTTTACTGGTGGCTCTATCTCTCGCTCCTGCCTTTCAGCCTCCGTCTCTAGAGGAGCAGCGGTTTCTGCCGGACGGCTCTCTGACTCTTCTTCCCCGCGTTCCGGGATCTCTGCTGTGGATGACTCCACTTCCCCGTTTGCAGCCGTACTTTCACCGGATCCGTCCTGGGCTGTGCCTTCTCCTTCCTGCTGGCTGATATGAGCCTTAATCAGCTCATCCTGTGTCATCTCCGCCTTCAGCTGTGTAACCACCAAAACCTCCTGGAGACTGTCAAACTGCGCTACAGGAACCAGATATCCGGATTTCGTCAGTCTGGTGGAATCTGTCGTAATGTCAGACGCATATCCAATCAAAATTCCTGGCAGAAACTTAGAGCTGATATTAGACGTAACAATTCTGTCTCCATTTTTAATATCTCCATCTGTGGCAATATTGGTAATCCTGAGACGGCCTTCTCCAAACAGAGTCAGATCCCCGGCCACAATACAGGAATCGCCCGACTGCTGAGCCATAGCGCTGACGCGGCTTACATCGTCTATAATCGAACGTACTGTGGCATAGTGAGCCCCTACATCCGTGACAATGCCTACCAGACCGCCTCCGGCCATAACATTGGCATCTACCCGGACTCCATCTGCAGCTCCCTTATCAATGCGGAATACCTGGAACCAGTCTCCAGAATCCTTGGCAATGACCCGGGCGCCGATTTTTTCATACTGCATATATTCCTGATCCAAATCATAAAGCTGACGCAGACGCTCCAGTTCAAACTGTTCAGACTGAAGGCGGCTGTTTTCCTCAATCAGCTGATCAATCTGAGCCTGAAGAACCTCTTTTTCATCCATGGCACTCTTCAGCCTGCTGAAATTGCTGATCCCGTTGTACAGGGACGTTCCTGCTTTATTAACACCTGACTGAATAGGGTTCAGAAAAAATCCGATACTGGTTCTCAGTGGATTCAAAAAACCATCCACAAAAGACGTGACCACTATCAAAATAATGCAGAATACACACAGACCAATTAAAACGTATTTACTGCGTTTTGACTCCATTTATAACAATCCTCGTTCTTTCATACTGACATACGCGCTGTCTCCAATCACAATATGATCCAAAAGACGGATCCCCATAAGCTCTCCGGCCTTGCGAACCCGTTCTGTTAATAGAATATCCTCTTTGCTGGGCTCCGGATCTCCGCTGGGGTGATTGTGCACCAGAATCAGACTCACAGCCTGATAGCGCAGTGCCTCAATATAGATCTCTCTGGTACCGGCTAAGGAAGCGTTGACAGTGCCCTTGGACATCATCCGCTCTCCAATCAGCATTTGCCGGGTATTAAACATCATCAGGAAAAACTGCTCCTGCTCCATATGCCGCAGATCCTCCCGGTAATATGCTGCAACCTGTTCCGGTTCCTCAAATCGCATAACTCTTTCCATATGCTTCTTTTTCCAGATTCTGCGGGAAAGCTCACCAATACACATCAGCTGAACTCCCTTCACCTTTCCGATTCCCTTCACAGACATAAGCTGCGGCAGGGAAAGATGCAAAAGCCCTAAAATACCCTCTCCCGGGCAGTTTAAGGCCAGAATCCGTTCTGCCAGTTCCAGAGAATTCTCCCCCTTTGAGCCGGTGCGGAGAATAATGGACAGAAGCTCTGCGTCTGTCAGATGTTCTGCGCCCTCCCTCATACACCGCTCATAGGGTCTGGAACTGTTTGGCAGTTCTTTCATTTTCATATGTCTCATCATTTCCTCCTTACGTGACTCTCCGGTACGAAACAGGAAATGAATCCGTGTCTTAGTTTACCACAAAACACAAGCTCTGTATACAAAAAATGGAAATCTTTAGAATGTATTAATAATTCCCGCATCTACCATTTTCTGCATAGATTTCATAATTCCCAGCTTGGCATGATACCAGGTCAGGCCTCCCTGGAAATAAACCGCATAAGGCGGTTTGATGGGGCCGTCTGCAGAAAGTTCAATAGAAGAGCCCTGAACAAATGCGCCTGCTGCCATAATAACCGGAGCATCGTATCCCGGCATATCCCACGGCTCTGGCGTTACAAAGCTGTCTACCGGCGCTGCTGCCTGAATTCCCTGACAGAAAGCAATCACTCCCTCCGGAGTTCCAAAAGTAACAGCCTGGATAATATCATGGCGGGATTCACTTCCGTTCGGTACAACAGCAAAGCCCAGCTTTTCATAAATATTAGCTGCAAAAATAGCTCCCTTTAAAGCGCCTGCCACAACAGTCGGTGATAAGAACAGGCCCTGATAAAAGGACTGATTCAATCCCAGGCTCGCTCCCACCTCTTTTCCAAGTCCCGGTGCACTTAAACGATAGGAAGCCCGGTCGATACAGTCTTTGCGTCCCACAATATAACCTCCGATAGGAGCCAGACCGCCGCCAGGATTCTTAATCAGAGAACCTACAATCATGTCTGCACCTACGTCAGTGGGCTCTATCCGTTCTACAAATTCTCCGTAGCAGTTGTCCACCATACAAATAACATCCGGCTTCACACTCTTTACAAAAGAAATCAGCTGGCCGATTTTTTCTACAGACAAAGTAGGACGGGTGGCATAGCCCTTAGAACGCTGGATCGTTACCAACTTTGTTTTCTCATTGATTGCTTTTCTGATATTTTCAAAATCAAAGGAGCCATCCTCTAATAAATCCACCTGGCGGTACACCACTCCGTATTCCTTTAAGGAGCCTACAGAATCACGGATTCCAATTACCTCCTCCAGAGTATCATAGGGCTTTCCAACAGGTGAAAGAAGTTCATCGCCTGGACGAAGATTTCCGGAAAGAGCCACATGAAGAGCATGAGTTCCACTGATAAGCTGAGGGCGAACCAGTGCACTTTCACCATGAAAGGCCTTGGCATACACCTCCTCCAGAACATCACGGCCCAGATCATTATAGCCATATCCGGTAGTCGCTGCAAAGTGAATATCACTGACTCTGGCCTCCTGCATGGCTTTTAACACCTTCATCTGGTTATACTCTGCAGTTTCATCAATCGCCTCAAACCGCTCCTTTAACTGTGCCTCTATCTCTGTGCAGAATTTCTGCACAGCCGGGGTAATCCCAAGACCTTCATACATTGCCTCTAATTCCATAGTTTCTTCCTCCTGATTTGTCATTCTTCTGTTATTTTCTTAATGCTTTTTCGCTTCTTCCTATTCCGAAGTCTTTTCCATATTATTCAGAATCCCTTCCAGAATCCTGGTTTTATCGAATTCATAATCCTCCAGCTTTATCCATCTTACATCCCGCTCTCTGCGGAACCAGGTCAGCTGACGCTTGGCAAAATGCCTGGTGTCCCTTTTCAGCACATAAACAGCCTCATCTAAGGTGCATCTTCCGTCCAGGTAGTCAAGAATTTCCTTATAGCCCAGTCCCTGCATAGCCACCATCGTCCTGGTACATCCCATTTCCTTTAATCGGCGGACTTCCTCTATCAGACCTGCTTCCAGCATCTGATCCACTCTCTGTTCAATACGGCGGTACAGTCTTTCGCGCTCGCAGGTTAAAACGTAATAGTATAAATCATAAGGAGATTCTTTCTGCCGCTCCTTCCGGTTGTGGCTGGAAATCTGCTGTCCTGTTAAGTGGTAAAACTCAACCGCCCGAATCACACGTTTTACATTATTGGGATGAATCGCCTCTGCCGAATCCGGATCCACTTGCCGGAGAAGCCCGTGCAGATATTCCGGCCCTTTTTCTTTTGCTTCCTGCTCCAACTCCTCCCGAATATGAGAGGTATCCTCATTTTCTGTAAAATCAATGCTATAGGCCAGCGCCTGAATATAGAATCCGGTTCCCCCTGTTACAATGGGAACATGGCCCCGGGCATAAATCCCCTCCATGGCCTCCCTTGCCATTGCCTGAAACCTGGTTACATTAAATTCTTCCCAGGGCTCCAGAACATCAATCAGATGATGGCGAATCCCGTCCATTTCCTCAGGCATAATTTTGGCAGAGCCAATATCCATATGACGGTATACCTGCATAGAATCTGCACTGATAATCTCTCCGTTCACAGCCTTTGCCAGGCTGATTGACAGCTCCGTTTTTCCCACCGCTGTAGGCCCGGTCAGCACAATCAATTTCTTTTTCACATGAACTCCTTTCCATTTTCCTCCATGCTCATCCGCTGATTCTGTCAGACAATCCGCTTGAATTTCTTTTCCAACTCATATTTTGTCATAGAAACAATGGTCGGACGCCCGTGGGGGCACGCATAAGGATTATCCAGCTCCAAAAGCTGGTCAATCAGACGGTCTGCTTCTGCCGCACTCATATGGTGATTTCCTTTTACCGCCGCCTTACAGGACATGGAAGCTACTTTTTCATATATCATGTCAGGATTTCCCGCCATTCCGTCCTCAGAAAGGCCGTCAATCATCTCCATCAGCAAATCCTTTTTTGCTATGGAAAAGAGATTGTCCGGAACTCCGCGAACTGCAAATTCCCGTCCTCCAAAGGGTTCAATCTCAAACCCGATATCCGTAAAATAACGAAGGTTCTGCTGCAGCATTACCTGCTCCCTGCTGCCAAGAGTCAGAATAATCGGCGGATTTACCATCTGACAGGTATACTGTCTTGTTTTCAGTGTCGCCATGGTTTTTTCATACAACACCTTTTCATGAGCCGCATGCTGATCAATAATGTAAAGGCTTTGATTAAACTCTATCAGCCAGTAGGTGTCAAACAGCTGTCCAATCAGCTTGTGTCGGCTCCGGCTCTTTTCATCGAGAAGCTTTTCCTCAAAGAGGTCCATTTGCTGTCCCTGTTTTTCTTCCTCGCACTTTTCTTCTGTCTGTACGTCTATGGGGGAAGCTGTTTCCCTGCTGCCTAAAAGCAGGGCAGTCAGCTCTTCGTTAACCTCCCTGTGCTTCTCATCAGACGAAGAAGAATTTGTGCTGCCGTAGGCAGCTCTCTCGTCCTTTACCACGCAGACGGACTCCTCCGGGTTTTTAAGCTCCGGTTCTTTCGTCTCTGTTTGTCTCAGAGGTCTAAGCCCCGGCTTTCTCGCTTCTTCCTGCTTCAGCGGTCCAAATTCCAGTTCCCGCGTTCCTTCCTGTTTCAGCGGTCTAAGCTCTGACACTTTCGTCTCTTTTGATTTCAGCAGTCCAAACTCCGGCTGAATCTGTCTGGCTCCTGCTGCCCGGCTGCTCTCTCCTGACCACACGGAGTCCTTCGACCGGGGCTGAAATCCTGCATCTCTTCCCGGAGATGCCGCCTCCTCATGACGCTGCGATGCCCGCCCCATAGAAAGCTCCGGCTTTCCGCTCAGTGTTCTTTTTCCTTCCCTCAAGGCTCCGAAACTGCTTTTTTCCTCCAGCTCCACCTGCGGAATCAGTTCTCTGTGATCCAGAGCCTGAGACAGCGCATCTCGAACCATGCGAAACATCAGCTCACTGTCTCGAAACCGCAGCTCCATTTTTGTCGGATGTACATTCACATCCAGAAACTCAGGTTCAATGGTAAAATGAAGAAGAGTAAAAGGATATTTGTGCTGCATCATATAAGGCTTGTAGGCTTCCTCAATCGCCCTGCAGATAATTCCGCTTTTGATATAACGCCCGTTAATAAAATAATTTTCAAAATTCCGGTTATTTCTTGCAATCACAGGCTTTCCAATAAATCCCTTCACTGACACCGCTTCACCTGCTTTGTCCACCGGCAGCAGGCTGGCTGCAATCTCTCTGCCAAAGACCGTATAAATAATATCTTTTACATTGTGATTTCCAGAGGTGTGCAGCTTGTTCTGATTGTTCTGAATAAACCGGATCGAAATTTCCGGATGAGATAAGGCGATTTTTTCCACCAGATCTGCCACATGAGCCCCTTCCGTTGCAGCAGTTTTCAAAAATTTCTTCCGCACTGGCGTATTGTAAAACAGGTTTCTCACAATAAACGTCGTTCCATCCGGAGAACCGATTTCCTCACACCCCGTTTCCAGACCGCCCTCAATCTGATACCGGGTTCCTGTAAGTGAGCCTGCCGTCTTCGTAATAACCTCGACCTGGGAAACCGCTCCAATACTGGATAAGGCCTCTCCCCGAAAGCCCAGAGAAGAGATCGTAAACAAATCCTCTACGGACTGTATCTTACTGGTGGAATGACGCAGAAAGGCCAGAGGAAGTTCTTCCCTGGGAATTCCGCATCCATTATCCGTTACCCGAATAAAGGAAATTCCTCCATCCCGGATCTCCACAGTTACAGCTGTCGCTTTCGCATCCACTGCATTTTCCAGAAGCTCCTTTACCACAGAAGCAGGACGCTCAATGACCTCACCGGCTGCGATTTTATTAATCGTGCTCTGATCCAGCACATGAATATTGGGCATGGTTTATTCTCCTATCCTTCCTGTCCGCTCCACCTGTTTTTCAGCTTTGTCTGAAGACGGTAGAGGGTATTCAGCGCATCAATGGGCGTCATATTTCCCAACTCCATATCTTTGATTTCCTGGATAATATCATCCTCTCGGACAGTATCAAATAACGTCAGCTGACTCATTTCCACATCGTCTGGTTTCGGAACTGGTTTATGGGAAGAAGCAGAGGCATTTGCACCGGCAATCTCTCTGGTTCTAGCTGTCAGATCCGTATCTACCAGCTGCTCCACCAGCTCCTTCGCACGATTAATTACCGTATCCGGGACACCAGCCAGCTTTGCCACCTGAATTCCATAGCTTTTATCTGCTCCGCCCTTGACGATTTTACGCAGAAATACAATATCATCGCCCTGCTCCTTGACTGCGATACAGTAGTTGTTTACCCCGCTCATCAGCCCCTCCAGCTCTGTCAGCTCGTGATAATGAGTGGCAAACAGTGTTTTTGCTCCCAAAAGCCTGGTGTTGCTGATATGTTCTACCACAGCCCAGGCAATACTGAGACCGTCAAAGGTACTGGTTCCCCGTCCGATTTCATCAAGAATCAACAGACTGTTTCTGGTAGCGTTTCTCAGAATATTGGCTACCTCTGTCATTTCCACCATAAACGTACTCTGTCCGCTGGCCAGATCATCTGACGCACCTACCCGTGTAAAAATCCGATCACAGATGCCGATATTGGCCTGAGATGCAGGTACAAAGCTTCCAATCTGAGCCATCAGCACAATCAAAGCTGTCTGACGCATATAGGTAGATTTGCCGGCCATATTGGGACCAGTAATAATGGAAATCCTGTTTTTGCCATTATCCAGATAAGTATCATTAGATACAAACAGATCATCCCGCATCATTTTTTCTACCACAGGATGTCGTCCTGCCTTAATCTGAATTACACCCTTTTCATTGATAGAAGGCTTCACATAATCATTCCTGGTGGCCACAGTAGACAAAGAGGCGTATACATCAGTTTCCGCAATCGCCCGGGCCGTTTTCTGGATCCGTACCACCTGAGCTCCTACTGCATCCCGAACCTGACAAAACAGCTCATACTCCAGAGAAAACAGCTTATCCTCAGCGCCCAGAATTACATCCTCAAGCTCCTTTAACTCATCCGTTGTATAACGCTCTGCGTTGGTCAGAGTCTGCTTGCGAATAAAATAATCAGGGACCAGGTCCTTAAAGGAATTGGTTACCTCAAAATAATATCCAAATACCTTATTGTATTTGACCTTCAGATTCTTAATTCCCGTTTTATCCCGCTCTCTGGCTTCCAGCTCCGCCAGCCATGTTTTTCCCTCTGTCTTTGCATGGCGCAGACGGTCTGCCTCCTCATGAAAGCCGTCCCGGATAATTCCTCCTTCCCGGACAGTTACAGGAGGTTCCTCTGCAATAGCACGGCTGATCAGATCGTTTAAATCCTCCAGAGGATCCATTTCCTCCTCCAGCGCTTTTAAATTGGCACAGGTAAACTCCTGAAGCAGCTGCTTCATGTAAGGAACCATGGCAATGGAATTGCGGAAAGCCAACAGATCCCTGGGATTTGCAGATTTGTAGCTGATGCGCCCAATCAGACGCTCCAAATCATAAACCGGATTTAAATATTCCCGCAGTTCCTCCCTGCTGATATAATTCATATTCAGCTCTTCAATGGCCTTCTGACGCTCCAGAATCTCTTCTTTATGAATCAGGGGCTGCTCAATCCAGGTTCTTAACAGTCTGGCGCCCATGGCGGTTCTTGTCTTATCCAGAACCCAGAGAAGGCTTCCACGCTTCTGCTTTTCCCGCATGGTCTCCAAAAGCTCCAGATTCCTTCTGGTGGAGGAATCAAGAACCATATAGTTGCCTGTGGAATACGGCACAATGGAAGTCAGGTGATCCATCGTCGTCTTCTGTGTCTCATACAAATACTGAAGCACTGCTCCTGCTGCAATCACGCCACTGTCGTAATCTCCAAGGCCCAGCCCCTCCAGACCATTTACCTTAAAATGCTCCTTCAGCACCTTTCTGCAGCTTTCATCCTGAAAATAATGAGAATCCACAGCAGAAACAGCAAAATGATATCTGTCCTTCATCTCATCCAGACTGATTCCTGACATGGCAAAGGCATCATTATATATGATTTCTGCTGGGGAAAATTTATTAATTTCATCAAAAAGAGAGCGTTCCGATCCAACCTCCGTCACCAGAAAATCTCCGGTCGTAATATCAGCCACCGACACTCCCATTTTGTCTCCCAGATAAACAATCGCCATCAGGTAGTTGTTCTTTGTCTCATCCAGAGCCTGACTGCTGGTAATTGTGCCGGGAGTCACCACCCGGATTACTTCCCGCTTCACCAGTCCCTTTGCCTGTTTGGGATCCTCCATCTGCTCCGCAATTGCAACCTTATAGCCCTTCTGCACCAGGCGGCTCAGATAGCTGTCCACAGCGTGATAAGGGACGCCGCACATGGGCGCCCTTTCCTCCAGTCCGCATTCCTTTCCAGTCAGCGTGATTTCCAGTTCTCTTGACGCTGTCAGTGCGTCATCAAAAAACATCTCGTAGAAATCCCCCAACCGATAAAACAGAATACAGTCCTGATATTGTTTTTTGGTCTCCATATATTGGGCCATCATTGGTGATAATCCAGCCACGTTCTGTTACTCCTTCTTCTGTCCGTCTTCTCTAAATTTTCCCATATAATAAAATCCCTTAGATTCCTCCAGGTAAACATCTACAATTTTTCCAATCAGAGACTCGTCCCCAGGGAAATGAACCACAGTATTGTTGCTCATTCTGCCGGTCACATATCCCTCCTGATGGTCATCCAGGCTTTCCACAAGCACCTTCTGCACCGTTTTTTCATCTCTGCCACAAACCTCTGCTGAAATCTGCTGAACCTCCTTTAAAAGCCGGTCAAACCGATTTTTCACCACATCCTCCGGAACCTGTTCCATAGCTGCAGCAGGCGTTCCCGTTCTCTTGGAGTAAATAAAAGTAAAGGCACTGTCATACCGTACCCGACGAACCACGTCCAGAGTTTCCTCAAAATCCTCCTCCGTCTCCCCCGGGAAGCCCACAATAATATCTGTGGTCAGAGAAATCCCCGGCATAGCGCTGCGAATTTTGTCCACAAGCTCCAGATACTGTTCCTTAGTATAGCGGCGGTTCATAATCTTTAAAATGCGGCTGCTTCCTGACTGCAGCGGCAGATGCAGATGGGTGCATACCTTTTTGCAGTCTCTCATGGCCTCAATCAGCTCATCAGAAAGATCCTTGGGGTGAGAAGTCATAAAGCGAATTCTCTCCAGCCCCTCAATCTCGTTTATTTCACGCAGAAGCTGAGCAAAGGTAATCGGAGTTTCCAGATTCTTTCCATAGGAATTTACATTCTGTCCAAGAAGCATAACCTCTACAACACCGTCTGCCACCAGTTTTCTGATTTCATCCAGAATATCCTCCGGCCTGCGGCTTCTCTCTCTTCCCCGCACATAGGGAACAATACAATAGCTGCAGAAGTTATTGCAGCCAAACATAATGTTCACCCCTGACTTAAAGGGGTATTTTCTGTCTACAGGAAGCTCCTCCACAATCTGATCCGTCCCTTCCCAAACATCTACCACCATTTTACGGTTTTCCAGCATTCTGCGGCAAAGCAGCTCTGCCAGCTTAAAAATATTGTGAGTTCCGAAAATCAAATCCACAAACGAATAGCTTTTCTTAATTTTTTCAATAACAGACGGCTCCTGCATCATGCAACCGCAAAGGGCAATCATCATATCCGGCTGTTTTTTCTTCAGGGTATGCAGATAGCCCAGACGTCCGTAAACCTTCTGGTTTGCATTATCCCGCACGGTACAGGTATTATAAAGGACAAAATCTGCATGCTCTGAATCGATCTCCTTTAATCCTGCCTGCTCCAGAATACCGGAAAGCTTTTCAGAATCCCGGGCATTCATCTGGCATCCAAAGGTAGCAATATGGAAGGTGCCATATTTTCCCTCTGCCTGAAGCTGACCTAAAAGCCTGCTGCCATACCGTCCAGCCGCCTCCCCGCTGTCTACCAGTGCATCAAACCTCTCCTTCCAGAGAGTTCGAGCCTGTTCAATAAAATAATACTGGCGGGCTCCCTCTTCTGCCGGAGCCTGCTGCTGCATCTTATCAAATCTCTGAATCTTGTTTTCTTTGTTCATATCTGAAATCCTCTTTGCAATCTGTTTCTGTAAGCGAAAAAATCCAAACCATTATATCACAAAATGGGCCGGTTGCAAAGCATCTGCCCCTGCTGGCTTCCCTGTTCTGAAATCCACACATTCCGCCGGATCATAATAAATCTGGTCTGACGCTGTAAGTACCGCTTTTCCATCCTCAACATCTACAATACTGACTGCACAGTTGGGCGGAACCTTTCCATGCCAGAAATTTTCCTTATCCTCGTATACATTGTTAAGGATTCCTCTGCAGGCACAGCCATGGCTGGCAATCAGAATGGTCTTATCCTGATAGCTGCGTGACTTGAGCAGCCCCTGAAAAAAGGATCTTGTACGAACGCAGAGATCTGCTATACATTCTCCATCCTCAGCATTCTGAAAGTGGAAGGGATCCTCATAAAAATCCTGAAAATGCTCTGAGGGAATCTGAAAATTATGTTTCCGGCTTCCCAGTCCCTCCCAGGAACCAAAGCTGATTTCGCTAATCCGGGCATCCTCAAAAATGGGAATGGATTTCCCTTCTGTTACCAGCTCTGCCGTCTGTCTGGCTCTTTTCAGAGGACTTGTAATAATCAAATCAAATTTTACATGGCTGAGCGCCTGCCCTGTAATCCTGGCCAAACGCACTCCGTTTTCGTTCAGGGAAATGTCCGTTTGTCCCTGCAGCCGTCCTGCTGCATTCCATTCCGTCTCTCCATGACGGATTATGTACATCCGCATTTTTTTCTTCCTCCGCCCTCATTCTTTGACACCGGCAAACGCTGCTGTGTACCTTCTATCTGTCATTTTCACTTATCCGCGAACCTGGCCGTTGCCGTAAATAATATATTTTGTTGTAGTCAATGCCTCCAGCCCCATAGGACCTCTGGCGTGAAGCTTCTGAGTGCTGATTCCGATTTCCGCCCCAAAGCCAAATTCATTGCCGTCTGTAAAACGGGTCGATGCATTGACATAAACTGCTGCCGCGTCAATTCGATCCAGGAATTCCTGAGCATGGCTGTAATCCTGCGTAATAATCGCCTCGGAATGGCCTGTATTATAACGATTAATGTGTCGGATAGCTTCATCAAGAGAATCTACAAGCTTTACTGAAAGAATATAGTCCAGATATTCACATCCCCAATCTTCTTCCGAAGCCAAAACAAACTCTGGAACCATACGGCATGCCTCTTCTTCGGCGCGGATTTCTACCTTCCGGCCTTCCTCCTGCTGATCCTGAAGACGTTTCTTTAAAAGCGGCAGAAATGCCTCTGCAGCTGCTTTATGAATCACCAGAGACTCACAGGCATTGCAGACGCCAATTCTCTGAGTTTTCGCATTTTCAATAATATCCAGAGCCATTTTAAAATCCGCAGTTTCATCCACATAAATGTGGCAGTTTCCTGTTCCTGTTTCAATGACCGGAACAGTACTGTTTTCTACTACGGTCCGAATCAGACCTGCTCCGCCCCGGGGAATCAGCACATCCACATATTGATTCAGGCGCATAAAGGCCCTTGTTGTTTCCCTGTCCGTATCTGCAATCAGCTGAACGGCATTTACAGGCAGTCCTGCTGCAGCAAGTCCCTTCTGCAGACAGGAGACAATCGCCTGGTTCGAGGAAAGCGCATCACTTCCCCCTTTTAAAATCACGGCATTGCCCGTCTTAAAACAGAGACAGAAGGCATCTGCCGTTACATTGGGGCGCGCCTCATAAATGATTCCGACTACTCCGAGAGGCACTCTCTTTTTTCCAATCATCAGTCCGTTGGGCCGGGGCTTCATGGAAAAAACCTCTCCCACCGGATCCTCTAAGGCCGTAACCTGACTCATTCCCTCAGCCATTCCACGAATCCGCGCCGGAGTTAAGGCCAGTCTGTCCAGCAGTCCCTGACTCATTCCATTTTCTCTGGCCCGATCCATATCCTCTTTATTTGCTGCAAGAATCATATTCTGTCCGTCCAGAAGTGCCTGAGCTGCCTCTCTCAGCCCCCTGTTCTTATCTTCGGAACCAAGGCTGTTTAAAACAGCTGCTGCTTCCCTTGCCTGTCTTCCCAGCTCTGTCAAATCCATTGCCATTTTTATTCCTCCCCTGTCCTGCAAATGTAACATTCTTTCTCTGTCACCACCATGTCCACCGGCACATCGTGAACCTCTGACGGCAGTGTCTCCATCATTTGATATTCATAGGCTGCCGCAATTTTTTTATGCTTTGGCTCCCGTTCCAGAAAACGATCATAAAAGCCTCCGCCTCTTCCCAGTCTCTTTCCATTCCTGGAAAAAGCCGCTCCTGGCACAAGGATCACAGACTCCGGGCAGCACGCTCTTCTGCATCCCTCCCGCGGTTCCAGAATTCCAAAATATCCCGGCTCCAAATCAGAAAAACCGGTTATTTCAAAAAATTCCATCTGTTCTCCCGCAACCCTTGGAACAGCAGTCCGAAGCTTTCTCTCCCAGAGACTCTTTAAAAGCCATCTGGTATCTGCCTCTTTTCCACAGGAAACATAACAGTAAATTGGATCCTTCCCATCTCCCTGCAGCCTTAGAAGCTCCGTAAGCAGCCGTTTTCCCAGAAGCTCATCTAACTTCCGCTTTGTTTCCGGAGATAACTCCTGCTCCCTTTGCCGGATCTGGCGGCGTATTTCCTTCTTATGACTGGATATCTTTGATTCCACCATATTTTTTCCCCAGATCCGTAATCGTTCCATCCTTTTCCTGAATGGAAATATTATTTAAATGAGCCCGCATATTTTTGCGAATGGTTTCAATATATTCCTTCCGCAGAGCTGCCTGCTCCATTTTTTCCTCTTCAGTCAGGCCAACCGCCTTCGATTTATGATAAAGCGCGTTAATGCGGTCAATTTTATTCTGATCCATTTTGTCATTCTCCTTATCTGCTCTTTTTTATTCTGTATTTGGTATTCGTATCTCGCATCTCATGCTCTAAATTAGTATTTCGTATTAATATAATCCATCAAATCAAAATCCAGGTTCGCATGAGCCATAAACAGGGTTCCCCTGTCCTCCCCCTTCATCAAATCGTGGATAATATCCACATCCTCTCCATTGGCAATGATCATATCTGAGCCGCTGTCTGTTGCAATCCTCGCTGCTGCCAGCTTGGCAGACATTCCCCCGGTTCCCACATCGCTTCCGGAGGTATCCTTTCCCATAGAAAGCAGCTCTGGTGTAATCTCCTCTACCAGACTGATAAAACGAGCCTGAGGATTAGTCCGGGGATCATCTGTGTACAAACCGTCAATGTCCGAAAGCAGAATCAGGAGATCCGCTCCAATAAGAGCTGCCACAATAGCAGACAGTCTGTCATTATCGCCAAACTGAATCTCATGTGTGGAAACTGTATCGTTTTCGTTGACAATCGGAACAGCGCCCAGACTTAAAAGCTCATCAAAAGTATTCTGGGCATTGTACCGGGAAACGTCATTTGTCATAGTGTCCTTAGTTAAAAGAACCTGGGCTGCCACACAGTTATACTCCGAAAACAGCTTCTGGTACACCATCATCAAACGCGCCTGTCCCACTGCCGCATAGGCCTGTTTTTCCGAAATGGTATCCGGACGTTTCTGACCGCCCAGAGCCTGACGGCCTGCAGCTATGGCGCCGGAGGAAACAAGAACTACCTCTTTTCCCTCTCCTTTTAGATCACAGATAATCCGTACCAGCCGCTCTATCTTCCATAGATTCAATTCCCCTGTGGCCGGATGGGTCAAAGAAGAAGAACCTATTTTTAAAACGATCCTGTTTTTTTCCATCAGGCTCTTTCTCGCTTCTGTCATAATCGCTTCCTCATTTCCCGGCTGTTTTCACAGCCGATTTTCTTCTGTCATTTTCCAGAACCAGACTTCCCTTATCGGGGAAGTCCAAACCGTCTCACAACTGCCTCTGCCACCTTAACGCCGTCCATAGCTGCCGACGTAATTCCGCCGGCATATCCGGCTCCCTCGCCGCAGGGGTACAAGCCCCGAACCTGGCTTTCCATCTCATCATTTCTCCAGATACGAACCGGTGAAGAGGTACGGCTTTCAATTCCTGCAAACAGGGCGTCTGGACGGTCAAAGCCGCGAATCATCTGCCCAAAGCCCTCCATGGCTTCTAACAGCGCCAGATTCAGGTTTTCCGGCATAACCTCTCTTAAATTGCCAAAGGCCCATCTGCCCCGCATCTGCGGTTCAATCTCCCCCAGCTGTCTGGACTGCCTTCCCGCCCGGTAATCTTCATAAAGCTGAACAGGAATATGTCCGTCTGCTGCCTGGAAAGCCAGCCTTTCCAGACTGCGCTGAAAGGCCACTCCTCCCAGAGGACCTGGTTGCGGGAAATCTTCCGGCGTCACCGTAACAATCAAAGCACTGTTGGCATTTTTTCCGTCCCTGGCATGATAGCTCATACCATTTACTGCCAGGTGCTCTCGTTCTGAGGAGGCATCTACCACATAACCGCCCGGACACATACAGAAAGAGTAAACTCCCCGTCCAGTACTGGTCTGCCTGGTCAGCTTATAGCTGGCAGCGCCGAGGCTTCCCCCATCCATCCGTCCGTACTGAGATAGATTGATCAGAGACTGGGGGTGCTGAATCCGCAGTCCTACGGCAAAGGACTTGGCATCCATGGGTATTTTTTTCTGTTCCAGCATAGAAAAGGTATCCCGTGCGCTGTGACCAATTGCCAGAATCACAGCCTGAGCAGAAAGGAACTCCTCCCGCTCCTGATTTTCATTTCCAGCCATGTTATCATCCGGCCTTCCTTCCTGCTGACGCACCCTTACCCCTCTGATCTGCCCGCCTTCCGTCACAAGCTCTGTTACCTGACAGCCAAACCGCACATGACCGCCCAGTCTGACAATCTCCTGCCTCATGGCCTTCACAATACCGGAAAGCACATCGGTACCAATATGAGGCTTACTGTCATAAAGAATCGACGAATCGGCTCCAAATTCACAGAACACCTCCAGCACCAGCCGGTTTCTCATCAGCGGATCCTTTACAAGCGTATTCAGCTTTCCATCAGAAAAGGTTCCGGCTCCGCCTTCTCCAAACTGTACATTGGAACGGACATCCAGTTTCCCTGTTTTCCAGAACTCGTCCACCCGTTTCCGGCGGCTATCCACATCCTCTCCGCGCTCCAGAATCACCGGGCAGTATCCTGCTCTTGCCAGCATCAGACCGGCAAAAAGTCCGGCCGGACCGGCTCCCACAATAATCGGAGGAGAAAAAAGCATCTCCTCTCCGGGCTTTGGAAATACGTATGGTTTTTCCTGGCAGATTGCAGCCTGAGAATTCTTTGCCCTATGTAATACCTGCTCTTCCCGGGCAGTTTTTATATCAACGGTATAGCTGTAAAAAAGCTCCGGCTTTTTTCTCCCGTCCAGGGAACGCCGGCGGATTTCCAGCTTCTCCACCTGTTCCGGAGAAATCCGAAGAGCCTTGGCCGCCTTTTTCTTAAGCTCCTCCGGCTTATGCTCCACGGGAAGCTTTAACTGATTAATTCGTATCATTTTTCCGTCCTCCCTGCACATCTTCCTGCTGTAATTCCCGTAGACCAGGCCCACTGCAGATTATATCCGCCGCAGATTCCGTCTACATCCAAAAGCTCTCCAGCCAGATAAAGCCCCTTCACCAGCTTTGACTCCATAGTTTCCGGCCGGACATCCCGGGTGTCCACTCCTCCGCAGCAAACCTGCGCCTGCTCAAAGGAATTGGTTGATGTTACTGGAAGCTCAAAAGCCTTAATCAGGTGAACCAGCCGTTCCAGCTGCTGGTTTTTCAGATTTCCTACCAGCTCTGCCCCATCAATCTGAGACAGCTTTAACAGCACCTGAGACAGCTTTTTATTTAATACACCAGTCAGAAAATCCTCAGATTTCCGGTAGGCAAGTGCCTTTGCCCGGTTCCGAATAAACTGTTTTGTTTCCTCCATACTTTTTGAAGGAAGAAAATCAAGGATCACCGAAACTGCTTTTTTCTTATGAAGAGCCACTGCAGCAAAACGGCTTACCTGAAAGGTGGGGATACCGGACACACCGTAATCCGTCAACTGAAGCTCTCCCTGATCCGCAGCCAGAACCTGCCCCTCAGAAACCAGCTTCACCAAGGCATCACAGCGAATACCTGCCAGCTGTTTCAAAAACTTCCCCTGACAGCGAAGCTGTACCAGTGCCGGAAGAGGCGTAATCACCCTATGGCCAAAGGCCTGTGCCAGCTGATAGCCACTGCCGTCAGATCCGGTCACAGGAGCCGCCTTAGAACCTGCTGCCAGAATCAGCCGTTCTCCCTGAAACACACCCTGGTCTGATTCAATCTGGAAGCGGCCTTTTCCAGCACAGGCTGCCCTGCTGATATGACACTCTGTCACAACCCTCACACCCAAACGTTCTGCCTCCATTCGCAGGCTGTCCAAAACAGAAGCGGCCTGATCGGAATTGGGATAAATATATCCGTTTCTGCTTTTTGTCACAATTCCGATTTCATCAAAAAATGCCAGGGTATCCCACACAGAAAAGTGATCTAGCACCTTCATGGGAAACTGTGGCTGGCTACAGCGGTAATGCTCCGGCCGGAGAGACAGATTAGTCAGATTGCAGCGTCCGTTTCCAGTGGAAAGTATCTTTTTTCCCACCCGATCCATATGCTCCAGAACCGTCACTCCCGCTCCTTCTCTGGCTGCTGCAATGGCTGCCGCCAGTCCGGAAGCTCCGCCTCCAATAATTATCACCTGTCTCTTCATAATATCCTCCGTACCCATGATTTTTGTTCTTTCCTATTGTATCCAGTTTGCCGTCCCTTTTCAAGTATATTTTTCCCTAGCTGGTATAAGACTCCAGATAGTGGAACACATCCATCATAGAAGAAAACCAGATCCCCTCTCGCAGCCGCTCCTGTTCCTCCTGAGGAAAATCCATCAAAGGTACATGGGTATAAAGACAGATCGTTTTCTGATCCTTTAAAAATACCAGCAAAAACCCATCCTCTGCTACCAGATAATATTCCTCTCGAATCACCACAGGTTCCACCTGCTGCCCATTTGCCGCCTCATAATCCGCCATCTCTGTCTCCTGAAAAGAGGAAGACTCGGACTGTGATGTCTCCTGCAGCAGATTTTTTTTGCAGCTCTGCCTTGTTCCGATTCCAACTCCCAGGCAAAAAGCAGAAACTGCCGCAAATAAAAATAAACAGATCATATACTTTTTCATCGTAAACCTCCATAAGTACAGTATCTGCTTATTTTTACTTTTTTATCCAGCATCCCGTCCTTCAATCAGAGCCGGCTTCATATTTCTTGTGGGAACCACACAAATCCAGGTCTTTCCAGGCGTCAGAACAATTTCATTTCCAGATGCATCGTAATAATGGGTAATGCCAAACTCTCCGTCCTTTTTCCAAGTAATATCCTCTGCCTTTCCTCCTGTAATAAAGTATCCCCAGGAATCGTCATGGACATTGATATTGAGATATTCCGTAGAAGCATAAAACCCGGAAGGGCAGTATTGAATAATAATATTGCGTACCGCAATGGGACCGCCATCTCCCATGTGGGGACCTCCGTACTGATACCGGTAGTACAGGCCGTCATCCTCGTGATATTCAAACCATGGCTGATTCAGCTCATATCCTGGCGTCACCTTCCAGGCATCTCTGGCATCTGCTCCCTCCAGAACTGCTGCAGTTCCTGGCGCCGTAAAACGGAAATGTCCCTGATAATCCTCGGAATAATCCCAGGAATACCCCAGCTTTTGCACCGCTTTCTGAATACCTGCTGCGCTTGTATAGGCATTGTGAGGTTTTTTTCGATCGCCGGAGCGGTAAAAAGCAGTTCCTCCCGTTCCATCAATTCCGTTAATATTGTCAATATATTTCAGATAAGGCTTTGCAAAGGTACTCTGTCCAAAATGGGCGTAAATTCCGTCAAACTCTCTGGCAAAATAAACATAGTAGGTCCGGCAGCTGCGTACCGAGCCAATCCGCTCCAAATCGTCAAAATTTTCAATCAGAGCCATATAGCGGTTCATCCCCGCTTCCACCGGCACCTCATAAATCACCCCCGCCCTGTTTAGACCATACTGGGGCAAAGCTGCCCGGTCATTGCTCATCATAACAGCCAAAGGTCTGCGTTTTCCCTGCTCTGCAGGAACCAGTTCTCCTGTCAGATAGCTGTGAATCATGCCGTCTGTTTCCGTCCGCTGCTGAATTACATTTCCCTTCACTGGCTCCTGGGCTTCTGTCTCTGGCTTAGGCTCTGTCTCAATTACTACTGGGCGGTGCTCCGTCTCTTCCATGTTTTCTGTCTGTTCCTGAATAATTCTCTGAGATTCAGAAACAGGGGCCTGAACCGGCCCGGAACAGCCTGCAGCCATTATGCACAGCAAACCAACCAGCAACCAACCCAAAACCCCTGTTCTTTTTCTCATCGGCAATATCCCTTTTCTGTTAAAATTTCACGCTGCTTCTGTTCCATAATTTCCCGCTCAGCATCTTCCATATGATCATAACCACACAAGTGAAGCATACTGTGAGCTACCAGAAAAGCCAGCTCCCGTTCCTGGGAATGACCGTATTTTTCTGCCTGTTCTATTACCTTCTCCACGGAAATGATAATATCTCCCAGCACCAGCTCGCCGGTTTCCGGATCAAAATAATCCTCTGCTGCGTCCTCCACATGAGAAAAATCTGATTCTTTTTCAAAATCCACCATAGGGAAGGAAAGCACATCGGTCGGTGCATCTATCTGCCGATAGTCCCGGTTAATCTCCCGGATTCCCTCATTATCTGTAAGAATCACACTAACCTCTGCCTCGTAAGGGCATTCCTCATAATCCAGAGAAGCTAAAATAATCTCCCGGATAATCCGCTCATAATCCAGCTCTAATTTTTTTTCTGTCTCGTACTCAATACTAATGGTCATTTTTCCTTTCCTCTTTTCCCCGGGTATGTGTCTTATTTTTTCCGTCCTTGACCTTTTTGGGCAGCCGATCCTGAAGAAGAGGCTTTGCCGCCTCAGTTCTGCGCTCATAGTCATCATAAGCCTGTACAATTTTCTGAACCAGAGGATGGCGGACTACATCACTGCTGGTCAGGCTGCAGAATCCAATATCATCAATCTTGCCCAGCACCTTCATCGCCATATCCAGACCGGAAACAGCTCCGGCTGGCAGATCCTTCTGCGTCTTGTCACCAGTCACAATCACCTTGGAGCCAAAACCGATACGGGTTAAAAACATCTTCATCTGAGCCGGCGTGGTATTCTGTGCCTCATCCAGAATGATATAGGCGTTGTCAAGCGTCCGTCCTCTCATGTAAGCTAAGGGCGCCACCTCAATCAGGCCTTTTTCAGAATTATGGAGGAAGCTTTCTGCTCCCATAATCTGGTACAGGGCATCGTAAAGCGGACGCAGATAGGGATCGATCTTACTCTGCAGATCTCCTGGCAAAAAGCCCAGCTTTTCTCCCGCCTCAATGGCAGGACGCGTTAAAATAATCCGGTTCACCTCTCCGTTTTTAAATGCAGAAATCGCCATAGCCATAGCCAGATAGGTTTTTCCGGTGCCGGCCGGTCCAATACCAAAGACAATCATCTTTTTCCGGATGGTATCCACATACTGCTTTTGTCCCATGGTTTTCGGCTTTACCGGTTTTCCGGTAACTGTACGGCAAATAATATCCTTATCAATCTCCAGAATCACATCATCTGACTCTGTAAATGCCAGAGACAGGGCATAGTCCACATTCTGTTCTGTAATGGCATTGCCCCGTTTTGACAGCTCTACCAGGTTGTTAAACACGCTTTTGGCCCGCTTAATCATGGCCTCTGGTCCTATCAGCTTTAAGGCTCCATCCCTGGCTACAATCGTCACATGGAGGGTTCTTTCTATTTTTTTCACATAGGCATCAAACTGTCCGCAGACATTTTTTTCATGCTCTGCGGGAATATCAATTATCGTTTCTATTACGCTCATCCAGTAATTCTGACTCCTCTTCCTGTTCCATATTCAGCAATTTTTCCTGAGAAATATTCTGTCCCGTGGCTGCCGGCTCCTCCAGTACAAAACTGCCCTGCACCTGCCAGCACCCACTCTTCTCTTCTATTCTAACATTATTTTCAATTATTGGTACCCCTTTTTCCATAATTTTTTGTATCTTTGCCTGATGCAGCTGCTCACCAAGAGCCTTCGCCTCCTCTTGTGTACGATTTCTCTCATAAATTCCATACTCCCGCGCTGTGATCCAGTCTGCCCAGACAGGAACATAAAAATCACCGAACAATACCAGCTGCCTTGTTTTTCCTGTAATTTCCCAGCAGGTATCCTCCTTTTTCGGAAGCATCCAAAGAAGCTCAAAAGCCCCCAGACGAAGGCGAAGCCCTTTTCTCACTTCTCCGGTTCTCACCCGCTCTGTTATCTGCTTTGAAATAGATTCCGTATAGCTTTCCCTTGTTCTGACAAAAATATCGCCATCCGCCCGCACAAAATGTGTGTTCAGCAGTTCCCCTCCGTCTCCCAGAATCGGTATTTCACCACTGATCAGAACCTGTCCCGGCTCTACCTCCTCCCCTGGCAGAACCTGAGCCTTCCCCTTTCGAACCACCATTTTTACAACAGTGCCTGCCTTGTCTGCTACCAGATTCCGCGGTGTTTCATCCTTTTTTGGAATGGTTCCCACTACATCATTTTCTTTCATCCGAATCAGCAGCCTGGTACCAGATACCCGTGCTGATACCCAAATTATTTCCGGATAGGCGCTGCGGATAGATTCCTCCAGTATATCACAGTCTATTGCCGATTTTGCCATTCCATAATGAATCTTTTGACTGTCCAGATAATGAAGCAGCATATCATCGGTAAACCGTCTGTTTCCCTCCAGACTGATATTCCAGATAAACCGGGACATAATGAATAGAACCAGAAAAAAGGCCGCCACTCCTGCCCCATACAGCTTTCGCCTTCTGTTTCGGTATAAAAAAAAGGGAAGTCCAAACCTCCCCGTAATTTTCACATGCACACCAGCTTTTTTCACCAGCGGTCCAATGCGCCGGAAATCCTTAATCGAAATAAAAAAACAGAGCGCCTCCCTATCTGAACGGCTCAGCTCCCACAGCGTAATTCCTCTTGCCATACAGAGATTTAAAAACCGTTCGGAGGTCAGACCGGTCATCCGGACTTTCAGATATCCGCCTGCATACCGCAATATCCTTTCCTTCATCTGCCCTCTCCTATTTCCATTGTCACAGGTTCCTCCCCTGTGATTACTCAAACTCCATTGACTGTATCTGCCCGGTGATTTTCATCTCCTCATGATTGTAATAATCAATATGCAGTCGTTTTCCATGAATAGACAGCCTGCATTGTCTGGCCTGCAGCCGGATGGTATTGTCATTATAAAGCAGGATCCCACGATAATTCTCAATAACCACACTGCACCGTCCAACAAAAGAGAGGAGCACTTCTCCCAAAACGGCATCCTTCGGCAGTTTCAATTCTTCTGCCGCAGCTACTTTCATCTGTTCCAGCAATCTCTGTTCACCCTGCCGTCTTTCTCTTTATAATACTACGAAAAAATCCCCAGTCTTATGACTGGGGATCGGAAAACAATTAATTAAATTTGCGTTTTCTTGCAGCTTCGGACTTTTTCTTCCGTCTTACGCTGGGCTTTTCGTAATGCTCTCTCTTACGTGAGGGGGATTCTTAGAAGGCGGCATTTGGATCGCAATATGGTGAACATGCTGGATACGCTCCGGAAACCGTGTCTAGAGAGGATGGGGAAGCCAGATCAGAACCTTATTCCAGCCGGATTGCGATGACAAGGGAAAACAGGCCGGTTTTCCGGTGAAAGGGGTCAGCGGGACGCACTTTCTCATGTGAAGCGTAATTCTTTGATATTCCATATCGTTATGCCGATAAGCCAACCCGGTCCGCATGAGAGTGTAAAAAAAATATGCTCCCCCCCTCTGGACGACATCGAGGGATGCTTTATTTCTTTCGCATAAAACATGACATCATCACCTCTTTATAGGGTGTGAGTCCTCGAGGAGGAACGTATTATGGGCAAAATCATTGGCATTGACCTCGGCACGACTAACAGCGCCATCTGTTCCTATGACGGCAAAGAAACACGGATCTGGAAGAGCCCCGAACAGAATGACGTCACGCCATCCGCGATTTCCTACGACCGCCGCGGCAACCGTCTCGTCGGTCACAAAGCCGAGAACGACAAGGAGTATTATAGACAGCAAATGGACAATGCAAGGACA
>OGXF01000111.1_pt1 | contig 73423 bp, 67 predicted proteins | sample 1576191 | NCBI WGS metagenome assembly OGXF01 (sample SAMEA3541545, study PRJEB24748) | human gut metagenome | biome: human gut; feature: human-associated habitat; material: faeces | place: China | collected 2012
TAATAAGCCCTTATAGGGCTAGTACAAACCACCGGCTAAGCCGGTGGTTTTGATTAAAAATATGATGAGAGCGTCAAAAGGGATGCGAAAGATAAAAGAGTTTGACATTGTTTTAAAATTTGATATACTAATAACATATTTAAAAGATAGGAATTATATGAAAATAAAATCAAAGGAGTAAAAATAATGTCAAATATATATAAAAATGTTATAGAATTAATCGGAAAAACACCGCTTGTAGAAGTTGAAAATGTAGAAAAAAGATTTAAACTACAGGCAAGATTATTAGTAAAACTAGATGGATATAATCCAGCAGGAAGTGCAAAAGACCGTATCGCATATCAGATGATCATTGATGCAGAAGAAGCAGGAAAATTAAAAGAAGGGTCTGTCATTATAGAACCAACATCAGGAAATACAGGGATCGGACTTGCAGCGATCGGTGCATCCAAAGGATATAGGGTAATCCTCACAATGCCTGAGACAATGAGTGTTGAACGAAGGAATCTATTAAAAGCTTATGGAGCGGAAATTGTATTAACAGATGGTTCACAAGGTATGAAAGGAGCAATCGTAAAAGCTAAAGAACTTGCTGAAGAAATTGAAGATGCATTCATCGCAGGACAGTTTGTTAATCCATCCAATCCAAAAGTTCACAGACTGACAACAGGACCAGAGATTTGGGAAGACACGGACGGAGAAATAGACATTTTTATTGCAGGTGTTGGAACAGGAGGAACTGTCACAGGGGTTGGAGAATATTTAAAATCCAAGAAAGAAGATGTGAAAGTGATCGCTGTTGAACCAGCAACATCTCCAATGCTTTCAAAAGGTCAGGCAGGACCACATAAGATTCAAGGAATCGGAGCCGGATTTGTGCCTGAAGTGTTAAATACAGAAATTTATGATGAGATCATTCGGGTGGAGAATGAGGATGCCTTTGATTATGGAAAGGTGATCGCAATAGAAGAAGGAATCTTAGTTGGAATTTCATCAGGCGCTGCATTATATGCGGCGATTCAAGTGGCAAAACGTAAGGAAAATAAAGGGAAGACAATTGTAGCATTTTTGCCAGATAATGGAGATCGATATTTGTCAACACCATTGTTTTCATAAATGCATGTTAAATGTTATTGGTTTTCAATTTCTGTAGTTTTGTGTTACAATGTCTCAGAACGCATTTATAGAAAAGGAGAACAATCTGGAGTGAAACAGAAATTATTATTGATTGATGGAAACAGCATTTTAAACCGTGCATTTTATGGATTGCCCGACATGACCAATAGTCAAGGACTCCATACGAATGCGATCCTTGGTTTTTTGAATATTATGTTTAAATTTTTAGAGGAAGAGAATCCGACACATCTGGCGGTTGCATTTGACTTAAAAGCGCCAACATTCCGCCATAAAATGTTTGCGGATTATAAAGGAACGAGAAAAGGAATGCCAGATGAATTACAAGAACAGGTTCCAGTGATTCGTGAAGTATTAAAAGCGATGAACATTCCTTTGATGATGAAAGAAGGTTATGAAGCAGATGACCTTCTTGGGACAATGTCTGTGCTTGGAGAAGAAGCAGGATTTGAAGTGAAGATCATCTCAGGAGATAGAGATCTTTTACAGCTTGCGACAAAGAAAGTGCAGATTCGTATTCCGAAGACAAATAGGGCTGGAACGGTTGTTGAAGATTATTATGAAGATGATGTGTTAGAAAAATATCAGGTAACGCCAAAGGAATTTATTGACGTGAAAGCTTTGATGGGTGATGCATCGGATAATATTCCTGGAATTCCTGGAATAGGGGAGAAGACAGCGACAAAACTGATCAAAGAATTTCAATCAATTGAAAATGCATATGCACATATTGATGAAGTAAAACCCAATCGTGCAAAAAACAATCTGCAGGAATACTATGATCAGGGTGTTATGAGTAAAGAACTTGCAACGATCAAGTTAGATAGTCCGATTGATATTTCGTTTGATGATGCGAAGCTTGGTGATTTGTATACGAAAGAAGCGTATCATATGTTGAAAGAATTGGAATTTAAAGCAATCCTCAAACGTTTTGATGGAGAAGAACAAGAGGATCTCGAAGTTAAGATCAAAGAGATCATCGATCTTGCAGAGGCGGAAGATATTTTTGCAAAAGCAGTGAAGAAGAAAGAAGCAGGAATCTCCATTTATAAAGAAAATGATGCAATGTGGGTTGCATTAAATACAGAAGGAGAAGAAGTATATTTATTTAGTTGTGAAGGTTTTGGATTTATAACGCAAGATTTTCTATATGAGAAAATTGATGATCTATATGACAACATAGGATATGTGGCGATGATGGAAGTGAAAGAACATTTGTCTCATTTAACGATCCATGAGACGACAAAGAGTATTTTTGATGTTTCACTGGCTGCTTATCTTGTGAATCCATTAAAAAGCACTTATGAATATGATGATATTGCAAGAGATTATAAATCTATGATGCTTCCATCCAGAAAAGAATTGATCGATAAGAAACATCCAATGGTTACAGATGGGGTTTTAAGTGATGCAGGAAAGAAGATCATGGGTTATGAAGCCTATATTTCAAGAGAAGCGATCCAACCATTAAGTGATAAATTAACGGAACTTGAGATGATGGACCTTTATCGAGAGATTGAGATTCCAACAATGTTTGCACTTCATGATATGGAAGTACGAGGAATTCACGTAGATTCGAAAGCATTGAAAGAATATGGAGATCAGCTAGTTGGAAGGATTGAAGAATTACAGGAGTCTATCTACAAAGAAGCAGGGGAAGAGTTCAATATCAATTCTCCAAAACAGTTAGGTGTTGTTTTATTTGAACATATGAAATTAGAAGGTGCAAAAAAGACAAAGACTGGATATTCCACCAGTGTGGAAGTGTTAGAAAAGATCGAACATCTTTATCCGATCATTTCGATGATCTTAGAATACAGACAATTGACGAAATTAAAATCAACGTATGCAGATGGATTAGCAAATTTTATTCAGGATGATCAGAGAATTCATGGGAAATTCAATCAGACGATCACAGCGACAGGAAGAATCAGCAGTACGGAACCAAATCTTCAGAATATTCCAATCCGTATGGAACTTGGAAGAGCGATCCGTAAAGTATTTCTTCCAGAAGATGGATATGTATTCTTAGATGCGGATTATTCACAGATCGAACTTCGAGTTCTGGCACATTTGTCACAGGATGAAAAACTGATTCATGCATATGAGGAGAATCAGGATATTCACGCAAGAACAGCTTCTGAAGTATTTGGAATTCCGATGGATGAAGTGACGAGTACACAAAGAAGGGATGCAAAAGCTGTTAACTTTGGAATCATTTATGGATTAAGTGCGTTTGGTTTAAGTCAGGATCTTAAGATTTCAAGAAAACAGGCACAGGAATATATTGATCGTTATTTTGCAATGTATCCACGAGTTAAGGAATTCTTAGATGGAGAAGTGGAAAAAGGAAAAACAGACGGATATGTAAAGACAATGTTCAATCGAATCCGCCCAATCCCAGAATTAAAATCCAGCAATTTCATGCAGAGAAACTTTGGAGAACGTGTAGCAATGAATTCCCCGATTCAGGGAACAGCAGCAGATATCATTAAGATCGCAATGGTAAGAGTGAATATGAAATTAAAAGAAAAACAGATGAAATCCCGTCTTCTTTTACAAATTCACGATGAACTCCTGATTGAAACACATTTGGACGAATTTGAGGAAGTCAAAGAAATCTTACAGAATGAAATGATGAATGCAGTAAGCCTTCGTGTGCCATTAAATATTGATATTGAACAGGGAGCAAGCTGGTACGAAGCAAAATAAGGAGAAGATAAATGAAGATCATAGGAATCACCGGGGGAGTCGGCTCTGGAAAAAGTGAGATTTTAAATATATTAAAAAATGATTATCAGGCAAAAGTCATTCAATCTGATCATGTAGCACATGAGCTGATGGTACCAGGGGCAAAAAGTTATGATGCGATCGTTCAGGCATTTGGAAATGAAATTTTAAATGAAGATCAGACGATCAATCGCCCGATACTTGGAGAGATCGTGTTTCACGATGAAACAAAACTTTCCTTATTAAACAGCATCACTCATAAAAATGTAGACGAAGAGATTTTATCAAGAATTGATCAGTTTGGAAAAGAAGAACCAGAAGGCTTGCTTGTCATAGAGTCAGCTTTGTTAGTTGGAGCAGGATATGAAAAGAGATTTGATCAGTTATGGTATATTTACACGAGAGAAGAAGTAAGATATGAACGTTTAAAAGCTTCCAGAGGATATTCTGATGAAAAGATCAAACAGATGATCGAAAAACAGCAAAAAGAAGAAGAGTTTAAATCTATGGCAAGCAATATCATTGACAATTCAGGTGATCTAGAAGATACAAAAGCACAAATCGTAAAGATTCTTGGTTGATATTTTGTACATTTAAGAATACAGTGCAATTCTTGAATCTTAAATAACCTTATGATATAATGTTTGCCAATAGGGTCAGCCCAGAAGAGAAGAAAGAGGTACAATCCGTGAAACTATCAAGTTTAGCAAGCAGCAGTGAAGGAAATTGCATATATGTTGGAACGAAGAAGACGAATGTATTAGTTGATTGTGGAGTCAGTGCAAAGCGTATTGAAAATTCCCTTTCAGAACTTGATCTTACCGTTCCAGAATTTGATGGAATTTTGATCACACATGAGCATACGGATCATATCAAGGGGCTTGGTGTTATTGCAAGACGATATGGACTTCCGATCTTTGCAACAGGAAAGACGATCGATGCGATTTTTGATTATAAGAACCTTGGGAAAGTTGATAAAAGCCTTTTTCATTCGATTGAAGCAGACAAACCATTTGAGATCGGAGATATGAAAGTCAATGCATCTCATATATGGCATGATGCTGCAGATCCTGTTTGTTACTCGTTTTATTCAGAAGAAGGGGCAAAGGCAAGCATTGCAACAGATCTTGGAGACTACGATGAATATTTGGTAGAGAAGATATATGATTCGGATATTTTATTTGTAGAAGCTAATCATGATGTGAATATGCTTCAGGTTGGACGCTATCCGTATTATTTGAAGAGACGGATCCTTGGAAGAGAGGGACATTTATCGAATGAAAGATGTGCTGAACTGATTGAGGAAGTTGCAACACAGAAGACAAAGAAAGTTTATCTTGGACATCTGAGTAAAGAGAATAATTACGAAAAACTGGCATACGAGACGGTAAAGATTTCTTTACATAATTTTACATTACCGATCGAAGTAGCCAGAAGAGACACGGTATCTACCGTAACCAGCGTATCATAAACATTTAGGAGGAATAACAAAAATGGAAAAAACAGTAATCACAGTTGTTGGAAAAGACGGTGTAGGAATCATCGCAAAGGTGTGTAACTATTTAGCTAGCAACAATGTTAACATCTTAGACATCTCCCAAACGATCACAGGCGGCTTCTTTAACATGATGATGGTCGTAGATCCAGCTGGTTCATCCAAAGATATCGCATTATTATCCAGTGAGTTAAAACAGATCGGTGAAGAAATCGGTGTTGTAATTCAGGCGCAGAACGAAAGAATCTTTGATATTATGCACAGAATTTAGTGGGGTGGCATCATGATTAATCTGAATGAAGTATTTGAAACGAATAAAATGATCCATGAGATGAATTTGGATGTTCGTACGATCACAATCGGTATCAGTTTATTAGATTGTGTTGGTGCAACACTAGAAGAGGTCAAGGAGAATATTTATAATAAGATCACAACAGTTGCAAAAGATCTTGTGAAGACAGGAAAAGATATCGAGAATGAATTTGGTATTCCAATCGTTAACAAGCGAATTTCTATCACACCAATTTCTTTAGTGGGTGGAAATGTATGTAAGACACCAGATGATTTCGTAGAACTTGCGAAAGTATTAGATGCAGCAGCAAAGAAAGTTGGAGTCAACTTCTTAGGTGGATATTCTGCATTAGTAAGCAAAGGAATGACAAAAGCAGATGAATTATTGATCCGTTCTATTCCAAAAGCATTAGCAGAGACGGACTTTGTATGTTCTTCTGTTAATGTAGGTTCTACAAAGACAGGAATCAACATGGATGCAGTGAAATTGATCGGTGAGATCATCAAAGAAACAGCAGAACTTACAAAAGACAACCAGTGTCTTGGATGTGCGAAGTTCGTAGTATTTTGTAATGCACCAGATGATAACCCATTTATGGCAGGAGCTTTCCATGGAGTTACAGAAGCAGATGCGATCATCAATGTAGGTGTTAGTGGACCAGGTGTTGTAAAACGTGCGATTGAGAATGTTAGAGGAGAGAACTTTGAAGTTCTTTGCGAGACGATCAAGAAAACAGCGTTTAAAGTAACTCGTGTCGGACAGTTAGTAGCGAAAGAAGCATCTAAGAGACTTGGAATTCCATTTGGGATCATTGATCTTTCTCTTGCACCAACACCAGCAGCAGGAGACAGTGTTGGAGAAATCTTAGAAGAGATTGGATTAGAGTATGCAGGAGCACCAGGAACAACAGCAGCCTTAGCGATGTTAAATGACCAAGTGAAGAAGGGTGGAGTTATGGCTTCCTCTTATGTTGGTGGATTAAGTGGAGCATTTATTCCAGTCAGCGAAGACCAGAGAATGATCGATGCAGTGAATGCTGGAGCTCTGACAATTGAGAAATTAGAAGCAATGACATGTGTATGTTCTGTAGGACTTGATATGATTGCAATTCCAGGAAAAACAAAAGCAACAACGATTGCAGGACTGATCGCAGATGAGATGGCACTTGGTATGATTAATCAGAAGACAACTGCTGTCCGTGTGATCCCAGCAATCGGAAAAGATGTTGGAGATCAGGTAGAGTTTGGTGGATTACTTGGATATGCACCAATTATGCCAGTGAATGAATTTTCATGTGATGCATTTGTGAATCGTGGAGGAAGAATTCCAGCACCGATCCATAGCTTTAAAAACTAGAAATCAAGATATTTTTGAGGTGACAATTTTGGGGTATTAGATCAGCATGCAGACATTATATCATCAGAATCAGATATGGTGGACATGCATACAGGAAGAGAACGAATGTCCGGATCATCTGTTAAGAGAACTTGGGAGCGGCTGCATAAGATTATAGAGGAATTCCCATAAGTTCAAAGGAACGGCATAGGCCGTGGACTATATTATATAAACACAAATTAAGAAAAGAATTTAAAAGGAGATATATAAAATGAGTCAAAACGTATATGATGTGCTGCAAGAAAGAGGATTTATCGCACAGACAACACACGAGGAATTAAGAGAACTGTTAGGAAAAGAAAAAGTAACATTTTATATCGGATTTGATGCAACAGCAGACAGTTTAACAGCAGGACATTTTTTAACGATCATGGCAATGATGCATATGCAGAAAGCAGGACATCGTCCAATTGCTCTTTTAGGTGGCGGGACAACTATGATCGGAGATCCATCTGGAAAATCTGATATGAGAAATATGTTAACAAAGGAAACGATCGATCATAATGCGAAACGTTTCAAAGAACAGTTATCAAGATTTATCACATTTGATGATGACAAAGCAATCTTAGCAAATAACGCAGATTGGTTATTGAATTTAAATTACGTTGAATTCTTACGTGAAGTTGGAGTTCATTTCTCAGTCAACAAGATGTTAACAGCAGAATGTTACAAACAGAGAATGGAACGTGGACTTACATTCTTCGAGTTTAACTATATGTTAATGCAGGGATATGATTTCCTTGAGTTAAATAGAAGATATGGATGTAAATTAGAGATGGGTGGAAACGACCAGTGGTCTAATATCCTTGCAGGAGCTGACCTGATCCGCAGAAAAGAAAAGAAAGATGCTTACGGATTAACATTAACACTTCTTACAAGAAGCGACGGAGTGAAGATGGGTAAAACAATGGCAGGTGCTGTATGGCTTGATCCAGAGAAGACATCTCCATACGATTTCTACCAGTATTGGAGAAACATTGAAGATGTGAAAGTAGAAGAATGCTTATCACTTCTTACATTCCTTCCAATGGATGAAGTTCGAAGACTGGGAGCCTTAGAAGGAGCCGAGATCAACAAGGCAAAAGAAGTGCTTGCTTATGAGGTTACAAAGATCGTTCATGGAGAAGAAGAAGCAAAGAAAGCACAGACAGCTGCAAAAGCGATGTTTGTAAGTGGTGGAGCAAATGAAGATGCTCCTACGTTTGAATATGAAGCTGAGAAATTAGAAGAAGGAATTGATATTCTTACAATGTTAGTAGATTCTAAACTTTGTACAACACGTTCTGATGCAAGAAGAATGGTACAGCAAGGTGGAGTATCCGTAAATGGAGAAAAAGTAACAGCAATTGATGCAACATTTGGAAAAGCAGATTTTGATGATAAAGATCGTATCTTACTAAAGAAAGGTAAGAAGAAATTCTGCCAGATCAAAGAAAAATAATTAGAAAATGAACAAGCAGGAATCCCGGAGAGTTGACACTCCGGGGTTCTTTTCGATATTCAAAAGGAAAATAAAAAGAAATATTAGAAAGAGAATCAGAAAAAGAAAAGAGGAAGAGAACTTTGAAAACAAAATGCACAAGAGGAATCATATATTTTATCGGCTTGATCGTGCTTGCACTTGGAATTGTATTAAATACAAAGACATTATTAGGAGTATCACCGATCATATCGATTCCATATAATATCTGTCATATCTGGCATTTAAACCTAGGAGCAATAACCTTTGTATTTTACTGTTTTTGTGTGCTGATAGAGGCAATCTTAAAAGGGAAAGAATTTAAATTATATGAATTATTACAGATTCCAATGAGTCTTGTGACAAGTGTATTTATCAATATTTTTGACCAGTATTTAAATATTGTACCAGATACATTGGGACATAAACTTCTGGTATTATTTTTTGCGATCGTTGTTACGGGAATCGGTGCAGCAACGATGGTTAATATGAAACTTGTACCAAACCCTGCAGATGCACTTGCAGCGACGATCGGAGATAAACTTGGCAAAGGCATGGGAATTGGTAAAAATGTTTTTGATGTTACTTGTTTTTGCACGTCAGGAATCATCGGGCTTGTATTTACAAGACATATCATAGGACTTGGAATTGGAACTGTATTGGCAGTTATTTTTACAGGAAGAGTCATTGCAGTTTATAATTATTTCCTGAAACATCCAATGCAGAATCTTGCAGGAATCGCTGCAGAATTATAAGCCAGAGATAATAAAAGCTAAGCAGAGTACCACGTCCATAGGAGCAACTGCACCGCATGGGCATGGGTGAATGCGTCCTGGCGGACCCAGACTTTATTTTATTCCTTGATTTTGATATATTATTGGATAACTTTCAGACTGTTTTCACTCACGGACGAGATAAAATAACTGTCTGACCAGAAGTAAGACTTCCAGTAATACTTCTTTAAAATCGTATCTCCATACAGCTTTCTGGATCTTCTGGCAGTTTGTGTCTTTAGGACGTTGGCAAGTTCTGCCGGAGCTGTCTTATCCGATACTCAGTGGTTTCATAAACAAAAGGCAAAGTACGTTTCCATAAATATCATATGTACAAGCCCCACTATGGCAGATCATATCACAAGAAATAGATGCTTCATCAAGTTCTCTTTTTGCAGCTTGATAATCCCTCCCAGTATTGATAAGAAAAGTAACCCCACTTTTTTGTAATCTTTTCACTGCTTTGATCGTTTTATCAGAAATATATCCTTTGTTATTTAATAAAGTTCCATCCATATCGGATGCAAATAATCGTATCATAAATTGTGTGCTCCTTTCGTATGTATACAAGAATGTTAACATCGAAAGAAAAAATTTAAATAATATTTGTGTTAAATGTTTGAAAGAAAAACTATTTAGAAAAAAATCTAAATACTGATTGACATGTGCAAAATAAAATGATATAAAGTAATTAGAAATATTTCTAAATAGATACGAAAGGGATGAAGTTCATGGGGTTTGCGGAGACATTTAAAGCATTATCAGATCCAGTAAGAAGAGAAATCCTTATGATACTAAGAGAAGGAAGTCTATCTGCTGGAGAGATTGGAGCACACTTTGATATGACAGGGGCAACCATCTCGTATCATTTACGGATTTTAAAGAAAGCAGGACTTGTATTTGAGAAGAAAGAAAAGAATTTTATTTACTATACATTGAATACATCTGTTGTGGAAGAGGTAATGTTATGGTTGTCAGAACTTAAAGGAGGAAATGGCGATGTTAAAGAAGAATAAAGGATTTTTTATCCTAACATGTATTGTGATCATGCTTCCATGTTTTGTAGGATTGATCTTATGGGATAAACTTCCAGACCAAATGATTACAAGCTTTGGAAGCGGAGGCACTGCCAATGGCTATAGCAGCAAATTTTTTGCAGTGGTTGGTATGTATGTGTTCATTTTAGCAATCCATACATTATGTGCGATTGTAACAGGATTAGATCCTAAGGGAAAGAATATTAGTTCAAAGATTTATCATTTGATCTTATGTATCTGCCCATTAGTATCAATTTGGTGTGGAATCATGATCTATGGAAATGCAATAGGATATCCAATGTTAAAAGCTGATATCTGGGCAAACTTATTGATGGGGATCATTCTGGTCATCATTGGAAATTATCTTCCAAAATGCAGACAAAATTATACGATTGGAATTAAACTTCCATGGACGTTGGAAGATGAAGCAACATGGGATTATACTCATCGAATGGCAGGAAAATGGTGGATGATCGGTGGGATTATTGTTATTTTATTAGGATTTCAGAAAGTGATCGATCCAATCATGGCAGGAGTAGGGATTGTTTTGGTTGTTACGTTGATTCCTTCAATTGCATCCTATATTTATTATAAAACTCATACAAAAGTGTTGTAAAAAAGAAAAGGCTTCTTTTTCCTCTTTTTATTAGACTATTTTTAAAGAAGTTTTGAAACCGTGTTTTTGTAGAAAAGTAGAAATACAAATGCTATAATAAAAACAATAGCAGAAAGAAGGTGATCAAATGAACCCAGTTATATCCGTAGGAAATCAAGATTTCAGATCCATCATAGAAAACCAATACTTTTATATTGATAAAACGTCATTTATTAAAGAATGGTGGGAAAATGGGGATAGTGTTACATTGATCACCAGACCAAGACGATTTGGTAAGACCTTAAATATGAGCATGGTGGAAACCTTTTTCTCAAATACAGAGAAAGACCAAGCAAAATTGTTTCAAGACTTAGAGATATGGAAAGAAGAAAAATATCGACAGCTTCAAGGAACTTATCCAGTCATATATTTAAGTTTTGCAACAGTCAAAGAACCAGATTATGAAAGAACGAGAAGAAAGATCTGTCAGTTGATCACAAATCTGTATATGAAATATCATTTTTTGATCGAGGAAGGATTTTTAAAGGATAAAGAAAAAGATTTTTATGAATCAATCAGTGTTGATATGGATGATAATGCAGCAACGATGGCTATCTATCAGCTAAGTGATTATCTAAGCAGATATTATCAAAAGAAAGTTTTAATCTTGCTAGATGAATATGACACACCACTTCAGGAAGCGTATGTTCATGGATATTGGAATGAATTATCCATTTTTATACGGAGTTTATTTAACGCAACCTTTAAGACGAATCCATCGTTGGAGAGAGGATTACTAACTGGAATCACAAGAGTCAGTAAAGAATCAATTTTTTCAGATCTTAATAATCTGGAAGTCGTAACGACAACATCGAAAAAATATGAAACTTCTTTTGGGTTTACACAAGAAGAAGTAAAAGAAGCATTAAAATCCTTTGATCTTAGAGATTCTTTTTCTAAAGTAAAGCAATGGTACGATGGATTTTGCTTCGGAGAACAAAGAGATATTTACAATCCGTGGTCAATTACAAAATATCTGGATACGAAGGTATTTAAGCCGTATTGGGCTAATACAAGTTCCAATCAATTGATTGCGAGACTATTGCAACAGGGTACAGAAGATACCAAGATCAAAATGGAGGATCTATTAAATGGAAAGACGATCACAGAGATTTTAGATGAAGAAATTGTATTTGAACAATTAGATGAAAGTGAGAATGCAATCTGGAGTCTTTTGTTAGCAAGTGGATATTTAAAAGTTTGTGAAATGTCGGAACATGAGACATACATTTTATCATTAACGAATCTTGAAGTCATGAAGATGTTTGGTAAGATGATTTATGGATGGTTTTCAAAACCAACTGTAAAATATAACGATTTTATTAAAGCATTAAAAATGGATGATATTCATTATATGAATCGTTTTATGAATCAGATGACGGAAGAAGTATTTAGTTATTTCGATACAAGTGGAAGAGAGCCAGAGAGATTTTACCACGGATTTGTTCTAGGACTGATCGCAGATGCAAGGATGGATTATGTGATTACATCAAACAGAGAAAGTGGATTTGGAAGATATGATGTTTTATTAGAACCAAAGAATATAGAAGATAACGCATATATCTTTGAATTCAAGGTTCAAGATAGCATGGAAGAAAAGACATTAGAAGAAACAGTAGCGGTAGCATTAAATCAGATTAGTGAAAAAAATTACGATGCGGGGCTGCTTGCAAGAGGAATTAAAAAAGAAAAGATCAGACATTATGGATTCGCATTTTGCGGCAAGAATGTTTTGATCGGAAAATAAATCAAAATGAAGGACAGAACAGTGGAGAAAAATACAAAAAAGCGAAAAAAAGCAACAATGGCAGATGTGGCAGCAGCAGTTGGAGTATCAAAGACAACCATTTCGAGATATCTTCATGGTGATTATGAATTTATGTCGGAAGAAACGAGAAAGAAGATACAAACGGTTGTGGAAGAACTAAATTATCGACCAAATCGAGCAGCACAAAGTTTAAAGTCAGATCGTTCCAATTGCATCGGATTTACGATTGCAGATATTGGAAATCCATTTTCCTCCTTGTTGATTAAAGGGGTGCAGGCAGAGTGCAGGAAAAGAGGCTGTCAGTTATTGATTGCAGATGCAGACAATAACAAAGATCAGGAAATGAAAAATATTGAAACATTTATGAATGAACAAACAGACGGGATCATTATAAATTCTGTAGGGAATAATGCAGATTTTATCAGGAAAACAAGTAAGATGGAAGAAAGTAAACCAATGATCCTTTTAGATCGTAGTTATGATAATGTTCTTTGTGATAGTGTTGTCAATGATAATAAGGCTGTGGCAGAACAGATGTTAGAAGAACTGCAATCGCAGGGATGGAATTATGTTGTTTTTGTTAGTGAATCAACGATAGGAATCAGTACAAGATCTATACGTGAATCTGCAGTAAAAGAGTATATTTTACGAAAAGATACATTGGATGGAGAAATTTTAATTTTAGATGATCAAGAGAAATTAGATATTATGGCAAAATTAGCAGAGATCATGAGTCATCATGATAAAACTTGTTTCTTTGCAAATAATGATGAAGTATTAAGAAAAGTTATCTCTTATCTATATCATATGCAACAAGAGATTGGAAAAGATGTTGGAATCTGTGCTTTTGCAGATGAGAAGTGGGCAAAATACAGTGGGCCAGGAATTACTTGTATTGAGCAACATCCATTTGTGATGGGAGAAAGTGCCGCAAAATTATTATTTAATAGAATTGATCACAAAGGAGAAAAAGAAATCGTTCATCAGGAAATTAAAGCAGATATCTGTCGATATGAGTCAACAAAATTAAGATAATAGAGAAAATATTTAGGAAGAAAAAGACAAAGGAAGTGTTTTTCTTCCTTTTTTTGTTATCTAAAAATTTTGTGGAAATTGCCTAATTATCTAAAGCATAACGAGAGATAAAAATACTAAAATTTGTAAAAAATGCTGAATTTAAAAAAGATGTATTGACAAAAATACATTCGACGAGTATCATAAAAGCATCTTAGTTAACCGATAAACTAAACCGATAAACGAAAACGGTACATAATCTAAAAATCATAATTAGGAGGATAAGTATGAGCAGTGAAACAAACAAAAAAAGTATAGGAAGCGTATTGTACGATGATGTCATGGGAGGGCTTCGGCCAATGATTCCATTTGTAGCAGGTGGAGGAATTTTGATGGCAATTTCGTTCATGTTTGGAATGAAGATCGGAGATGATTCGGTAAATCAATTTGCAAAAGTTCTTTATGAGATCGGTCATAACAACGCAATGTTGTTGATGATTCCAATTTTTGCAGGATTTATCGCCCATACGATTGCTGGTCAGGATGCGTTGGCACCAGGAATGATCGGTGGAATGATCGCAAAGACAACGGGAAGTGGTTTTTTGGGTGGAATTGTTGCAGGGTTTCTTGCAGGATATCTGGTGAAATTATTAAACAAGCTATTAAGTAATTTTCCAGAGGATTTTCAAAGTATTAAAAAGCTTTTGATCATTCCAGTGATCAGTACATTTGTTGTAGGAATTGTAATGTTATGTGTTGTTTCCGTTCCAATGGCATGGCTAAATCAAGGATTAACAGGATTTATTGATGGACTAGGAACACAAAATTTAATCCTTACTGGAATGGTAATTGGAGGAATGATGGCGGTTGATCTTGGAGGACCGATCAATAAAGTCGCTTATACATTTGCAGTAGCAGCGATCAGCAATGGAAATTATTATCCAATGGCTGCAGCGATGGTTGGAGGAGTTGTTCCACCACTTGGAGTAGCATTAGCAACAACATTATTCAAAAAGAAATTCACAAAAGATCAACAGATTCAAGGAAAAACATATTATTTACTTGGTGCAAGTTTTATTACAGAAAGTTGCATGCCAGTAGCACTTACTGATCCGATTCGCATGATCCCAGCAGGAATCATAGGTTCTGCAGTTGCAGGAGGTCTTGCAATGTTATTTCAGATTTCCCTGCCAGCCCCACATGGAGGAATTTTTGTAACACCAGTTGTGGAAGGTGCGATCAGTCAGAAATTATTATATTTGGTAGCAATTGCAGTTGGAATGATCGTATCCGCATTGATCATTGGATTTACAAGAAAACCATTAAAAGAACAGGAGGCATAAGATGCGACAGGAATTAGGAATTAATTTGTTAGTATATAAAGAAAAACTAGATCAGGGGATCAAGCAAAGTGCTTTGCTAAAAGAGATAAAGAAACAAGGAATATCACTAGCAGAAGTTCGACGAGAATATATCAAAGATCAAAAAGAACTTGAGGATATTGCAAAAACCGCAAAAGAAAATGAAATAAAATTATATTATTCTGTGCCGGAGAAGATCATAGAAGAGAAACTTCCAAATAAAAATTTAAGAAACTATTTGGAAGAAGCAATGATAATGAAGATTCAGAATGTAAAATTTAATATTGGGAGTCTTGACCAGATTGATCAAAAAGGTGCAGAAAAATTAAAAGAAATTTTAGAAGATTATGATCTGACTTATACAATTGAAAATGATCAGACCAAAGAAAATGGAACGTTTGCATGCACCAAGAAAACATTAGAACAGATTTATAAATATGAGTTACCTGTGGGATATACTATGGATCTTGGGAACTGGTATTGGCAAAAAGAAGATCCCAATACGACTTTTGAAGAATTAAAAAATCAGATTTCCATTTTTCATTTAAAAAATATTGATTTTAAGGATGGAAAACCAGAAACAGTGATGTTAGAAGATGGAAAGATTGAGTGGATGGATATGATCGGGCAGTTAGATGATGATGTAAAGGTATTTTTAGAATATCCGATCATGGAAGATGAGATAGCCAATCAGATCAATACAGTAAAAAAAGCAAAATAAAAGGAGATAAATTATGTGTGAAGTATTAACAATCGGGGAACCAATGGTAATGTTTTTAGCAGATACAAAGGAACCATTAAGTCAAGTGGATCATTTTACAAAGATGATCGCAGGTGCAGAATTAAATGTAGCAATGGGGCTGTCAAGATTAGGACATAATGTTTCTTATATGACACAAGTAGGAGAAGATCCGTTTGGAGAATATATCAAAGATTTTTTAAAAAAGGAACAGATTGATACAAGTTATATCAAAGAGACAAATATAGCACCAACAGGTTTTCAGATCAAAAACCAGGTAGATGCCGGAGATCCAGAAGTTATTTACTTTAGAAAAGGATCTGCTGCATCAAAATCTACAAAAGAATTGTTAAGAGATGTGGACTTTAGTGGAAGTAAGATCCTTCATGTGACAGGAATCTTCCCAGCATTAAGTGAAGAAACAAGAGAAATGACAAAAGAGATGATTCGTATGGCACATCAAAATGGATTAACGGTAACATTTGATCCAAACCCTCGTCCAGTTTTATGGAATAGTGAGGAAGAGATGATCAAAGAAACAAACAAACTTGCTTGTATGTGCGATGTAGTCATGCCAGGTTTCCGTGAAGGAAAATTATTTACGGGACTTTTGACAAAAGAAGAAATTGCAGATTTTTATTTACAAGAAGGGGTAAAAAAAGTTGTGATCAAGCTTGGTACTTCTGGATCTTATTCCAAAGAGAGAATGGATGATGGCTCTTATGTAGAAAGTGAAGAAGTGTGTTTCAAAGTCCCAGTGATCGATACGGTCGGAGCAGGAGATGGATTTGCAGCAGGAGTGATTTCTGCAACATTAGAAGGACTAGATGATAAGAAAATCCTAGAAAGAGGAAATGCGATCGGAGCAATGCAGGTTATGAATTTAAGTGATAACGAAGGACTGCCAACGATCAATGAATTAAATGAATTTCTAAAGACATATCAGAAGAAAAATTAGGAGGAATATCATGAAATTACAGACAGCGATCGATCGAGTCAATCTTTCACAAGCAGAAGAGTTGGTAAAATTATTTGCTGGGAAAACAGATATTATAGAACTTGGAACGTCTCTTGTAAAAGACTATGGACTTTTTGCTTTAAAAAAACTCAATCAATATAAAAAAGATTCTCTGTTATTAGTAGATATAAAAACATGTGATGAAGGTGCATATGAATTTTGTCAAGGATATGAGCAGGGATTTGATATTTTGACGGTGATGGGAAGTTCTTCTATAGAAACATTAGAAAAATGTTATGAGATCAGCGAAAAATATCAAAAGTATATGTTGATTGATCTATTGGAATGTCCGGTAGAAAAAATTGAGAAGATTAAATATTTTAAAAATGCGATCTATTGTATGCACACATCGGTTGACAAAGGTGAAAATAAAAATATCATACAAGACATTCAATGGTTTCGGAAAAGATTTCCAGAAATCCAGAAACTTTGTGTAGCAGGCGGAATTATTTTGGATGTATGCAAAGAGATGAAAAATTCAAAGATTAAGCTTGATTCAGTGATCATAGGATCTGCGATCACAAAGGCAGACAATATGGAAGATGAAATGAGAAAATTTAAGGAGGCATTAAGATGAGATTGATTGAAGAGATCATGAAAGAAATAAACGGAGTGATGGATCGATTTGATGAGATAAATCTTGATCAAGCAATGACATTAATCACAAAAGAAACGCCAGTTTTTGTGGATGGAGAAGGAAGAAGTGGATTTGTGGGAAGATGTTTCGCAATGCGTTTGATGCATATAGGGTATCAGCCGTATGTAATGGGAGAAACGATCACACCAGCTTTAAAAAAGGATCAAGTATATCTTGCGATCTCTGGTTCTGGAACAACAAAAAATACAGTAAGCAATGCAAAGGCTGCAAAGAAATTGGGATTAAAGATCATTGCAGTAACAAGCAAGGAAGAATCAGAACTTGGACAATTGGCAGATTGTATCATCAAAGTTCCAGGAAGGATTAAAGGTGATAAGAAAACAACATCGATCCAATTGTTAAGTTCGCTGTTTGACCAGTCTGTACATATTGTATTAGATGAACTTTGCTTGAAATTAAGTAGGAGAGATCATGTATCAGATGAAATGGCAGCAGGAAATCATGTGAACGTGGAATAAATTGTAAAAGTAAGAGACAGATAGACTCATCACGGTCTATCTGTTTTTTTCTTTACAGGAAATTTGTTATCTCTTAGTTTTATTATAATATCTATAATTGAAGTTTCAAATGAAAATAAAAGTAATTATGAAGCAAAACTATTGACATTTGATCAAAATAATGTTACTTTTAAATTACAAATAAAACATAAATTAGTTACGAACGAAACATTCTGAAAGGAGATATCATGAACAATACAGAACATTTCGGTAAATTAACAGATCGCATGCAGGCATTTCGTGAGGAAGTGCTCGATGCAAAACCATATATTGACGCACAGAGAGCCGTACTGGCAACAGAAGCTTATAAAGAAAACCAGAATCAGCCAAGAGTTATGGTAAGAGCTTTAATGCTACAGAAGATCTTAGAAGGAATGAGCATTTACATTGATGACAAATCCCTGATTGCAGGAAATCAGGCAACAAAGAACAAGAATGCTCCAATCTTCCCAGAATATACCATGGAATTTGTAATGAACGAATTAGATCTCTTTGAGAAACGCGATGGAGATGTTTTTTATATTACAGAAGAGACAAAAGAACAGTTAAGAGAGATCGCACCGTTTTGGGAGAATAACAATCTTCGTGCCAGAGGAGAAGCCTTACTTCCAGAAGAAGTCGATGTCTTTATGGAGACAGGTGTCTTTGGAATGGAAGGAAAATTAAATGCCGGAGATGCCCATCTGGCAGTGAATTACCAGAGAATCTTATCTGATGGATTGAAAGGATATGAAAAAAGAGTAAAAGAATTAAGAGCAGCATTAGATTTCACAGATCCAGAAAGTATTGATAAGAACGTATTTTATAAAGCAGTCTTAACAGTCATTGAAGCCGTTCGTGATTTTGCACAGCGTTATAGCAAACTTGCAAAAGAATTAGCAGATAAAGAAACAGATGCAAAACGTAAAGAAGAATTATTACAGATGAGCGAGATCTGTGCGAAAGTTCCATATGAACCGGCAACATCCTTTAGAGAAGCTGTCCAGTCTGTATGGTTTATCCAGCTGATCCTTCAGATCGAATCTAACGGACATTCCTTAAGTTATGGACGTTTTGACCAGTATATGTATCCATATTATATGAAAGATATCAATGAAGGAAAGATCACAAAAGAAGATGCATTAGAATTATTAACATGCCTTTGGATCAAGACATTAACGATCAATAAAGTACGTTCTCAGTCACATACATTAAGTTCCGCAGGATCACCAATGTACCAGAATGTAACAATCGGTGGACAGACAACTGATAAGAAAGATGCTGTCAATGAATTAAGTTTTGTAGTATTACAATCCGTTGCACAGACAAGACTGACACAGCCAAATTTAACGGTTCGTTATCATGCTAATATCGACAAACATTTCTTTGATGAATGTATCGAAGTTATGAAACTCGGGTTTGGTATGCCGGCATTAAATAATGACGAGATCATCATCCCATCTTTTATCAACTGGGGTGTCAAAGAAGAAGATGCATACAATTATAGTGCGATCGGATGTGTAGAGACAGCTGTTCCAGGTAAATGGGGATATCGTTGTACCGGTATGTCTTATATTAACTTCCCAAGAGTTCTGCTTTGTGCGATGAATGATGGAGTTGACTTAACAAGCGGTAAGAGATTTACCAAAGGATATGGTAAATTTACAGAGATGGAAACATATGAAGATCTCTTAGCAGCATGGGATAAGACCGTCAGAGAAATGACACGTTATAGTGTTATTGTGGAAAATGCAATTGATAAAGCATCTGAGCGAGATGTACCAGACGTTTTATGTTCTGCATTAACAGATGACTGTATTGGAAGAGGAAAAACGATCAAAGAAGGTGGAGCAGTCTATGACTTTATCTCTGGACTTCAGGTTGGTATTGCTAATATGGCAGACTCTCTTGCAGCGATCAAGAAACTTGTATACGAAGAGAAGAAGATCACAAAAGAACAGCTTTGGAATGCAATCTTAGACGATTTCCAGTCAGAAGAGAACAAGAAGATTCAGGAAATGCTCATTAATGACGTTCCAAAATACGGAAATGATGATGACTATGTCGATCAGTTAGTCGTAGAAGCATACGATTCTTACTTAGATGAGATTAAGAAATATCCAAACACACGTTACCACAGAGGACCGATCGGTGGTATTCGTTATGGTGGAACATCATCTATCAGTGCGAACGTTGGACAGGGAATGGGAACCATTGCGACTCCAGATGGAAGAAATGCATTTGAACCATTAGCTGAAGGAAGCAGTCCGGCACATAATGCAGATAAGAATGGTCCAACAGCAGTATTTAAGACGGTTGCGAAACTTCCAACAGAGAAGATCACAGGTGGAGTTTTATTAAACCAGAAGATGACACCACAGATGTTATCAACAGAAGAAAACAAACAGAAATTAGAGATGCTGATTCGTACATTCTTCAACCGTTTACATGGATATCATGTACAGTATAATATTGTATCCAGAGAAACTCTGATCGATGCCCAGAAACATCCAGAGAAACATAAAGACCTGATCGTTCGTGTGGCAGGATACAGTGCATTCTTTAATGTATTATCTAAGAAGACACAGGATGATATCATCGGAAGAACAGAGCAGACATTATAATTTACAAAAATAGAGAAATGGCAGTTGGCTTGAGTAGGGTTAACTGCTGTTTTTCGTGATAGACTAGAAGAAATAATATTCATGAAAGAAACAATTAAAAAAGCCTTGGCAAGAAATTGTTCTGCCAAGGCTTTTTGCGTATATGGAATTTTCAAAAGGTTAGAAAAAGCAATTGATACCTACATCTAAAAAGATCCGCTGATAATCGGTAAGATCCTCAGGATGCAATGCTTTCACATTCTCATAAGAATAAGTCTTTCCGAGTAAATGATACTTGTTTTCTCCGAATTGATGGAAGGGAAGCAGTTGAACCTTCTTCGCTCCAACCTGATTTAATAAAGCAGCGATTCCTTTTGCATCATCCAAAGAATCATTGAAATCAGGAATCACAGGGATTCGAGGAAGAACTTCAATTCCTTGAGAGATCGCCCATGCTAAATTCTCAATGATCAGTTCGTTATGGACATGGGTTCCTTCATAATGCTCATCACTGTCATAGTGTTTCACATCAAACAAAAGCAAGTCAAACATCGGAGCCAATTCTCTAAAAATCTCTTTCTTGATATATCCAGTCGTCTCAATCGCAGTATGAATCTTATGTTCTTTTAATTTTGCAAGTAAAGCCTTTACAAAATCCGGCTGAACCATTCCTTCACCACCAGAGATTGTTACACCACCGCCAGACTCTTCATAGAAATCAATATCTTGAAGACAGACTTTGACAACGTCATCTACATCTTTTGTTTCTCCTTCGTAACTTAAGGCCTTTGCAGGACAGTTTTTTACACATTGAAGACATCCAGCGCATTTTGATGGATCAATACCTACATAACTGTCATCTCCCATAGAAATTGCCTGGTTTGGACAGACATGGGTGCAAGTACCGCAATGAGCACATTTTTCTTTATCATATAAAATTTGGACTTGGCTCAACTGTGATTCCGGATTTGCACACCATTTACAACGCAGTGGACAGCCTTTTAGGAAAACTGTTGTACGGATTCCTGGTCCATCGTGAATGCTGAATTTCTGTATATTAAAAACAATACCATTTGTTTGCATGGATAATATTTCTCCTTTCTGATTCTTTTGTATATCTTATCACACAACTTACGAAAAGTAAATAATATACTTACAAATGAAAGTTAAAAAACATTAAACGAAAATAATTGTTGACATATTCGAAAATTATGGTAAGATAGAAGTATCAAAAAACGAAACACGTAATAAGACTTAGGAGGAGTTTTAATCATGGAATTTATCTTAGATACAGTAGATCTTGAAGAGATCAAAGACGGTGTAGACCACATGCCAATCGTTGGAGTAACAAGCAACCCATCCATCGTTAAGAAAACATCACCAGAAGATTTCTTTGGACATATGAGAAAGGTTCGTGAGATCATCGGGAAAGAAAGAAGCCTTCATGTACAGGTAATTTCTTTAGATGCAGAAACAATCGTTAAAGAAGCACACAGAATTTTAGAAGAGATTGATGATCAGGTATATATCAAAGTTCCTGTATCCTATGAAGGATTAAAAGCGATCAAGATCTTAAAATCAGAAGGTGTTAACGTAACAGCAACAGCAGTTTATGATCTAATGCAGGCATATTTTGCATTAGCAGCAGGAGCTAACTATATCGCACCATATGTAAATCGTATCGGAAATCTCGGGGCAGACCCTATGGAACTGATCAGCAATCTTCAGGACCGTATCGAAGATGATGGATATGATTGTAAGATCGTTGCAGCATCATTTAAAGGCGTTGAACAGGTGAAGAACGCATTTAACTATGGAGCAGAAGCAATCACAGCACCATATGCAGTATTAAAACAGGTATTTGCAAATCCTAATATTGACAAAGCAGTGACAGACTTCAACAATGACTGGTATGCAGTTTATGGAGAAGGTAAAGGAATCTGTGACCTTTAATTAAAAATATGCTATTATATGAATAGTGCAGAGGGATAAAGAGCCGCAAGACGGCTCTTTCCTAATATTATGAAGAAAGGGAAAGTTTCATGACAGACAGACAAACAAAGATTCTTGAAATCGTAAATCAAAAAAAGAAAGTAGAAGTGGTAACTTTGTCACAGATGCTGGAGGTATCACAGGTCACGATCAGAAAAGATCTTGATGCTTTGGAAGAACTGAATTTTCTGACAAGAGAACATGGATATGCGACAATGAAGAATATGTCAGACATCAGCAATCGTATGGCTTTTTGTTATGAAACAAAGCAGCGCATCGCAGAAAAAGCAAGTGAGATCATATCTGATGGGGAAACGATCATGGTAGAGTCGGGGTCAAGTTGTGCATTGCTTGTAAAATACCTTTCAGAGACTAAGAAAGATATTACAGTTATCACGAATTCATCCTATATTGCCCGTTTTATCAGAGAAACAGAGGGCGGTGTTACAAAGGTTATCGTTCTTGGAGGGGAATATCAGAAGGAAGCAGAAGTTATGGTGGGGCCATTGGTGAAAACTTGTGCAGAAGCTTTTTATGTAGATAAACTATTTATGGGAACGGATGGGTATATCCCTGGCATCGGATTCACAAGCGGAGATATGTTAAGGGCCGAAGCTGCCAAGAGTATGGCGGATTCTGCAAGTAATTCAATCATTTTAACAGATTCCAGCAAGTTTTCAGAACATGGAGTTGTCATGCAGTGTAGACTCAAAGATATTAATATGGTATTTACGGACGATCAAGTGCCATTAGAAGCTAAAGATGCGATGGAACAAAATGGGATTATCGTAGAAACAGTACCTAGATAAGGAAGAAATGATAATAGAAACTGTCATATGAATGGAAGAAAAATTCGTATGGCAGTTTTCGTTTTCACAGTAAAAACACTCCTGTTAATATGTACAAAAATAAATACATAAGATATAATAAAGTTGTAATTTAATAATTAAAACAAAAGGAGGCAGTGGATGAGAACAAGAAAGATGATGTTGTATGCGGGCATGATCGCATCCCTGACAGTGGGGATTTTTATAAGCGGAGCAGGTCAGCAGAAAGTGGAAGCGAAAACTAAAGTAACATACACGCTTAAGAAGGGAACATTGACGATCAAAGGAAAAGGTGCAATGCCTGCGAAGATGAAATTTCGAAAGAACAAGAAGATCAAGAAAGTTATCATTAAAAAAGGCGTGACATCTGTTTCATATGAAGCGTTTGCATTATGTAAGAATTTAAATTCTGTGACAATTCCATCAACAGTAAAAACGATAGGAATTCGAAGCTTCTATGGAACAAAGATTTCTAAAATAACGGTTCCATCAAAGACAAAGACGATCGGGCAGGGGGCATTTGGAAGTTGCAAAAGTTTAAAGACGATCGTTATGCCAGGAGACTTTAAATTAAAACTCGAAGAGGATACTGACGATAAGTTATGGTATGTCACAAGTGATCAGTCAGCAGTTGATACCATAACATTTAATACAAAATTAAAATTGGCAAATGTATCATATCTGTCAGCAAATAATCTGGTAGTTGCAAAGAATGACCCATCATATCAGAGTATTGAGGGTGTGATCTATACAAAAGATGGAAAAGGAATTGTAAGAGTACCTCAAAAGAGAACAGAGCTTAAGATCAAAGAAGGATGTACAGAGTTTAATATGCAATCTGTATTATATAATTCCACAGATTCTGAAGGAGATGAGTTGAACAATTGTTCTAAATTAAAGAAGATTGTAATTCCATCATCTGTAAAGAGTATTAATAAAATAAAATATAAAACGGATCGAGCGGATGCGTGTGATATGCGCGTTGATACCATTGAAATTGCTCCAAAAGATTTTGATGCGAACAGCCTTTACGCATTAGGAAGTTCTCTTGGGAAGAATATCACGATTGAATCATTAATGAAATTACTTCCAGATCAGATTACATACAAAGATCATATGTATATTACAAAAGATCACGGTTTATTAAAATATGACGGAAAAGATGCAAATGTTGAAATTCCAGAAGAGATTACATGGATCGCACCAGAAGCATTTTATAGAAATGAAACATTAAAGAATGTCAAACTTCCATCTAAGATCACTACGATCGAAGAAAATACATTTTATGGATGTAGTGAATTGGAAGCCGTGGTAATTCCAGATCAGGTAACCATGATCGGCAAGTCAGCATTTGATGAATGTACGGTATTAAAATCCGTAACATTTGGAAAATCATTAAAAGTGATCAAAGATCATGCATTTGCTTCAGTAAATATCAGAAACTTTACAATCCCATCAGGAATTCAAAAGATAGAAACAGGTGCTTTTGCTGGAATCAATCAGATTGGGACGGTTACATTTGAGGGAAGTACAAAGTATGTTGCAACGGATGCATTTATGAATTCCACAGGAATAAAACTTGTATATAAGAAAGGAATCAAGGAAGCGCAAACAGAATTATCTTATGACTATATTATAGCCAGAAAGAATGGAAATAATAAAGTTCGTACAACGTGGCAGCCAGTATCAGGAGCTAATGGTTATCAGTTAAAATTCAGTACTGACAAGAAATTTAAAAAAGTATTGAAAACAGTAATGGTCAAGAAAAATGTGTCAAATGCTACAACATATGTAAAGAATAAGAAGAAAACCCTCTATATTAAAGTTCGTCCATATCAGACAATTAATAAGAAGAACGTTTACGGAAGATGGTCTTATCTGCAGTTATAGTAAGAAAAATGAAAAGAAGTATTTAAACAAAGAAGCGCTAGATTGGTATTTTGCCAAAACTAGCGTTTCTTTTTGTGAAGATTATCTATGCATGATGAGAAATTTAAATCAAATTGATTTAGAATATGCTCACTGTAGGAATCGGTCTGGTTGATGTGGGAAAAAGCAGATTGAACTTTTTTGAATTCTTTGGCAGGAGCAGTCTTAAAGCATGCGATTAAAAAGAATAAAAACAAAATAGAAAAGCCAATTCTTAATTTTAAAAAAGACCAATATGTTGGTGATTGGTTTTCTTGCTCATTTATATAGGAAGAAAAATCGTTACCAGAATTTAATTTTCGATATGTATCATTAAGTCGAGTTTGTTCTATATGAAAATCCATATTTTTATGCATGAAAAGTACCTCCTTTTGTACATTCTATTCAGAGAAGAAAAAAACTGAACAAATTTTCAAAAAAATTGAAAGAAAAGGTTGACATTAAAATGCGAAAGTGCTACTTTAAATATAGATGTTAGCACTCGATATAAATGAGTGCTAATAACAGGAGGCGAAGATATGGAGTTAAATGATCGTAAGAAGTTAATATTGAAAGCGATTATCGCCAATTACCTTGAAACTGGTGAGCCGGTAGGATCAAGAACCATTGCCAAACATCCTGAGTTGAATTTAAGCTCAGCAACGATCCGTAATGAGATGGCAGATCTGGAAGATATGGGATATATCTTACAGCCTCATACATCCGCAGGAAGAATTCCTTCCGATACAGGTTATCGTTTTTATGTAGATCAGCTGATGACGGAACGTGACAGCGAACACGAAGAGAAACAGGCATTGATTCAGAGAGTTGATAAGATGGAAGTCTTATTAAAACAGGTTGCCAATGCATTGGCAAACAGCACGAATTATGCAACGATGGTTTCTTCCCCACATTATCAGAATGTAACACTGAAATTTGTGCAGCTGTCTCAGGTGGATCACGAACATCTGCTTGCAGTGATTGTTACACAAGGCAACATCGTAAAGAACAAGATGATCCAAGTAGAAGAACCGCTTTCAAATGAAGATGTTCTGAAATTGAATGTATTGTTGAATACATTTTTACAAGGATTGTCATTACAAGATATCAACCTTGCACTCATTCAGACAATGCGAGAGCAGGCAGGGATTAGACAGGATGTGTTAGAACGGATTCTTGAAGAGATTGCCAAAGCAATCCATGATGCAGATCATATGGAGATTTACACGGGAGGAGCAACCAATATCTTAAAATATCCAGAGCTTGGGAATCCGGATACGGCAACAGAACTTCTTGATACATTAGTTGAGAAGAAGGCATTGACAAAACTAGTTGATTCGACACTGGAGTCAGATTCCGATAATCATACAGGAATTCAGGTTTATATCGGAGAAGAATCTCCGGTCAAGAATATGAAAGACTGTAGTATTGTTACTGCAACATATGAGCTTGCAGAAGGCGGTACAGGTACCGTTGGTATCATCGGACCAAAGAGAATGGATTACAAGAAAGTTGTTAAGACTTTAAAGAACCTCACTGAGGAATTAGATGATATTTTTAAAGACAAATCTTAAGAAAGGAAGTGATGTGATGAGTAAGAAAAACGAAAACATCAACGAAGAAGTAAAGAACGCAGAAGAGACTGCTGAAGATATAAAAGAGACAGAAACAAAAGAGGAAGCTTCCAAAGAAACAGAAGAGACAACGGAAGCAGCCGCTGATGACAAGATTGCAGAATTAGAAGCGTCCGTAGCTGACTGGAAAGACAAATATCAGAGACTGATGGCTGAATTTGAAAATGCAAGAAAGCGTACAGCAAAGGAAGCTACACAGCGTTATGATATGGGAGCAATGGGAGTTTTAGAAAAACTTCTTCCAGTTATTGATAACTTCGAGAGAGGCTTAGAAGCTGTATCCGAAGAAGAGAAAGATTCCGCATTTGTTAAGGGAATCGAACAGATCTACAAACAGTTTGTCGCTGTAATGGAAGATGTGGGAGTAACACCAATGGATGCGCAAGGAAAAGAATTCGATGCAAATCTTCACAACGCAGTGATGCATATCGAAGATGATGAATTCGGTGAGAACATCGTTGCAGAAGAATTACAGAAAGGTTATATGTACAAAGAAAATGTACTGCGCCATAGTATGGTAAAAGTAGCTAATTAATATTTATATTATATATAGAAATAAGAAGAAATCTTAGGAGGACATAGATCATGGGTAAAATTATTGGTATTGACTTAGGAACAACAAACAGTTGTGTAGCAGTTATGGAAGGTGGAAAACCAACCGTTATTACAAATGCAGAAGGTATGAGAACAACACCATCTGTAGTAGCATTTACAAAGACAGGAGAACGTGTGATCGGTGAACCTGCAAAACGTCAGGCAGTTACAAACGCTGAGAAGACAATCGCTTCTATCAAACGTCATATGGGAACAGATTACAAAGTTCAGATCGATGACAAAGCATACTCTCCACAGGAAATTTCAGCAATGATCTTACAGAAATTAAAATCAGATGCTGAAAACTACTTAGGAGAGAAAGTAACAGAAGCAGTTATCACTGTTCCAGCTTACTTTAATGATGCTCAGCGTCAGGCAACAAAAGATGCTGGTAAGATTGCAGGACTTGATGTAAAACGTATCATCAACGAGCCAACAGCAGCAGCTTTATCTTATGGACTTGATAACGAAGAAGAACAGAAGATCATGGTATATGACTTAGGTGGTGGTACATTTGATGTATCTATCATCGAGATTGGTGATGGTGTCATCGAAGTATTATCAACAGCAGGAGATAACAAATTAGGTGGAGATGACTTTGATAACGTTATCACACAGTATATGTTAGATGAATTCAAGAAACAGGAAGGTGTTGACTTATCAACAGATAAGATGGCAATGCAGAGATTAAAAGAAGCAGCAGAGAAAGCTAAGAAAGAATTATCTTCTGCAACAACAACAAACATCAACCTGCCATTCATCACAGCAACAGCTGAAGGACCAAAACATTTTGATATGAATCTTACAAGAGCGAAATTCGATGAATTAACAGCTCATTTAGTAGAGAGAACAGCAGGACCTGTAAACTCCGCATTAAACGATGCTGGAATGACAGCTTCTGAATTAAGCAAAGTATTATTAGTTGGTGGTTCTACACGTATCCCAGCCGTACAGGATAAAGTACAGCAGTTAACAGGAAAAGAACCATTCAAAGGAATCAACCCAGATGAATGTGTAGCAATCGGAGCTTCTGTTCAGGGTGGTAAATTAGCAGGAGACGCTGGTGCCGGTGATATCCTTCTTCTGGATGTTACACCATTATCACTGTCTATCGAGACAATGGGTGGAGTTGCAACACGTCTGATCGAAAGAAATACAACAATCCCTACAAAGAAGAGCCAGATCTTCTCAACAGCAGAAGATAATCAGAGTGCTGTAGATATCAACGTTGTACAGGGTGAGAGACAGTTCGCAAAAGATAACAAATCTTTAGGAAGATTCAGATTAGATGGTATCGCACCTGCAAGACGTGGAGTACCTCAGATCGAAGTAACATTCGACATTGATGCAAATGGTATCGTAAATGTATCTGCAAAAGACCTTGGAACAGGAAAAGAACAGCACATTACGATCACAGCTGGATCTAACATGTCTGATGAAGATATCGATAAAGCTGTAAAAGAAGCTGCTGAATTCGAAGCTGCTGATAAGAAACGTAAAGAAGCGATCGATGCAAGAAACGAAGCTGATTCTATCGTATTCCAGACAGAGAAAGCCTTAGAAGAAGCAGGAGATAAAGTAGATCCTACAGAAAAAGCAGCTGTAGAAGCTGACTTAAAAGATTTAAAAGATCTTGTAGAAGCTACAAAAGATCAGGATATGACAGATGCTCAGGTTGAAGATCTGAAAGCTAAGAAAGATAAACTGATGACAAGTGCTCAGAATTTATTTACAAAGATGTATGAAGCAGCAGCACAGGCTCAGCAGGGAGCTCAGGGAGCAGCAGATGCAGGAGCAAACCAGGGAGCAGCAAACGATGATGTTGTAGATGGTGACTACAAAGAAGTATAATTTTAAAGAGAAGGTAGACTAAAAATGGCGGAAAAAAGAGATTACTATGAAGTGCTAGGCATTGATCGTAATGCTTCAGCATCAGAAATAAAGAAAGCCTACCGAAAACTCGCCAAGAAATATCATCCAGATACGAATCCTGGAGATAAAGAGGCAGAAGCCAAATTTAAAGAAGTAACAGAAGCTTATGAGATATTAAGCGACTCTGAAAAGAAAGCGCAGTATGACCAGTATGGTCATGCTGCCTTTGAGCAGGGTGCTGGCGGATTTAATGGCGGCGGATTTGGCGGTTTTGATTTCGGTGGTGATATGGGAGATATCTTTGGTGATATTTTCGGAGGTATGTTCGGTGGAGGAAGCCGTGGCGGAGCAAGACAGGCTAATCGTCCGACACAGGGATCACATATTCGTGCAAGAATCCACGTAACATTTGAAGAAGCAGTCTTTGGTACATCAAAGAAAATAGAAATTACATTGAAAGATGAATGTACAACATGTCACGGAACCGGTGCAAAACCAGGTACAAGTCCAGAAACATGTCCAAAATGTCAGGGACGTGGTCAGGTTGTATTTACACAGCAGTCTATGTTTGGAACGGTGCAGAATGTTCAGACATGTCCAGATTGTCATGGAACAGGTAAGATCATTCGTGATAAGTGTCCAGATTGTCATGGAACAGGTTATGTAAGCAATCGTAAGACGATCGAAGTGACAGTACCAGCAGGTATTGACAACGGACAGAGTATCCGTATCCGTGGAAAAGGAGAACCAGGTACAAATGGAGGCCCAAGAGGAGATCTGTTAGTAGAAGTGATCGTAGAAAGACATCCAAAATTCCAGCGTCAGGATACAACGATCTATTCAACAGAGCCAATTTCCTTTACACAGGCAGCACTTGGTGGTAAGATCCAGATTCCTACAGTCGATGGACCATACGAATACACGATCAAACCAGGAACACAGACAGACACCAGAATCCGCTTAAAAGGAAAAGGTGTGCCAATGGTACGTAATAAGAATGTACGAGGAGACCACTATGTAACACTTGTCGTTCAGGTACCAGAACACTTAAACGGAGAGCAAAGAGCAGCTCTTCAGAAATTCCAGGAAGCTATGGGTGAAGTTCCTAAGAAGGAAGAAGCTCATAAAGAACATAAAGGTTTCTTTGGGAAACATAAAAAGTAATTTGAATGATAATCGTTCAAATGTATATGATAAATAATAAGGATCTCTCGACCATTAGAATTCGGCATGTCATTTTGACAGAATTCTAATGGTCGGGAGATCCTTATTATTATTTATCATATACATAGACGGCTATTCAAACCACCACAGGTGTGTATGTTAAAGGTTATTGGCGTACAATTTATTGATTTATATTATCACTAAAATATAAGTTCAATATTGAAAAATAAACATAATCATGATATTGTATAAATATAAACACAGAGAAGGAGAATCAATGGATGGCAATTGAATATTTAACAGGATTAAATGCGATTGTAATGAAAGCTATTTGGAATATTGAAAAGAGGCAGGGCAGAGTAACAATACAGGATTTGGTGGAAGAAATAAAAAGGAATACAGGGAAAGAATATCATAGGAATAGTGTTTCGACTTATTTGAGAAGATTGGAGAAGAAAGATTTCATAGAGACAAAGAAAGAAGGAAGAAGAAGTTTTATTTGTTCGAAAGTCGATGAATCAGATTATCATAAAGTACAGTTTGAGCAGATGAAAAAAGTATGGTTTGATGATTCATGGGATGAATTTTCAGTAGCACTTTCTGACGTAGTAAAACAAGAGGAGAATGATAAATTACGGAGGTTGATCGATGATCTGGATGATTCAGCAGATTAGCATTTATATATTGTGCTATTTATTTATCTGTCTTCTCATAGGAAGTATATTGTTTCTTATATGGAAGATTCTATGTAAAAAGATGGAGGAGAAAGGATTTGTCAGGCTGAATTATGGATTGTTAAAGATTGTAATCTTGTTTTTTTTGATTCCTTTTCCAATTGTAATCCTAAGGACGGTTCTTTGGGATGGAATTACCTTTTTGGTAAATGACAGGATAGGAAATTTTGCAATATGTATGGTAGGGATATGGGGAATAGGATTTGGAATCAGCATATGGAGAAGCAAATGTAAGGAGAGGGTATTTTTAGATATCTGTCAGTCAGGAAAAACATGTGGAGAATGGATTTCAAAGCAAGCGGCAGAATTAATGGAAAAATTTGAGATCCATAATTCTGTAAGTGTTGAATACAATCCATTTGTACAGACACCGATGGTATATGGAATAAGGAATCCAAAAGTTTTACTTCCGACAGAAGAATATACCACAGACCAGTTAAAGATTATTTTATTGCATGAACTGACACATATAAAACATAAGGATATCTTTTGGAAACTATTATGCAGGATGATTTTACTGATCTACTGGTTTTATCCATTAAAACATCAAATATTTAAAGCAGTGAATGAATGGAGTGAAGTCTATTGCGATTTCAGTGTGATCAATGAGACGGGAAGCAAGAAGGGATATTTTAAGACAATCTATGATATTATGATTCATCAATTTCAGTTCCAGGAATATATCTGTGCAGGAATTGGGGAATGTAACTTGGAACGAAGAATATTAATCGCAAAGAATATTAAGAGAATGAATACGGAGAAATGGATCATAGGTTTTATTTTGAGCATGTGTTTTACACTATTTGGGGGAATCAGTGTTGTTACTGCAATGGAATCAATGCAATTTGGGTATAGAATTTTAGATAGAAATACAACAGAAGAAATTGTGGTAGATGGTACACCAGAAATAATGAATTTAAAATTACACGATAGAGATAATAATGAATTTGAAATTTCAAGAATTAAATATTTACAGAGTAGTGATGCTATTTATAATATAGATAAAATAGAGGCTAAGGAACGCCTAGAAACAAAATGGATATATTTAAGAAAAGGACAGAAAGTATTTTTCAAAATGTATGCTTATGATACAACAAATGAATCTACAAAAAATAGAAAATTGCGTGCAGGAATTATTGACTATTCAAAACATATAAAATATGTTGAGAACAACGAAGAAATTGCTTATATATTTAAAATTCCCCAAAACGGAAAGTATCAATGTTATGTTTATAATTGTAGTGATTTTAAAACGCAATTATTAGGAGAAATTGAAATTTTAAATGATTAGGAGAAAATGAAATGAAAAAAATTTTATATAATATTTGTATAATGATTATCATAATTATTTGTCCTATAAATGTATGGGCAAGTGATGATTTAGTAGTTATAAATTAAAAGCTAATCAATATGTTACGTTAAAAATTTCATATTCTTCAACTAATAAAATAAGAGTTGGAATTGTTAGTAAGAGTAGAAAATATGTGGCATTAAAAAATATTAAATCCAATGATATACAGAGAATAAAAGTAGGGGAAACAGATACATATTGGATATTTGTGCAAAATAACTCAAATAAAAAAATAACAGTTAATGGGGTATATATATGTTAAATAGATGATAGGTAATATATTTATTTATCAAAAGAAGGTGATGCTTATGATTTAGAAAAAATCCATATAACACGAATGGCGACCAACCAAAAATCCTTTTAAAAGGATAAGTATTATATGGATATAAAAAAGTATAACATAAAATAAAAAGCAATTAAAAGTAAATAATAAAGGAGGAGAACGATTTATGTTAAGAGCAAGATTACATAAAAAATTTTTTTATAGTATTATAACAATGTTTTTGAGTTTTAATATGATGAATCCTACTTTTGTAAAAGCATCTGAAAAAAGAGAAATTAAAAGTAATAAAAATATTATAATTATGGTGGATCAAAATTCTGAAAAAAGGGCTATTATACCAACTCAGATAAGTAAAACTATAAAAAATGATTCTCAAGAGAATAATTTTTCAAAAGAATGTGATGTAGAATTGACGGTTCCAATTTCGGATATAGTTACTTATGACGATATGGAGAAAACAGCAACGAAACGAATGGTAAAAATTAAAGGCAAAATAGTTTATGAACCAAAAGGGAAGGGATTAATTAAAATAACAAAATGTTCTGGAAGTTGGAAACCATCATCAAAATCTATATATATGACGGAAAGAGAAATGGTACTTCATGGGGGAAGAGGGCAGCATATGAAGAAAAAACCAAAAAAAGATTCGTTTAGCTATAATACTGACTGGAAGGCTGCAGATCTTGTTCCATCAACAGATATTTTAGGAACAGCAATGATTATGACAGCAGTAGCAAGAGTATCAGGTATGACAGCAAAAACAACAGTACAAATGGTAATGAAGGTAGATGATATCTTAGATGATGTAAAGTAAAAAAGGTGATCATTATGAAGAATTTTAAAAATGTTATATGTGGATTTATTCTTCCGATATTGCTATTGATTGTCCTTCCGTACATTGGGTTTTGGCTATATAATCAAAATTATATTCATAATTATATTGAACAGTCTATAATGAATGGAAAATATATGCAAGAAATATTCGTCCGTTTAGTGTGGGGGATTTTGATTGGAATATATATGTTATGGTTAAATAAATCTTCAACTTTTATGGCAATATGTTCGACAGCAGTTATGATCATAATATTAGTTTGTAGTGTTTTGTTATTTATGATGGAAAAAATACTGATAAATAATGATATGTTATTTATTTGGTCAGTTCTTCCTGGAATATTGATAGGTATTTGGATTTATAAAATCAAACAAAAGTAAGACAATGGCTTTATATTACCCAAATAGGAATCCTGTAATCATCAACATACACACCTAGCAGTGGTTTCGATCACTGAAAATATAGACTATTATAAAAAGTTATAATAGTCTATAGTAAATATTATGAATTTTAGCTAAGGAGGAACAAACTATGGAGCATATTATAGTTTTATTTATATTAGCACTATGTTTTTTTCATTTTTTTATTTTTTATATCATGTGCTTGTGAAATTACAAAATAAAGAAAACTTTTCCGATGAATATAAATTAATGGTTACTTCGTGCGTTGTTTTTGTTTTCATACTGTTATTTTAGAAGGTGATATTTATGATTTAGAAAAAGTCTATGACCGAGTGTTACATCATGCACATGTGGTAAATATCACAGGAAAATCTTATCGCTTAAAAAAATATACCGATCAAGAGGAAGAATAGCAAAAATGTACATTCTTAAATGATCAAAAATGTACATTTTAATGTTGACATTTATACATAGAAAATTGTATTATAAAATAAATAATATATTAAATATATAAAGTATATAGTTGAACGTAAATTAACATAGTATTTATGAAATTAGAAAATAAAAGGGGGGGGTTACGAAAAATAAGAATCGGTAAAAAATCCATACAATGAAGAAAATCCTGGATTATATTGTATGGAAGAAAAAGGGGTAACATAAACATAGAAGGTATTAAAGTAAATAAAGGAGGAATATGATATAATCAAATCTAAACCAAAAATGATTGTAGCGTTTTTATTAATGAGTGTAATATTAATGATGTCTATTCAAACAAGTATGGCAACGGAAAAAGATATTATGAGTAACGATGTGATAAAACAAGCATTTGATAATAACGTGAATAAAATAAGTTGTATTCCAGAAACTATAGAAACGATAGAGGTACATGTAAACTTACAGCTGGGGGAACATATACTATGACAGGAACTAAGACTATATCGTTACCATGATATATGGCTATGAGGAGGTGTTCATATGTCAACAAAAAATAATAAGCTTCGATTTATTGATGAAGAAAAAACAAAGGAATTACAAAAAGATTGGAAAGGATATGGAAAATCTCAAGTATTATTTGGAATTGTGGTTTTTGTGATTTTTGTGTTATCAGCATTATATTACTATATTTTATAGATTTTAAGTTTTTAAGTAAGCGGTTATGGATTTTCATGGAAGAAGTCACCTACAATTACAAAACGTGTGATTGATGGTGGCAGAACAGGAGAAATTTTATGTTTAGGAGTCATAAAAAATTCTTCTGGTTTTACAAAGCAAGTTTCGCTGTCATTTGAATTTTATTGCAATACAGGGGGAGGAATTGAAGTTCGTTAAATTCTGTAGAGCTTAAGTTAATCTAATAGCAACTTAATGCTGGAGAGGACTGTCATTATGGCAGTCCTTACTTATTTGTGTGCCGAGCATGGCACTAATCTCGTTGGTGCAAGTCCAGTCACGGGTATTTACCGCCAAGTGTAGCGAACTACAAGTCAGTACTAGTAGTTGTAAATCAAGAGGTTGTGGGATGAAAGATTAGTGTCTTACCTCTTATTAATCCTATCAATAAGTGAATTAACACTTTCAGCTAATTCCTTTTTCAAATCCCCAAACATTTCTCTAATAGCCACTTTCTTTCGAATCAAAAATAAACCAATCACGATCAAAACAACAACAGGCAACATCCATCTTAATGCACCCATCCAAAAGCTGGCAGCAGTACTTCCACGATAGCTTAATTCCAAACGATTTCCAGTCAATTCAAAATCACAAAGATCATGAATATTCTCATCCGACTTGATCAGGGCAGAGACTGCTTTGGTAGATGTATTCTGTTTTACCGTATTTGTCACAATCTTCTCAGGCATAACAGCTACAGTAACAGATTCTTTCGAATTCACAGAAGCAAATACATAATGCCCATGAAGTTTCTCACCATTTTGATTCGCAGGTAATGAAATCTTATCAGAAAATGTGACCTTCTTACCACCAGCAAATGAAAAATGCGCTTGTGATTTCATCAAACTATTCGGAAACAAAGCAGAGAAATCCTTATTACAGTCTGAAACACTTCCTTTTTGTACAAAAGATAACGTAACATTCTGATCACCATCTAAATTTACAGAATCAATGGTTTGTCCTTTGAACTGCTTTTTGATCACAGATAACTGATGGTCAGTCACAGCCTTTTCAAAAGAAAAAGACACTTTACGACGGATATCTTTGGATGTGTTCCATACCGTAGCAATCTCATAAGTTGAAATTGGCTGTGTAACAGAAGAAGTAAAGCTGATTTCTTTTTGTTTGATCGAATCACTAAACATCTGTTTTTCATCAAATGTATAAGTAACAGGAATCTTTTGGTTTTTCTGAATAAAATGAGAGAGATCCAGAGATTCTTCATAGTTGATCTTCAGTGTAAAAGGGTTGTCCTTGCTGCATGTGGAGCTGTAAGTTCCAAAAGAATTTTTTGAATGAAGGACAGTTCTTGTTTTCTGTGCAAGATCAGAGAAATTGTTGGCGTCAAAACTGATACATAAAGTTTTTCCATCGGATGTATTTTCCCAAGTGATATCATTTCCAGCAAAATAAGAACGGATCTTTCCTGCATTTTGATCTAATGTTTGTTGTGGAAGATCAAATTCTATCACTCTTGCAAGTTTTCCAGATTTCTTTGTCTTTGTATCAATATGAATGGAAGATAATGGTACATAAGCCATTTCATCAATATTGATCTTATCTTTCGTTTCATAAGTCGTTCCAAGGAAAGAAATCTCCGTACTTTTTAAATCCCATAGGTCAGAAGAGGAGTCTTTGTCAATATATTTTCCCTCATACAAAGCCGTATAAAGCCATGTCATCAGATCTTTAGATGTGAAATTTTCTTTGTAAATAAGACCGGAAACAAATGGGGAATCTCCATATTCATAAGTAATCTCTGGGGAAAAATTAAGAAGATCACGAACTTTCTTCTTATAATCATCAAGAGAAGAAAAACGAAGATAGAAAGTATACGTATCGTTTCCGTCAGAAGAAGATGAAGTATAAGTAAGAGCATCCGGGCAGGATTCTTTGATAAGTTTATTAAGATCTTTTTTGCTTCCCTTGAAATAAGTACGAAAATCACGGGAAGAAAAGGTACAAGACATCACTCTTGTACCTGAAAAGTCTTTATTTAATTTTACTGTGCTGGTAAGATTCACACCGCATCCGCATAAGAGAAGCAGTGAGAACAGTAATCCAAAAAGAAAAACTTTTTTCTTCATAAGGGTCTCCTTATTATTTGAGATTAGCTAAATAAGTATCATTGATCGCAATAACTTTTTTCATAGCATCACGTCCTGGAGCTCCGATCGTATTACGTTTTTCAACGCAAGTTTTCATGCTGATGGCATCATAAATATCTTCTTCGAAAGCAGGACTGATCTTCTGGTATTCATCTAGAGGAAGTTCATCTAGAGAAATATGTTTATCAAGACAAAGAAGTACAAGCTGTCCAACGATTCCATGAGCATCACGGAAAGGAACACCGTGATTTACAAGATAATCCGCAGCATCAGTTGCATTTGTAAATCCGTGTTTTGCACTTTTTTCCATCTGTGGTTTGTTAAATGTCATGGTATTCATCATTCCATTAAATAAAGAAATACATCCTTTGACAGTATCGATCGCGTCAAATGTAAGTTCTTTATCTTCCTGCATATCTTTGTTATATGCCAGAGGGATTCCTTTCATTGTTGTAAGGATAGAAGTTAAAGCTCCATAGACACGTCCTGTCTTACCACGAACTAACTCAGCAATATCAGGATTCTTTTTCTGAGGCATGATACTGCTTCCTGTACTGAATCCGTCATCAATGGATACAAATTTGTATTCGTTAGAGTTCCAGATGATAACTTCTTCACTGAAACGGCTTAAATGCATCATGATCGTAGATAGAGCAGATAAAAGCTCGATCACATAATCACGGTCAGATACAGAATCCATACTGTTTAATGTAGGACCATAAAAATTAAGCAAAGAAGCTGTTTGTTCACGGTCTAATGGATAAGTAGTACCTGCAAGAGCACCAGCTCCTAAAGGACAGTAGTTCATTCTGTCATAAATGTCAGTTAAACGGCTGTAATCTCTTTTAAACATTTCCATGTAAGCACCTACATGGTGAGCAAGAGTGACAGGCTGAGCTTTCTGAAGATGTGTAAATCCAGGCATAAATGTATCAATGTGTTCTTTCATGATACGATGAAGTGTTTCCATTAATTCTTTTAATAAATATTTGATATCAACAATTTCATCTCTTGTATAAAGTTTCATATCTAAAGCAACCTGATCATTACGGCTTCTTCCAGTGTGAAGTTTCTTTCCAACATCACCGATGCGATCAATAAGGTTTGCCTCTACAAAGCTATGGATATCTTCATATTCACTTGTGATCTCAACTGCACCAGTCTGGATATCCTTTGAAATCCCTTTTAATCCATCGATGATCTGATCACGTTCTTCTTCTGTTAATACACCAACACTTGCAAGCATCGTAACATGTGCAATACTTCCGCGGATGTCTTGTTTATAAAATTTCTGGTCAAAGGAAATAGATGCATTAAAGTTGTAAACTAACTGATCTGTTTCTTTTGTGAAGCGACCGCCCCATAATTGTGCCATAAGTGTTTCCTCTTTTCTGTATATATTTTTATTCTTTATCATAAAATCAAATGAATTTACTTTTCTATTCTACATGAAATAACTCGATTTTGCCACAAATTTTTTGCATCAAAGGGGAAAAATTTATTTTTGACACTCTCATCATATAGATTCTTTGAATTAAGATAGAATAGACAGAGAAAAATTAACGCACAATAAAAAGAAAGTTATGAAAATGGGCGGTGACTATGAAAAAGAGATATCAGATAGAAAAATATACAATCCTGTTTGCGATTGGAGGAATGGCATATTTTTTGCTGGAAGTTTTAGTACGTGGATATTCACATTATTCGATGTTTTTATGTGGTGGGGCATGTTTCCTTTGTTGTGGGCTTCTAAACGAAAATGTAAAGATCAAGATAAGTTTTATTAGTCAGATGGTATTATCTTCTGTGATCATCACGGTATTAGAACTTATTACAGGTTTTATTGTAAATATATGGCTTAAGATGGATATTTGGGATTATTCGCATCTTCCATATAACTTTAAGGGGCAGATCTGTTTATTGTACTCTGTATTTTGGTTTCTTATTTCAAGTGTAGCAATCGTGCTGGATGATTTTCTAAGATACAAATTATTCAATGAAGAAAAGCCACATTATAAGATTTTTTAAGAATGTAGTATAAATAGCAGTTCACAGGGAAAGCTATCGACATTTGAGGGAAATTCTGTTAATCTATTATAGGTACAAATAGTAGATTGGAGGAACAACAAAATGAAATTTACAATGGGAAGGACAATGAAGATCCTTGTAGCAATTTTGATCGTAGCAATCATTGCGATCGTTATGCTTTCACCATATTCTTTTGAAAAATATACAGCATCATCTAAAATGATTCAGGTTACTTCGACTGATACTGTAACAAAAGATGCAAATGGTAAGAAAAAACAGCAGGTATATTCATATAAGAAAGATGATAAAAAATACACAGAGATCGTTAATGTTTTAGATCAGTATTCTTATCATTTTACAACAAAGACATTAACTAATTCATCTCAGATGAGTGATTCTAGTAAGCCACAGATGATCATGTTATTTGGAAATAAAATGCTTGTGATCAGTGATTCAGGAGAAATCCTTCTAGATAATCATGTATACCGCATGGGATATTCTGGTGGAAAAGATGCGAAAAAAATGATGAAAAGCATCAACAAGATTTTAAAGAGTGAATAAAATATAATAGGGGAAGACATCATGGGATATAAACGTCTTTATAAAAATTTGATCGACATTATCAAGGAAGAACAGGCAAAATTGGGATTTCGAAGAGAAAGTATCCGTCTGTACTATCCACTAAGTTCGTTAAACCATTTTTTTGAAACACAGGATACAGAAGAACAGATGAAAAACAGACTTCATGGAATACCAGATTTTATCAAAGAAACTTTAGGAGATATCAAAGTTACTAGCAAAAAAGAAAGATTTTGCTTCCACATTCCAGAAGAAGGCAGTAACTATGTCTATGAAAATACAACCCCAAATGAATTTATCAAAGAACTGATAGAAATCGTTGGGAAACACGGATGTAAAATGGAAGATATTATTGCGTTATTTAAACAACATGATAAAAACGTGTTTGTAGAAGAAATTCATAATGGAGAATTTGATTATCTGATCCGTTTTTCAGAAGAAAATGAAGATCCATATTATTACTGTTTTCACGATGAAGGATGTCACATCATCTATCACCGCTTTTTACCAGAAGATTATGAAGAATTCGATTTTTAACATAATATCATTAAGAGTATATACAGGAGGAATAAGTCATGAGTGAATTATTAGACATGATCAAAACAAGAAGAAGTATCAGAAAGTACAAACCCGATATGGTACCGAAAGAGATCATTGATAAGATCGTAGAAGCAGGAACTTATGCAGCCACAGGAATGGGACAGCAGTCACCGATCATTCTTGCAGTTACGAACAAAGAAGTGAGAGATAAACTGTCTAAATGGAATGCAGATATCATGGGAACAGACACCGACCCATTTTATGGAGCACCTGTTGTATTGGTTGTCTTAGCAGACAAAAACCGTCCAACAGCAGTTTATGACGGAAGTCTTGTTATGGCAAATCTAATGTTAGAAGCTCATGATTTAGGAATCGGAAGCTGTTGGATCCACAGAGCAAAAGAAGAATTTGAAAGTGAAGAAGGGAAAGAATTATTAAAATCTCTGGGAATTGAAGGGGATTATGTTGGAATCGGACATTGCGTACTTGGATATGTCGATGGAGAGTATCCGGAGATTCCTGAACGTAAACCTAATTGGGTATACAATATTGATTAATTGTTGGTTGATAAGCTGAAGTTATTGGTGGAATATTATAAAAATGGTTATCTGTCTGCGACCCGCTTTCGCTCGACTCACACGTAGCTGTACTAAGCTCCTGAATGATCTTACGATCATCCACTCGCTAAGTGCAGACGTGTTCCTACGGTCGCAGACAGATAACCATTTTTATAATATTCAATAATTTCAGTATAAATATAGAAATCCAATATCGTTTAACATACACATTTGTGGTGATTTGAATAGCCGTCTGTGCATATGAGAAAAACGAAATCATAGTATAAAAGATCCAGAGCCATTGAAATTTTGCCGTCGTTTTGAACGGTTCGCAGCAAACTTGGTCGATTGTTTGAGCGTCAAAGATTACTGATTTTAGTACCCTTGAGCGCGAGTTATCGAAGGAAAGTTTGCGAATCAGCGACCGTTCAAAACGGCGAGCAAAATTTCTGATCTGGATCTTTTATACTATGATTTCGTTTTTCTCATATACATTCGAACGACTACGTCAAATTACTTGTTGTTATTCTTCTCAGCTTCCTGCATCTTCATAGCACGAACTTTTAAAGGAAGTCCAAATAATGTAATAAATCCATCAGCATCATGATGATCATACATATCACCAGTTGTGAAAGATGCTAAAGATTCGTTGTATAAGCTGTATGGAGAAGTAGTTCCGGCCTTGATGATATTACCTTTGTAAAGTTTGAATTTAACTTCACCTGTTACATACTGCTGAGTAGATGTAACGAATGCCTGAATTGCTTCACGAAGAGGTGTGAACCATTTTCCTTCGTATACAACCTGAGCCATCTGGCTTCCAAGTTTCTTTTTAGCTTCCATTGTTTCACGGTCAAGGATTAATTCTTCTAACTGATCGTGAGCTGCCATTAAGATTGTTCCACCTGGAGTTTCATATACACCACGGGATTTCATTCCTACAACACGGTTCTCAACGATATCAACGATACCGATACCATTTTCACCACCAAGACGGTTTAATTCAGTGATGATCTCAGAAACTTTCATTTCTTTTCCATTTAATGTTTTAGGAACACCAGCTTCAAATGTCATAGTAACTTCTGTATCTTTATCTGGAGCGTTTTCTGGAGCTACTCCTAAAACAAGCATGTTGTCGTAGTTTGGTGCTAAAGAAGGATCTTCTAATTCAAGACCTTCGTGACTGATATGCCATAAGTTACGATCACGGCTGTAGCTGTGGCTTGCGTCAAATGGAAGGTGGATTCCGTGTGCTTCACAGAATTCAATCTCATCTTCACGAGACTGCATTGTCCATACATCTGTCATACGCCATGGAGCAATGATCTTAATGTCTGGAGCTAATGCTTTGATACCAAGTTCAAAACGGATCTGGTCATTTCCTTTTCCTGTGGCACCGTGGCAGATTGCAACAGCATTTTCTTTTCTGGCGATTTCAACTAATTTCTTAGCGATTGCTGGACGAGCCATAGATGTTCCAAGAAGATACTGATGTTCGTATACAGCACCAGCCTGTACGCATGGCATGATATAGTTATCGCAGAAATCATCAACGATATCTTCGATATATAATTTAGATGCTCCGGATAATTTTGCTCTTTCATCAAGTCCATCTAATTCGTTACCCTGTCCACAGTTAACACAGCAACAGATAACTTCATAGTCAAATGTTTCCTTAAGCCAAGGAATCAGAGCTGTAGTATCAAGACCTCCGGAATATGCTAAAACAACTTTTTCTTTCATGAAATAAATCCTCCTAAGTGTATATTGACGGGATGTTTTCCTATTATATATAGGATCTGATATTGAAAATCCCGTATGTTCATATAAATATTTGCTTGTTTACTAATATACGTTATATTTACATCTTTTGCAAGGATTATTTTCGAAAATAATGAATATTTATAATATAAAAATGAATAAAATGAAAAATAATCGCATATTTATACAAAACTATTGCATATTTTAAAATTCAGTTGTATACTTATGAACAATGATTAAAAAAATAACCTACATTATAAAGAGAAGGATAAGGAGATTAACATGATCAAAGCAGGAATCATTGGATCCACAGGTTACGCAGGACAAGAACTTGTAAGAATCCTTACACAGCATAAAGATGCAGAGGTTGTATGGTATGGATCCAGAAGTTATATAGACCAGAAATATTATGAAGTATTTAGAAATATGTTCCAGATTGTTGATGATAAATGTCTGGATGATAACATGGATGAGCTTGCATCTAAAGTGGATGTGATCTTTACAGCAACACCACAGGGACTTTGTAGTTCTTTAGTATCAGAAGAAATCTTATCTAAAGTTAAGATCATTGATCTAAGTGCAGACTTCCGTATCAAAGATGTAAATCGATATGAAGAATGGTATGGAATCAAACATCAGAGCCCAGAATTTATCGATGAAGCAGTTTATGGACTTTGCGAGATCAATCGTGAAGATATCAAGAAAGCACGACTGATTGCTAACCCAGGATGCTATCCAACATGTTCTACATTATCCATTTATCCAATGGCGAAAGAAGGACTCATTGAGATGAACAGTGTGATCATCGATGCTAAATCAGGAACATCCGGAGCTGGACGTGGTGCGAAAGTCAATAACTTATATTGTGAAGTAAATGAAAATATCAAAGCATATGGAGTTGCAACTCACAGACATACGCCAGAGATCGAAGATCAGTTAAGCTATGCATCTGGAGAAGAAGTATTATTAAACTTCACACCACACTTAATTCCAATGAACCGTGGAATTTTAGTGACAGCATATGCAACACTTAAGAAAGATGTAAGTTACGAAGAAGTGAAAGCAATCTACGACTCTTATTATAAGAATGAAAAATTCGTCAGAGTGTTAGATAAAGATGTCTGCCCTGAGACAAGATGGGTAGAGGGAAGTAACTATGTGGATGTCAACTTTAAGATCGATAAACGTACAAACCGTATTATCATGATGGGTGCCATGGACAACCTTGTAAAAGGTGCAGCTGGACAGGCCGTACAGAACATGAATCTTATGTTTGGATTAAAAGAAACTGAAGGATTAGAATTAGTACCAATGTTCCCATAGGGCTTTGGTAAGGAAGGACTAGAATTATGAAGATCATCAATGCCGGAGTAACAGCTCCAAAAGGTTTTAAATGTGCAGGACTTCGTGCCGGAGTGAAACCAGGGAAGACAAACAAAGACATGGCAATGATCGTAAGTGAAGTGCCAGCAAAGATCGCAGGAACATTTACAAAGAACATTGTAAAAGCCGCTCCAGTTTTATGGGGAAAGAAGATTGTAGAAGAACAAGAAGCAGTCAGAGCAGTGGTAATTAATACAGGAATTGCCAATGCATGTACGGGTGCACAAGGATATGAGAATGTAGTAACCGAAGCAAAAGAAGTAGCGAAATTGTTAGATATTAAACCAGAGGAAGTTGTCGTAGGTTCCACAGGAGTTATCGGACAGCAGCTGCCAATGGATGTGATCAAAGAAGGAATCAAGAAGTTAGTTCCAGAATTAAAAGCAGACAGACAAAGTGAAGAAGATGCATCCTGGGCTATCCTTACAACAGATACAAAGCCAAAAGAAGCGGCAGTAGAAGTAGAGATTGATGGAAAGACAGTTACAATTGCAGGTATGTGCAAAGGTTCTGGAATGATCCACCCAAACATGGGAACAATGCTTGGATTTATCACTACAGATGCAGCAATCGATAAAGCTTTATTATTAGAACTGCAGAGGGAACTCATTGAAGATACATTCAATATGGTATCAGTTGATGGAGATACATCTACAAATGATACAGTTTTTGTATTTGCAAATGGAATGGCAGAAAATAAAGAAATTACAGAAAAAGATGCAGATTATGAAGCATTCAGAGAAGGATTATTATATGTTAACCAGTCTCTTGCAAAACAGATCGCAGGGGATGGAGAAGGATGTACACGTTTATTTGAAGTTCATGTAGCTGGTGCAGACTCCAAAGAAAATGCGAAGATCTTAAGCAAATCTGTCGTAACATCAAGTCTTACAAAAGCAGCAATTTACGGAAAAGATGCAAACTGGGGAAGAATTCTTTGTGCACTTGGCTATGCTGGAGTTGATTTTGATCCAGTCAAGGTTGATATTAGTTTAAAAAGTGCGGATGGTGTGATCGAGATCGTAAAAGACGGAATCGCAACAGACTATTCTGAAGATGAGGCAACGAAAGTATTATCTGCAGATGCAGTGACAGCAGATATTGATGTTCATAATGGAGAGTTTGAAGCAACTGCATGGGGATGTGATCTGACACACGATTATGTAACAATTAATGCAGATTACCGGTCATAAGAATAAGATTATTATAGATAGACGACAAAATAAAAGGCATAAAAGCAGACAACTATGAAAGGAAGAATCAATGGAACAGATGAGAAATGAAATTAACGAATTGATCGAGCAGTCAAAACAAAAAGCAAAAGTATTAACAGAGGCATTACCATATATCCGTCGTTTCAATAACTGTTACGTTGTTGTAAAATACGGTGGAAGCGCTATGAAAGACAAGAATCTTCAAAAAAGCGTGATCAGAGATGTTGCACTATTAAAACTAGTAGGTATGAAACCGATCATCGTACATGGTGGTGGAAAAGAGATCAGTAAATGGGTTCGTATGTCAGGAAAAGAACCAGAATTTTACCATGGACTTCGTGTGACAGATAAAGAGACAATGGAAGTTGCTGAAATGGTATTATTTAAAGTCAATCAGGAACTGGTAGCTATGATGGCAGAAGTTGGGGTTAAAGCCGTAGGTCTTTCTGGAAAAGATGCTGAAATGATCCGTGTAAAGAAAAAAGAAATGCCTGGAAAAGATCTTGGATATGTCGGTGAGGTTAAGAGTGTTGATACAACACTTCTTGAAGCATTGATCGAAGATGATTTTGTACCAGTTATTTCCCCAATTGGTTTAGGAGATAACTATGAACCATATAATATTAATGCGGATGACACAGCATGTGCAGTTGCAGAAGCATTGAATGCAGAAAAACTGGTATTCTTAACTGATATCGAAGGGGTATTCGTAGATCCAGAAGATAAATCAACATTGATCTCTGAGATGGATCTTAAACAGGCAAAAGAATTTATTGATAACGGAGTTGTTGGAGGAGGAATGCTTCCAAAACTTAAGAACTGTATTGAAGCGATCGAAGGTGGAGTATCCAGAGTCCATATCTTAGACGGACGTTTAACAAACTGTCTGTTGCTGGAATTCTTTACAGAAAAAGGTATCGGAACAGCCATCTTAAAAGAACCATTATTTGATAAACCATTATTCAATGAAGAAGATGAGGAAGGATGTTAAGATGAAAACTCAGCAGGAATATATTGATCAGGGAGAACAGTATATCTTAAAGACATACAATCGTTTTCCAGTTGTATTAGAAAAAGGGGAAGGTGTCTATTTATATGATGCTGACCAGAAGAAATATCTGGATTTTGGTGCAGGAATTGCTGTATTTGCATTAGGATATGGAAATGAAGCATACAATCAGGCATTAAAAGACCAGATTGATAAATTGATCCATACATCAAACTTATATTACAATATTCCAGCAGTAGAAGCTGCAAAGAAGATCGTCGATGCTTCAGGGCTTAAAAAAGTCTTCTTTACAAACAGTGGAACAGAAGCGATCGAAGGTGCGTTAAAAGTTGCAAGAAAATATGCATATAATAAAGATGATTCCAAGGATTATGAATTTATCGCAATGAATCATTCATTCCATGGAAGAAGTCAAGGAGCTTTATCAGTGACTGGTAACAGTCATTATCAGGATGGATTTGTTCCAAAAGAATTTCGTGCTGTATTTGCAGAATTCAATAACTTAGAAGATGTTGTATCAAAGATCACAGATAAAACTTGTGGAATCATATGTGAAGTTGTTCAGGGTGAAGGTGGAATTTTCCCAGCGAATAAAGAATTCTTAGAGGGACTTCGTAAAGTCTGTGATGAGAAAGATATCTTACTGATCTTTGATGAGATTCAGTGTGGAATGGGGCGCTGTGGATCTTTGTTTGCACATGATCTTTATGGAGTAAAACCGGATGTCTTAACACTTGCAAAAGCGCTTGGATGTGGTGTCCCTGTTGGGGCATTTGTTGTAGGTGAAAAGGCTGATGGGGCTTTAGTGCCAGGTGATCATGGAACAACATATGGTGGAAATCCATTTGCAGCAGCGGCGATCAATGCAGTATTTGACCAGTTTGAGAAGTTACAGGTTCCAGAACATGCAAAAGAAATTGGTACTTATCTATGGGATAAGTTAGAAGAGTTAAAAGAAAAGCATGATTGTATTACAGGGCATCGCGGAATTGCTTTAATGCAAGGACTTGAATTTAATGCAGATCATCCAGTTGGTGATATCGTTAAGAAAGCACTGGAGAAAGGATTGATCATAATTTCTGCAGGAAATAATGTCATTCGTTTTGTACCGCCGCTTGTGATTGAAAAAGAACATGTAGATGAGATGATTTCTATTTTAGAAGATTGTATCGCATAGAATGTATAAAAAAGACCTCTATGGAAAAACTATCCGTAAAAAGATAGTTTTTCATGGAGGTTTTTATATGTTTGGATTGATCATTGCATTGATTTCGGGAGCTTTAATGAGTATTCAAGGTGTATTTAACACAGAAGTAACAAAACAAAGCAGTACATGGACAACGAGTACATTTGTGCAGGCAACAGGATTTCTCGCATGTTTGTTAATCTGGTTGATCGCTGAGAGGGAGCAAAGTTTTACGATGCTTTTAAAGGTCAGCCCCAGATACCTTTTATTAGGAGGAGTGATCGGAGCTGCAATCACATTTACAGTGATCAAAAGTGTGGCAAGTTTAGGACCTGCACAGTCAGCAATGCTGATCGTCGCATCACAAAGTGTTGTTTCTTATCTGATCGAGGTTTTCGGTCTGTTTGGTGTGGAAAAAACAGGTTTTGCATGGGTAAAGCTTTTAGGAGTGGTTTTGTTTGTCACAGGATTGATAATATTTAAATGGAAATCATAAATATCTCTTGTAAAGTATTATAATTTTCGTTAAAATAGAAGTTAGATTTACATGTTCCAGACTCTTTGCATAAGACCGGGAGGTTTATGTTGTTTAGGAGAGTTAAAGTGATAACCATTTTGCTGATGGTTTTTATGATGTCCATTGGATGCAGCCGCAGGAAGGAAGTATCGATAGAACCAAAGAAGGAGACAAAGACAACGGCTGAGAAGTCTTCTTCTAAGGAAACTATTTATGTCTATGTATGTGGAGAAGTAAAACATCCGGGAGTTTATCGTTTTTCGAAAGGTGAACGTATTGTTTCTGCTGTGAAAGCAGCTGGTGGACTAACTAAGAAGGCTTCAGCGGAGAGTATTAATCAGGCAGAGAAGATGAAAGACGGGCAGCAGATAACGATTCCGTCAAAGAAACAGACAGCGAAGAATGAAGGATCTGATTCCAAAGCAGTGCAATCTTCCTCTGGAAAGATCAATATCAATACTGCAGGTGTCAAGGAGTTGATGACGCTTTCAGGGATAGGGGAAGCGAAGGCTTCTGATATTATCTCTTATCGAGAGGAACATGGCCCTTTTTCTGATATTTCAGATATTATGAAGATTCAGGGAATTAAAGAGGGGATATATCATAAGATCAAAGACAAGATAACAATATAATTTTAGAGGTGGAAAAATGAGGAAGGTCTTAGTTGTTGATGATGAAAAACTAATCGTGAAGGGCATCAAATTCAGTCTGGAACAAGATGAGATGCAGGTAGATTGTGCTTATGATGGAGAAGAAGCATTAGAGAAAGCCAAAGAGAATCAATATGATATTATTCTTCTAGATGTAATGCTTCCAGGACTGACTGGGTTTGAGGTTTGTCAGGCAATTCGTGAATTCTCTAGCGTCCCGATCATTATGTTGACGGCTAAGGGAGAAGATATGGATAAGATCCTTGGCCTTGAATATGGGGCAGATGATTATATCACAAAGCCATTTAATATTCTGGAAGTAAAGGCAAGGATCAAAGCAATCTTACGTCGAAGCGCACATCACGATGTGAAAGAAGAAGAATCAGCCAAGGTTGTAGAATGCAGAGGATTAAAGATTGATTGCGAAAGCCGCAGAGTTCATATTCATGGGAAGGAAGTAAATCTAACGGCGAAAGAATTTGACTTGTTAGAGTTACTGGTATTTCATCCAAACAAAGTATACAGCAGAGAGGATTTGTTGAATACAGTATGGGGATATGATTATCCGGGGGATGCAAGAACGGTTGATGTGCATATCCGAAGATTGAGAGAGAAGATCGAAGTGAATCCGGGAGTACCGGACTATGTACATACAAAGTGGGGGGTAGGTTACTATTTTCAGTCCTAAGAAGAACAGATTTGCCTTTTTACATAGTATGCAGTTCTTTATTTTCTTGTCAGTTTTCCTTCTGACGACATTGACATCAGTTTTATTTAGTAAGTTGTTAAATGATGGATATCGTCAGAAAACATATGACCAGAAAGTGGATAGTGTGGTCAGTCAGTGTAGCTGGCTTGGTGATCAGGCAGTTGGAGTCGATTTTCATTTAGATGATGGCTCCAACTCTCTTTCTAATCAGATTGATGAACTTGCAGCAAGTATGAATGGGCGGATCATCGTAATTAAGAATAATTATAAGATCATCAAGGATACTCATACAGATTTTCAGTCTAGATTCTTTTTAAATGATAATGTATTGGATGTTATGGATGGAAAGAAGACAAGGATTGTATCAGAGAGTGGAAAGTATATCGAAGTGATGGTTCCGATCGTATCAAAAGCTGGAAAGCAGAATCATATCCTGGGAGCTGTGCAGGCGACTGTGCCATCTGAGGATATGATGGGAGCAGTTACGGAGATGGAGCATCGCAGGAATATGCTGCTGGTAGCATGTATCATCTGTGGATTATCAATGGCAATGATCATCAGTTATCTGCTGACGAGAGATTTAAAGAAGATTCAGAGAGATGTTGATTTTATTGCGGCTGGTCATGAAGATGAATCTATTGAAGAGACAGGATTCCTAGAAGTACGCAGTATTGTGCAGCGTTTTAATGAGATTCTTGGAAGAATGCAGACGTTGGAAGATTCAAGACAGGAGTTTGTATCGAATGTATCGCATGAGTTAAAGACACCAATGACATCGATGAAAGTTCTTGCAGATTCCTTAATTCAGCAGGGAGATCAGGTTCCGGCTGAATTATATCGAGAATTCATGCAGGATATCGTTGCTGAGATCGATCGTGAGAACGTGATCATTTCAGATTTGTTATCTCTGGTGAAACTAGACAAGAAAGCAGCGCAGCTTCAGATCACAACAGTAAGTATCAATGAATTGTTGGAGATTATCATGAAGCGTTTAAAACCATTGGCTCTGCAGCGTAATATCGAATTGATCTTTGAAAGTTTTCGTCCAGTAACAGCAGAGATTGATGAAGTGAAGTTGTCTTTAGGGCTTACGAATCTGATCGAGAATGGTATCAAGTATAACAAAGATGATGGGTGGATCCGCGTGACACTGAATGCAGATCATAAGTATTTTTATGTGAAAGTTGCAGATTCTGGTGTTGGAATTCCTGAGGATTGCCAGGATCAGGTATTTGATCGTTTTTATCGCGTGGATAAAGCAAGATCAAGAGATACTGGAGGCACAGGACTTGGATTAGCGATCACAAAGAGCGTTGTTTCTCTTCATAATGGAGAGATTAAGTTATACAGTAAGGTTGGTGAAGGAACAACATTTACACTTAGAATTCCATTAAAGTATAAAGGCTAGGAGGAAGAGATGAAGAAAAGAAAATTATGCATGATCTTTTTGCTTTGTCTGGCTTTGATGACTTTAGTGGCAGGATGCCGGTCAAAAAAAGAAACCAATGACCAAGGCAATCAAAAAGGAACAGCAATTTACTATACTAATAATGATGTTACAAAATTGATCATGAAGAAAGAAAATGTGAAGCTTGAAGGGAATCAGCAGCAGAAAGTGAAGATTTTATTAAAGAAACTTCAACAGACTCCAAAGAGTAATAAGATACGCTCAGTGATTCCAAAGAGAATTATGATCAATGGTGTATCAGTGAATACAAATATCGTTGAGATTGATTTTTCGACAGGGTATAAACGAATTTCAGAGAATAGAGATTTGATCTGCCGTGCTGGTATTGTATATACACTGACTCAGTTAAAAGATATCAATTATGTATCATTTTCAATTTCTGGAGAGCCAATGCTTGATACAGATGGTACAGCAATTGGTGCTCTTGGAAGAGATAGTTTTGTATTTGGTAAGTTGCCAATGAAATAATTTATGAAACAAAGACCGATGGTTCTTATATTTGCCGGAGTGTTATCCGGAACAGCCGTTGTATGGAATATTATGTCCATGACAGCGGCTTTTTATCTATTGACAGGTATTTGTCTGTTGGCGTCCTTGATTTTTAGTGATAGGCGTTATGGATGGGTTGTAGTTGGAATACTTGCAGGAATTTTATTATCGTTAGGTTTTAAGACTTCCATGAAACTTGATCTGATCCAGGTAAAGGAAAAGGCAACAGAATATACAATGGGAAGAGTTTTAGAAGTATCGAAAACAAAGAAGGGAAAGTTAGCAGTACTTTTAAAAAATAAAAATTTGGAGGGGAAGATCCTTTTATATACACCCGAGGATGAAAAGATCATTCCAGGAGATATTCTTCGGTTTCAAGGAGAATTAGAAGAATGGGAAGATGCAGCTAACCCTGGCCAATTTTCAAGCAGACATTATTATTTCAGTAAAGGAATTTACTATCATGTATATTCGAAAAATATTGAGATTGAAGGACATCAAAATATATATTTTCAGGAAAAGATCTTGCAATGTAGAGAGTACATGAAACATCAGTTAGAAATTCAATACAAAAATGAAGTAAGTGATTTCTTAAAGGGGATGTTAATAGGTGATAAAAATGGACTGAGTGATGAGGTTAAAGATGACTTTAAGGAAAGTGGATTAATTCATTTACTTGCGGTATCAGGACTTCATATATCGTTGGCAGGAAGAAGGGTATATAAATTGGTTCGCAAGTGGTGTGGAAATTTTGTAGTTGGTTCACTGGCAGGAATGACAGGTGCAGTGTTTTATTGTATTTTAACAGGTGGATCGGGATCGTCACTTCGTGCAGTGATGATGTTGGGTGTTTACTTCCTGTCAGAAATATTAGGAGAACACTATGATATGATGTCTGCAGGAGCTTTTGCAGGAATTGTCTTACTTATAATGTGTCCGTACAGAATCTATGATACGGGGTTTTTATATTCATTTACAGCAGTTTTTGTGATCGCAATCTATCAACTTGTTAAACCAAAGATGAAAGGTAAATATTATAAGTTGAAGGAATCTTTATCGTTTTGTATTTTTATCCAGATAGGGATGCTGCCATTGATCATATATTTTCAATATGAAGCTCCAGCTTTTTCTTTTCTTGCGAATGTAGCAGCAGTACCACTGGCAACGTGTGCTTTTACTTTAGCTTTTCTTTTGATTTTTTTGCCGTATACCGTATTTCATGAAGCAATCTCATGGATGATCCAAGGGGTTTTGTGGATTTCCAGACAGTCTTATGGGATGTTGACGATCGGACATGTACCATTTTTATGGGTACTCTTATTTTATTTTATGACCGGATTATGGATATGGAAGAAAAATGGACAAAATCGACATATCAGGATCAGTCTGGCTTATGTTATCATGATCATTTTGATATGGATTCCAATGGCAAGAAGAAAGAGTCTGGCATTTCTTGATGTTGGGCAGGGAGATTGTTTTGTAGCAGATACGAAGTCTGGGGCGATCATATTTGATGGTGGAAGCAGCAGTGAAGATCAGGTTGGAAGATATCGGATTCTTCCGTATATGAAATATCTGGGGTATCAGAAGATTCAGATTGCGGTGATCAGTCATATGGATATCGATCATTATTCTGGGATCAAGGAATTACTTGAGAGGGGGAAAATTAAGTATCTTGGGCTTCCAGAGATTCCAAAAGATGAGACAATGAAAAAGATCATAGGTATAGCGAAGAAACGAGGAACAACTATTTTTTATCTTTCAAGAGGAAGGCAGATCACTACAAAAGATGGAAGTTTGAAAGTGTTGCATCCTCAAAAGAACAGTCAGATGGAAAAGAATGCGGCATCGTTGGTAATGCAGGGAAAAATACTTGGATATCGGGTGCTGTTAACGGGAGATGTGGAAAAAGAAGGCGAAGAAGAACTATTATCAGAAGAATTGGAAAGAGCAGATATATTAAAAGCAGCACATCATGGGTCAAAAAATTCCACGAGTAATGAATTTTTACAAAAGGTTCAGCCGAAACAGACGGTCATCTCTTGTGGAAAACAAAATAGATATGGGCACCCACATTTAGAAACTATCCACAGACTACAGACATATCGCACAAAGATTTATAGAACAGATCGAAGTGGTGCGATTATTTTTTTCAAAAGAAGAGATGGTTGAAAATCTTCAAAAAAAAAGGTATACTATCAAAAGCTATAGAAAGAGATGCAAAGAATATGAAGAAAATATTAGAAGATATCAAGACAAATACATACGAACGTTTTTATCTATTCTACGGGGAAGAAAAATATATGATCTCCCAGATGAAAAACCAGTTAAAGAAAGCATTAGTTTCAGAAGATGATACGATGAACTATTCTTATTTTGAAGGAAAAAGGGCTGATGCGATAGAGATTATTGAACTTGCTAAAACACTGCCGTTTTTTAGTGATCATAGGTTTTTGATCTTGGATGAAACAGGACTTGGAAAGAAAAGTGATGATATGTTTATTGAAGGATTAAAGGAAGCCTCGGATACAAGTGTTGTGCTTTTTATAGAAGATAGTGTAGATAAGCGTTCAAAGATTTATAAATTTCTTTCGAAGGAAGGACATGCGGTATGTTTTGAATCTGCTGGAGATAAAGAATTATCCAGATGGCTGACCTCATTGCTTAAGAAAGAAGGAAAACAGATGTCATCTGCAACGATGCGAAGTTTTTTATATCGCTGTGGATCTGATATGTATACTTTAAAAAATGAATTAGAGAAATTGATCTCCTATGTTGGAGAGAGAGAAGAAATTACGATCCGTGATCTGGAAGAGTTGACATCTTCTCAGACGACAAATCAGATCTTTGTGATGCTTGAGGCAATTGCGAGAAAGCAAAGAGAAAAAGTATTGACACTATATTATGATCTGATCGAGTTAAAGGAATCACCATTTGGAATTCTGGCATTGTTAGTCAGACAGTGTAATCAGCTGCTTCAGGTGAAAGATTTAGATTGTCTTGGAAAGAGCAATGGGATGATCGCAAAGCAGATGAAAGTTCCAGCATTTGTTGCAGGAAAGTTAAAAGATCAAGCGAAAATGTTTTCAATGGATACACTCAGAGATATGATCGAAGCATGTGCAAAAACTGATGAATCAATTAAAACAGGAAAGATCAGTGACAGAGTTGGGGTAGAACTATTGTTGATCCAGTTCAGTCAGAAATAAATCAATCAATTTAAGACAGAAGAAGTCTAGTATAATAAAAATGATGAAAAAAAAGAAGCCTGACGGTGGCTTCTTTTTTTCGGGTTAATTTTATTAAAATTCGTTTCTTGATATCTGATTAAGCAATAGCGTTAACGGCTTTAGATAAACGAGCAATCTTTCTAGAAGCTGTATTCTTGTGGAAGATTCCTTTAGAAGTAGCTTTGCTGATTTCAGAAATGCAAGCTGTTAAAGCTTCAGAAGCTGCTGCTTTATCGTTAGCTGCGATTGCTGCTTCTACTTTTTTGATATATGTTTTAACTTTAGTTTTGATTGCTTTATTTCTTTCTGTTTTTGTGTTGATAACTTTGATTCTTTTTTTTGCTGATTTAATATTTGCCAAAGTGGGCACCTCCAATATGATAACTTAAATTTCTTTCTTTTCTTGAATCTTGTCTATAGCGAGACACGGTTAGCTATACACAAAACATACTGTTATATCTTATAGAAAATGATTGAATTTGTCAATATCTTTGGGGAAAAAATGTAATATTTTTTTAAATACAATCACATACTAGAGAAAAAAGGAGGAAAAATCAATGCAAAATCGTACAGATCTGGCACTGGAATTAAAAGAAGAGAAGAATATTGGCTCTGCACAGTCAGGAATTATCGTAAAGACAAGAATTGATACAACGAATCATATAAAAGAAACAAAGATCATCATCAAAAACAAAAAAGGGGAGGACTCTTTAGGAAAACCAAAGGGAACCTATATTACGATCGAAGCGAAAGATCTGTCGACAAACGATGGTAGTTTTCATAAAGAAATGAGTGAAGCATTGTTTTTAAATTTAAAGGAAATGTTAAACAAAAAGAAAAAAATACTGATCGCAGGACTTGGAAATGCTGATGTGACAGCGGATTCGTTAGGGCCTAAAGTTGTGAACAATCTATATATTACAAGACATTTGCAAAAAGAGGGGATTGGAAATTATCAATTTGAACTAAGTGCGATCGCACCGGGGGTTATGGCACAGACGGGAATTGAGACAAGTGAGATTTTAGAATCGTTAGCAGACCGGATAAAACCAGATGTTGTTATCGTGATCGATGCTCTGGCGGCCAGAAGTTATAGCAGGTTAAATAAAACGATTCAGATCAGCGATACGGGAATTGCACCGGGTTCAGGTGTTGGAAACCATAGGAATGAGATTACACAGCATACGATCGGTGTTCCAGTTCTTGCAATTGGTGTTCCAACGGTAATTTCTGTTCCAGCGATCATTCATGATGTTTTTGGAGAAAAATCTCTGGAAAATGTTTCTGAAAATATTGATGAAGAATTTATTTCCATGCATGTTACACCAAAAAATATTGATGAATCTATGAAACGGATCAGTTATACGATATCTGAAGGAATCAATCATTTACTGCATAATTAAAATATGAATGAATACAATGAAAGTATGGAGAAAAGAAAGAGATGGATATTGAGTATTGTGATCGGTTGTTTTCTGATCATTTTTTTCAGTCAGAAGATCAATGCGCAGGGAATGGTTTTAGAATTCATGGATCATTATTATCATGGAATCATGACAGGATTTTTTCCGGCAGTATCTAAGAAGGAAGTGACATTTTCGGGAAATATTCTATCGGACATGGTCCGTATGTATTATCAGGAAACAGTACCAATCTTACAATATCGCACAGATTATAAGGATAAAAAAGAAGAAGATCTGGTACAGCAAGATTATTATTTTCAGGATGATGAAACAACGGATGAGGTGGTAGAGGAGGTAAAAAAAGAAGAAAAGTTGTTTCATGCAAAAAAATGGGAAAATTCAAAATATTTAAGAAAATATATTTATCAGATCGACAGTACGACAATGGCGACAGAAAATGAGTTAAATGGAAAAGTTTTATTAAACACAAACTTAAAATTAAGGAAATCTGATGAACCGCAGATTTTAATTTATCATACACATGGGAGTGAGGCATACCGTGGCAGCAGGAAAGGAAGAAAATCAGATACTGTGATCGGTGTTGGAGATGTTTTAACGAAGAGATTGGAGCAAAAAAAAATCAAGGTTGTACATGATCGTAACATTTACGATGTAAAAAACGGAAAAGAGGAGCGATCCAAGGCTTATAATTATGCAGCAACTGCAATTGAAAAGAATCTAAAAAAATATCCATCCATTCAGGTTGTGATCGATCTGCACAGGGATGGAGTCAATGAATCGACAAAGCTTGTGACGAGACAAAATGGAAAGAGAATGGCGCAGATCATGTTTTTTAATGGAATGAGCCGTACAGCAACAAATGGAAATATCAAATATTTAAAGAATCCAAATAAGCAGACAAATCTTGCGTTCAGCCTGCAATTGCAAGCACAAGCTGCTTTGAAATACCCTGGATTTACACGAAAAATTTACGTAAAAGGATATCGTTATAATCTGCACTACAGAGGAAGAAGCTTGTTAGTGGAAGTTGGTGCGCAGAATAATACGTTATCAGAAGCAAAAGCGTCTATGAGTTTACTTGCTGAATTATTAAATAATGTGTTATACTAAAATGGAGTGTCTGAAAAGACATATGTACTTGAAATATAATTAGGAGGAACTTATGGCAATAGATCAGAGTAAAATACGAAATTTTTGTATTATCGCACATATAGATCACGGAAAATCAACATTAGCAGATCGAATCATTCAGATGACAGGAACATTAACGGATCGAGAGATGCAGGAGCAGGTTCTTGATAACATGGATCTTGAAAGAGAACGTGGGATTACGATCAAATCGCAGGCAGTACGAATTGTTTATAAAGCTGACGATGGGGAAGAATATATTTTTAACTTGATCGATACACCGGGGCACGTGGACTTTAATTATGAAGTATCACGAAGTCTTGCAGCATGTGAGGGAGCAATCCTTGTTGTCGATGCTGCACAGGGAATAGAGGCACAGACATTGGCAAATGTTTATCTTGCGATTGATCACGACTTAGAAGTTATGCCGGTTATCAACAAGATCGATCTTCCAAGTGCAGATCCAGAGCGTGTTAAAGCAGAAATTGAAGATGTGATCGGAATCGATGCAGAAGATGCACCTCAGATTTCTGCAAAAAGCGGACTAAATGTAGAACAGGTATTAAAGCAGATCGTAGAGAAGATTCCATCACCAGAGGGCGATAAGAATGCACCATTACAAGGATTGATCTTTGACAGTATGTATGATGCATATAAAGGAGTTATCATCTTTACAAGGATCAAAGAAGGAACGATCAAAGTTGGAACAAAGATGAAGATGATGGCAACTGGAGAGAGTGCAGAAGTTGTAGAAGTTGGTACATTTGGGGCAGGAAGATTCAATCCATGTGATGAACTGACAGCAGGGATGGTTGGATATGTTACAGCCAGCCTTAAAAATGTACAGGGAACCAGAGTTGGTGATACGATTACAGATGCAGATGATCCATGTGCTGAACCACTTCCAGGATACAAAAAAGTAAATCCTATGGTATATTGTGGACTATATCCAACAGATGGAGCAAAATATCCGGATTTAAGAGATGCATTAGAAAAATTACAGTTAAATGATGCAGCACTACAATTTGAAGCAGAGACATCCGTTGCGTTAGGATTTGGATTTAGATGTGGATTTCTTGGATTATTGCATTTAGAGATCATTCAGGAACGTTTGGAGAGAGAATATAACTTGGATCTTGTAACAACAGCACCAGGCGTTATTTACCGCGTATATAAGACGGATGGAAGTATGATCGAATTAACGAATCCATCCAATCTTCCAGATCCATCCGAGATCGACCATATGGAAGAACCGATCGTAACAGCAGAGATCATGGTAACTTCTGAGTTTGTTGGAGCGATCATGGGATTATGCCAGGAAAGACGAGGCGTATATCTTGGAATGGAGTATATGGAAGAGACAAGGGCATTACTTCGTTATGAACTTCCATTAAATGAAATTATTTATGATTTCTTTGATGCATTAAAATCACGTTCCAGAGGTTATGCATCCTTAGATTACGAAATGAAAGGATATCAGACATCAAGACTTGTAAAATTAGACATTTTGATCAACAAAGAAGAAGTTGATGCGCTTTCTTTTATTGTACATGAAGATACCGCGTATGAGCGTGGACGTAAGATGTGTACAAAATTAAAAGAAGAAATTCCAAGACATATGTTTGAAGTACCGATTCAGGCAGCGATTGGAAGTAAAGTCATTGCAAGAGAAACTGTCAAAGCAATGAGAAAAGACGTTCTTGCCAAATGTTACGGTGGAGATATCTCCCGTAAGAGAAAGCTGTTAGAGAAACAGAAGAAAGGAAAGAAACGAATGCGTCAGGTAGGAAATGTTGAAATTCCACAGGAAGCATTCATGAGTGTTCTGAAGTTAGATGAAGACTAATACGATCGAGCTTTATATTCATATTCCATTTTGTAAAAGTAAGTGCAGATATTGTGATTTCTGTTCCTTTCGGGCAGAGGAGGAAACGATCCATGCATACTTGGGGAAACTAAAAGAAGAACTGATTTTCTGGGGAAAGAAATTAGCAGCACGAGACGTTGTAACCGTCTTTATTGGAGGCGGAACGCCATCGTATCTTAGAAGAGAAGATATTCAAATAATTTGTGAAACTATATTTGAACATTTTCATATTTGTGAGGATGCTGAGATTACGATTGAAGCGAATCCAGGAACAGTAGATTTAAAAAAACTATGTACATATAGGGAAAATGGGATCAACAGGATTAGTTTTGGATTGCAGTCAACAGTGAAAGAAGAGTTGGAGTATCTGGGAAGAATTCATACCTATGAAGAATTTTTACAAAGTTTCGACTGGGCAAGACAAGCTGGATTTTTGAACATCAATGTTGACTTGATGAGTGCGGTGCCGAAACAAACATTAACTTCTTATGAAGAGAATTTAAGAAAAATAGCTAAACTTTCTCCAGAACATATTTCTGCGTATAGTCTGATCATTGAAGAGGGAACACCTTTTTACGAAGATAACAAGTTAGAGGAACTTCTCCCATCAGAAGAAGATGAAGTTTTAATGTATCGAATGACAGAAAAGATTTTAAACGAATATGGTTACGACAAATATGAGATTTCAAATTATGCAAAGCCAGGTTTTGAAAGCAGACATAATCTTGGGTATTGGTCCCATATTCCGTATTTGGGAGTGGGGCTTAATGCATCTTCGTATCTGGATGAGAAACGTTTTGAGAATCCCTCCGATATGAAAGACTATTTAGAGATTCAATCGTTCGGAGATGCATATGAAGGAGCCCGTTCGTTATCAGTTTATGAACAGATGGAAGAATTTATGTTTCTTGGACTTCGAAAGACGAAAGGCATTTCAAAGAAAGAGTTTATAGAGCGTTTTGGCTGTTCCATGGATTCTGTCTATGGAAAGCCATTGATAGAATCCATGAAACAAGGCATGATGAAAGAAGAAGGAGACCGAGTCTTTCTGACACAAGATGGTACTTTAGTCAGTAATCAGGTCTTATGTGAATTTTTATTTGACAAGGAAGTTTAAGGATACAAGTTTATCAAAGATCCATTAATTTTTTTAGATTGATCTGCCCCCAGCCCTGATGGTGTCTGGGGGTTTTTAATTTGTCGCAGTTTTTTCGAAGTTTCATTTTTATATCCTTATTGGTGTAAAAAGGATATTTTTCGAGTAAGAGAGCAAGAGAACCAGAGACGACAGGGGTTGCCATGGAAGTACCACTTTTGATGGTATAGCGGTTATTTAAGGAACACGAAAAAATATTTGTTCCAGGGGCAACAACATCCGGCTTCATAACGCAGGATGTTGTGGGACCGCGTCCGGAATATCCTGAAGAGAAGTGTTTTCTTCCGATCATTTGAAAATTATCGTCGCTGGAACCAACAGTGATGATTTTTGGACTATTTCCAGGAATTGAAATACTGTATGGTTTTGGACCATGGTTTCCGCCGGCAATACAAACAATAAGACCATCATCCCATAGGGCATTGACATGTTTTAATAGTTCTTTGGAGGCTGAATTATCCTCGGAACCAGGACTTCCTATTGAGATGTTAACGATACGGATCTGATAGGAGCGATGATGCTCATGAATCCAGTCAAGACCCTGTAAGAAGGCGCTTTGAACACCGTTCCCTGAGGCATCTAGTACTTTTAAAGAAACGATATGGGATTTTGGAGCAATCCCCAAATAATCGGAACCAAATGTTGCAGAGGAAGCAGCGATGCCGGTAATATGAGTCCCATGTCCATTATCGTCATAGCTGAAAGATTTGGAATGAACAAAATCTACAAATTTGGCGATCCGTGTGGAATGTGGAGAGAAATCTTTATGTGGGAAAAGGCCAGTATCAAGATAAGCAATACCGATACCTTCTCCAAGAAAACCATGCTGATGGGCAAAATCAGCATGGATTTGTTTTGAAACAGAAATCTGCATGGAAAGTTGCCTTTCATACTTTATATTATTAGAATACGCAGAATAAAAGATGAGTGGAACAAGAAAAAGGCCCTCTGCAGGACCTTTTAATGTAAAAATATTTAGTTAAATCCGATAAATCTACGAGCTGCTTTATACATAGCAATCGTAGCTTTTCTTCCAACATATCCAGGCAGATTTACTGCACAGCTTGTAATATTATGACGGATCTTACGATACAGACGTTTGTCACTGTCATATAAATATTTCCATAATTCTTTTCGCATCTTTAAATGTTCTTTCTGTCCAGATTTTACAGAGATCACGGAAGAAATACACATGATAATGGAAAGATAATGTCTCATATAACGTTCTAATGGCTTACTTACAAGATTAAACTGAGTCATATAATCAATCATGATATAAGTAACTTTAAACTGCTGGTCGATACGTTTGATCATATTTGTCTCATTGACAGACTGATCATCACGTCCAATGAAATAACGATAGAAGTTAACATCCAGATAATACATTGTTTTTACATATGGAAGAGGTTTGAATACATAAATATTATCCACATAGAATGTATGCTCTGGAAGCTCTAGATTGCATTCACGAAGCAGTGCAGTACGATAAATGACAGAGTGCATTAAAATATACTGGCTGACAGGAAAACGTCCAACATCATCCCAGCAAAAGATCTGATCTTTTGGGATTGCATGACGATAATGAATAACAGTTTTTTTCTTGGCTCCCTGTTTTTCATATACATAGTTAGAAAGCAGCATATCAAGGACAGTTCCCTGTTTGTAGAAATTCGCAAGAGTATCAAGGATTTCTCCATAAGCATATTCATTTACCCAGTCGTCACTATCAACAACTTTCAGGTAAATACCCGTGGCATTTTTGATTCCTGTATTCACTGCACCACCATGCCCTTTATTTTCCTGGTGAATTGCACGGCAGATGTCAGGATATTTTTTTTCATATTCATCTGCGATCGCAGCAGTGTTATCGGAAGATCCGTCATTAACGATCAGAATCTCTACCTGATCACCACCTGGTAATAAGGTGTCAATGCAGTGTCTCATATATTCCTGAGAGTTGTAGCAAGGTACAACAAAGGATATTAATTTCATAAAAACCTCCTGTTTTTCAATACGGTTAACGTTATTATTATATATGTTTTTTTACAAATTAGCAAAGAGTTTCCCATTCTTCATAAAGTTCTTCCAAAGAAGAAGCGATGGAAGCCTGCTCATTGCTGAGTTCCATTAATTTCGCAGGATCAGAAGCATTTTCAGGTAAAGACATAGCTTCTGAAAGTTCTTCTTGTTTCGTTTCCAACTCTGTGATCTGCTCTTCGACTTTTTTAAGACGATTTTCTTTTTTTCTCTGTTTGGCTTGTTCTTCTTTTTGCTGTTTCCAATCGAGTTTGGATTCTGTATCAACAGAAACGGAGGAAGCAGTAGAAGAAGTAAGAGATGCCTTTTCTTTTTCCTTCTGAGCAATATAATCCTGATAATTTCCAGGATAAGAAGTTAATCCATGATCAGAGATTTCCAAGATTCGTGTTGCAGTTTTATTGATAAAATAACGATCATGTGAAACATAAAGGATCGTTCCAGTATAAGCATTCATTGCAGATTCCAGAATCTCCTTAGACTGAATATCTAAATGGTTTGTAGGCTCATCAAGAATCAGAAAATTCGCATGAGACAGCATTAATTTTGCAAGAGAAACACGTCCTTTTTCTCCACCGCTTAAAGAGGAGATCGGGCGGAAAACGTCTTCTCCATAAAATAAAAATGCAGCCAAAGTATTGCGAATCTTTGTGTTATTAAGATCTGGATAAGCATCTGAAATTTCATCAAAAATCGTTTTGGAATCATCTAAGTTATCTTGTGCCTGGTCATAGTATCCAATGGAAACTCCAGCTCCAAGGCTGATCGTACCGCCATTATTGCTGATCTTTTTGCAAATGATCTTTAACAGTGTTGTTTTACCAGTTCCGTTTGGTCCGATCAGGGCAACGCGTTCTTCACGAAAAATATCAGCACTTAATCCATGGAATAATGATTTGTTTCCAAAAGATTTGGATACATCTTTTAAAGTCAGAACATCATTCCCACTGATGATCTCTGGTTCAATGCTAAGACGCATATCAGCATTATATTCCGTAGGTTTCTCCAATACATCAATCTTATTTAAAGCTTTTTCACGGCTTTCGGCACGTTTGATTGATTTTTCACGATTGAACTGTTTTAATTTTTTGATAACTTCTTGTTGATGTTTGATCTCTTGTTGCTGATGTTTGTATTCTTTTAAACGGATTGCTTTGATCTGATCACGTTTTTCGATAAATGTTGTATAATTTCCATCAAACAGCATGGAGTGTCCTTGGTCAATCTCCATGACCTTATTGACAATTTTATCAAGAAAATAGCGGTCATGAGATACGATGATCACAGCTCCTTTGTAATGAGACAGGTAATTTTCAAGCCACTTTATGGAATCAACATCCAAGTGGTTTGTTGGTTCGTCAAGAAGCAGAATATCAGGATTTTTAAGCAGTAACTTACCAAGAGCAACACGAGTTCTTTGACCTCCAGATAAAGTGTTGATCTCTTTTGTGAAATCTTCTTCAGAAAAGCCAAGTCCTTTTAAGATTCCTGTGATCTCACTTTTGTATGCAAAACCATTTAATTGCTCAAATCTATGAGTAGCATTTGTATACTGATTCATTTTTTGTTCTAGTGCATCACCGGTCAGATGTTTCATTTCCTGTTCATAGGTACGCATCTGTTCATCTAATTCAATGACTTCTTTTTTGACGGAAAGAAGTTCATCAAAAATTGTATGGTGGAATGTATGATCTTGATGTTGGGCAAGATAGCCAATGCTTGCGTCTTTCTTTAAAGAAATTTCACCTTCATCATAAGAGATTTCACCAATCAATATTTTTAAAAGTGTCGATTTTCCGGCACCGTTATATCCGATGATCGCCAGCCGGTCGTTTTCATTTAAGTGAAATGAGATATTCTGCAAGACTGGTTTTTCGACAAATGTTTTGCAGATATTCTGGCATGATAATATCATTAAGATACCCCTTTCAAATTTTTTATTATAGACATTATGTCTCAGAATACCATATTTTTTGAAAAAATGAAATATTTTCATGACGGAAAGATTGACAGTTATTAGACAATCTTATATAATTATAAGCGAAATAAAGATTTTGGAGGAATAAAATGGCAAACTCAGATAAGAATATTTCCTCAGCAGTTATCAAACGACTTCCTAGGTATTTCAGATATTTAGGAGCGTTAAAAGCGAAGAATATTACAAGAATCTCTTCAAAAGAATTAAGTGAACAGATGATGGTAACAGCATCGCAGATTCGTCAGGATCTTAACAATTTTGGTGGATTTGGGCAGCAGGGATACGGATATAATGTAGATAATCTGTATACAGAGATTGGTAAGATCTTAGGTCTGGATAAGAGAAATGACATGATCATTGTTGGAGCCGGAAATCTTGGACAGGCCCTTGCGAATTATCAGTCTTTTAATGAAGATTATGGATACAAAGTCATGGCACTTTTTGATGTGAATCCAAAGCTAATCGGAATTTCTGTCCGTGGAGTGAAAGTTCTTGATACAGATGAACTAGAGAACTTTATCAAAACACATGGAATTAAGATTGCTGCACTGACAATTCCGAAGGATCAGGCACCTGCGATCGCAAAGAAGATGGCAGAATGGGGAATTAAAGGATTCTGGAATTTTGCACCGATCGATCTTCATTTACCAGATAATGTTACAGTAGAGAATGTACATTTAGCAGAAAGTCTGATGACATTAACATACAATGTCCACAATCGTGAAGAGAGTGAGAACGAATAGCAGGTAAGAAGATGATTGCTGGAATAGGAACAGATCTCGTAGAGATATACCGGATAGAAGAGATGATTCTTCGAGGAAGACATCTTTCAAGAATTTTTACGACAACTGAATTAGCATATGCAAAAGACAATGCTACGACTTTAGCTGGCAATTTTGCTGTAAAAGAAGCCGTTTCCAAAGTATTTGGAACCGGCTTTTTCGGTGTGGAACCATATGAGATTGAAGTGTTGAGAAATGAATCAGGTGCGCCATATGTCAAATTATATGGAAAGGCGAAAGAGATAGCAAAAGATAAACAAGTTTCAAGAATTCATGTATCGATCACGAATACAAGAGAATTTGCACAAGCTTTTGCGATAGGAGAATGCGTATGAGATATGTATTAAAGAATCAGGAGATGCAAACGGTCGATCATGAGACGATTCATGGAATAGGAATTCCGGGACTTGTATTGATGGAAAGAGCATCTAAAGCAGTTGCAGATAAGGCTGCACAGATAGCAGATCATTCACAGAGGATCTTGATCATTTCAGGAATTGGCAATAATGGAGGAGATGCACTTGCTTGTACGAGAATTTTATTGGAGCAGGATTATTTAGTGGATTATATGATCGTTGGTAATATAGAAAAAGCTTCAGCAGATCTGAAATTGCAGCTTCAGATACTTAAGAATCTAGGCTATTTTCCGATAGATTGTGAAGATGTAAATTTTCATGAATATGATCTTTTGATCGAAGGGATTTTTGGAGTTGGACTTTCTAGAGAAGTTGGTGGTGTTTATAAAGAAGTCATTGAACGGATCAATGCATGTGGTAAGCCTGTGATCGCAATTGATATTCCATCTGGAATCAGTGGAGATAGTGGAAAGATTCTTGGATGTGCAGTGCATGCGTCATCAACAGTTACATTTGGTGGATATAAAAGAGGTCATTTATTATATCCAGGACGAGAATATTGTGGAGATATTAAACTGGTATCCATAGGATTTCATAACCAGACGATCAAAAAGTATGCGACAGGATATATATTAGAGGAAAGTGATCATTTAATGCCAGAAAGAAAAGCATATTCCAATAAAGGAAGCTATGGGAAGATTTTGATCATTGCTGGAAATGAAACAATGTCAGGAGCTGCATGTTTTGCAGCAGAAGCAGCACTTCGGATGGGTGCAGGACTTGTGAAAGTGCTTTCTGATGCTGGAAATCGTCAGATTTTACAGACAAGACTTCCAGAAATTTTATTTGGAGAACGAAAAGATTTAGAAGAATCTTTAGAATGGTGTGATTGTATCTTGTTTGGCCCAGGAGTTGGTGTCAGTGAAGAAATGAAAGAAATGCTAGAGATGGTTTTGAAAAAAGGGAAAAAACCATTGGTCATTGATGCGGACGGATTAAATATAATCAGTAGATTTAACATGAAAATTGATTATCCATATGGGACGATCATGACTCCACATTTGATGGAGGCAGCAAGATTGATGTCATGTGATATCACACAGATCAAAGAAGATCTATGTCAGAGTGCACAAGATCTTGCAGAGAAATATCATTGTACAGCTGTTTTAAAAGATGCAACAACTATCGTTGCACGAGAAGATGATTTGGTGTATATTAATCAAAGCGGAAATGATGGAATGGCGACTGGAGGAAGTGGAGATGTTCTTGCGGGAATGATCACAGGCCTTTTGGGGGAAGGATTATCTGTTCATGAGGCAGCAGTTCACGGAGTTTATCTTCACGGTCTTGCAGGAGATCATGCAAAGCATGATCTGGGCGCTTACAGCATGATCGCATCAGATATTATTGCTCATATAAAGGACGTTACAGGAGGAAATTATGAACCAGTACTATAGAGTGCATGCAGTGATTGATCTGGATGCAATCTGTCATAATATAAGAGAAGTAAAACGTGTAGTTGGAGAAGGTGTGAAAGTAATGCCAGTGATCAAAGCTGACGGATACGGACACGGAGCAGTTCCAATTGCAAAAGAATTAAATAAGATCGGAGTTGATGCATTTGCCGTTGCGATCCTGGAAGAAGGGATCACACTTCGAAACAATGGGATCAGACAGCCGATCTTGATTTTAGGATACACATCAGAATATCAGTACAGCTCATTGATTCAGTATGAGATCGAGCCAACCGTATTCTGCTATGAGATGGCAGAATCCTTATCAAAGATCGCGCAGGCACTAGGTAAAGATGCGAAGATTCATATTAAACTGGATACAGGAATGAACCGTATCGGATTTAAACCAACCAAAGAATCTGTAGATATCATAGAGAAGATTGCCAAATTACCAAATATCAAGATTCAGGGAATCTTTACACATTTTGCATGTGCAGACGAGGCGGATAAAACAGAAACTTATGAGCAGGAACGAAAATATGATCAGTTTATTACGTGGCTTGAGGAAAGAGATATCTATATTCCGATTAAACATGTATCAAATAGTGCATCGATCATTGATCTGGATGGATTTAGAAAAGATATGGTACGCTCAGGAATCATTACTTATGGATTATATCCATCAGAAGAAGTTTCAAAAGATGTATTGGATTTAAGACCAGCGATGGAATTAAAGACACACATTGTATATATCAAAGAAGTGGAAGCAGGAGAAGGAATCAGCTACAATCACACATATGTAACTGATAAGAAGACAAAGATCGCAACCATTCCGGTAGGATATGCAGACGGATACCCAAGAGCACTCTCTTCCAAAGGAAAAGTATTGATCCGTGGACAGTATGCACCGATCATTGGAAGGATCTGTATGGATCAGTTTATGGTTGACGTGACAGATATTGAAGGTGTATCTGTGATGGATGAAGTAACTTTAGTCGGACATGATGGCAATAAAATGTTGACCGTAGAAGAAGTTGCAAATGAAGCAGGATCTTTTAATTATGAATTTGTCTGTGGAATAGGAAAACGTGTTCCACGAGTATATATTCGAAACGGAGAGATGAAAGAAACAGAATATTTTGAAAAATAAGGAATACTTTTGAAAGAATCGTAAATACTCTTCATACAATATTTAAAAAGAAATGGAGAGTGTTTATGCTTATGGTAATTAAGCGAGGCGATATATTCTATGCAGATTTAAGACCAGTTGTCGGTTCAGAACAAGGCGGTATCCGTCCTGTGATCGTATTGCAAAATGATGCGGGAAATAAATATAGTCCAACGATCATCTGTGCAGCGATCACAAGCAAGATGAACAAGGCAAAGTTGCCGACTCATGTACCGATCGACTGCCACAGATGTGAATTAGAAAAAGATTCTGTGATTTTGTTAGAACAGATTCGGACAATCGATAAAAGTCGTTTAAGAGAAAAGGTATGCCATTTAAATTGTACATTCCTAAAACAAGTGGATCATGCACTAAAGATCAGTTTAAGTCTTGATACATAACAGGAATCTTGGATATATTGACCTTTTTTCTTAGAAATGATATATTTAAGTTTGTATAGTCTTAATTTCTAGAAGATAAAAGGAGAAAGAAAAAGAAATGGAAGGATTTACTCCCTCGGTGCTTATGATGATCATTTTAGCAGTTATCATCGGATTTGCAGTTGGGTGTTTTTTCATGAAACAAAGAGAGAAGATCAAAGAAGCAAAGAAAAAACTGCACACATCAGAACAAGAACATGAAGAGGATGAAGACAATGAATATGAAGAAGAGATCATGAACATTGTTAACGAAGGACATGAGCAAGGTGCGATCATGGAAGGGGAAGCCCGCATGATCACGAATATTTTCGAATTTGGAGATAAAGATGTCACAGATGTTATGACATCAAGAAAGAAGATTGATGCGATTGATGTAAACATGTCCGTAGAGAAAGCATTAAATTATATGTTAGATGAGCCATATTCAAGATACCCATTATATGAAGATGACATTGATAACATTGTAGGAGTGCTTTATTTAAAAGATGTGATCGATGCATATCTTAATCAGAAAGAAGCAACACTTTCTGATATTGCAAGAGAGCCGTTTTTTGTTCATCAGACGATGAATTTATCGGTGCTTTTTCAGGAGATGCAGACCAAGAAGATTCATATGGCAATCGTTATTGATGAATACAGCCAGACAGAAGGTATTGTATCTATGGAAGATATGCTAGAGGTCATAGTAGGGAATATTTTAGACGAATATGATGTCGAAGACCGTAATATCACCAAGATTGGATGGGCAGATATTTATCTTGTACGAGGAAGTACGAGACTGGAAGAACTTGAGGATACATTAGGAATCGAATTTGACGTTGAAGATATTGAGACACTCAATGGATTTTTAATTGATCAGCTGGGACATTTACCAGAAGACAATGAAGAAATAGAAATTATCTACCAAGGATATTCCTTTAAATCTGTTGATATTCATGACAACATGATTAGACAGGTAAAGGTAGAAAAAAGGAAAAGGAAGGAAGAAGAAGATGTCAGGACACAGTAAATTTGCGAACATCAAACACAAAAAAGAAAAAAATGATGCGAAAAAAGGAAAGATTTTCACAGTCATTGGAAGAGAAATTGCAGTAGCCGTTAAAGAGGGTGGACCAGATCCAGACAACAATAGCAGATTACGTGATGTCATTGCAAAAGCAAAAGCAAACAATATGCCAAATGACACGATTGAACGTGGTATCAAAAAAGCTGCCGGAGATGCAGATTCTGTTAATTATGAGCAGATTACATATGAAGGATATGGACCAAGCGGAGTTGCGATCATCGTAGATACATTAACAGATAACAAAAACCGTACAGCATCTAATGTAAGAAATGCTTTCACAAAAGGAAATGGTAACGTAGGAACACCAGGATGTGTATCTTATATGTTCGAGAAGAAAGGACAGATCATCATCTCTAAAGAAGAATGTGAAATGGATGCAGACGATCTTATGATGATGGCATTAGATGCCGGAGCAGAAGACTTCAACGAAGAAGACGACAGCTTTGAAGTATTGACAACACCAGAAGACTTCAGTGCAGTCAGAGAAGCTTTAGAGAAGGAAGAAATTCCTATGGCAGATGCCAGTGTAACAATGATCCCTGGTACTATGGTCGAACTTACAAGTGAAGAAGATATTAAGAGTATTCAGAAAACATTAGATCTTCTTGATGAGGATGACGATGTGCAAGAAGTTTATACAAACTGGGATGAATAATCGGTTATAGATTTTATAGAATATAAAATAATAAGAACCTTAACTCAATGCATATATAATAAATGCTGGGAGTTAAGGTTCTTTTTTGCTATGATATTTGAAATTTATAATATGAATTATTACTGTTACTAAGTAATCTTCGAACACCTATAAAACTATGCATTCTCAAGTGCTTCTTTCAGATCATTGATAATATCTTTTGCACTTTCAATTCCAACGGATAAACGGATCATTCCAGGAGAAACACCAGCTTCTCTTAACTGTTCATCATTCATCTGGCGATGTGTATGACTTGCTGGGTGAAGTACCATCGTTTTGGATGCAGCAACATGAGTTGCGATGTTCGCTAATTTTAAGCTATCCATAAAACGTACTGCAGCATCACGTCCACCAGTCAGTTCAAAGGAAATAACACCACAGGTTCTTCCCTCATCCATATATTTTTGTGCTAATTCATGATATTTATCATCAGGAAGTCCGGCATAAATTACATGAGATACTTTTTCATGAGCATCTAAGAATTCAGCGACTTTCTGAGCATTTTCACAATGACGTTCTACACGTAAAGGCAGTGTTTCTAATCCAAGATTTAATAAGAAACAGTTTTCAGGGGATGGAATGGAACCAAGGTCACGCATCAGCTGTGATGTAGCTTTTGTGATATAAGCTTTCTTTCCAAATTGTTTTGTATAAACGACACCATGGTAAGATTCATCAGGTTCAGTAAGACCATGATATTTGTGTCCATAAGCGTCCCAGTCAAAGTTTCCGCTGTCAATGATCGCACCGCCAACTTGAACAGCGTGTCCATCCATATATTTAGTTGTTGAATGTGTGACGATATCAGCGCCCCATTCAAAAGGACGACAGTTGATCGGCGTTGCAAAAGTATTGTCAACGATCAATGGAACTTCATGTTCATGGGCAACCTTTGCAAATTTCTCAATATCAAGAATGACAAGTGCAGGGTTTGCAATTGTCTCTGCAAATAAAACTTTGGTATTCGGTTTGAATGCAGCAGCAATTTCTTCAGCACTTGCATCAGTATCAACGAATGTACAGTCAATTCCAAGTTTCTTTAATGTAACACCCAGAAGGTTAAATGTTCCACCATAGATTGTAGAAGCTGCAACAACATGATCTCCAGCTTCACAGATATTAAAAATCGCATAGAAGTTTGCAGCCTGTCCAGAAGAAGTAAGAAGTCCTGCAACACCTCCTTCAAGATCAGCGATTTTGGCAGCTACGGCATCGTTTGTAGGATTCTGAAGGCGCGTATAGAAATAGCCTTCTGCTTTTAAATCAAATAACTGTCCCATTTCATCGGTTGTATCATATTTGAAAGTAGTACTCTGATAAATAGGAAGTGCACATGGTTCTCCTTTCTTAGGAGCGTAACCAGAATGAAGACATTTTGTTTCTAAATCATAATGACTCATAATCATAATTCCTTTCTGTAATAAAAAATATGTATTAAATTATACTCGTAATTCCTAAAGAAAACAAGGGAAATAGAATTCAGACAATTTATCGAATTGACTAAAAAAAAAGAAAATTCGAGATTTTTTGTATAAAAGAAAAACAACTTGACAAAAAAATTATTTTTATCACACAAACCAACAAAAACATTGAAAAACTTAACGAAGTTCTTAAGATAATTTGTTGTTTTATTTTTAACGATGTGCTAAAATAAAGGTGTTATTTTTAATACTGAAAGGAGTTTCAACATGATTTATTCACATGAAGTAGAACAAATGTGTACAGTAGCTCAGGGTGTAAACCATGGAGCTGCCCCAATTCCTGAAGAAGCAAAATGGGTAAAAGCGAAAGATGTAACAGACATCTCAGGATTAACACATGGTATTGGTTGGTGTGCACCTCAGCAGGGAGGATGTAAATTAACTCTTAACGTTAAAGAAGGTATCATCCAGGAAGCATTAGTAGAAACAATCGGATGTTCAGGAATGACACATTCAGCTGCTATGGCATCTGAAATCTTACCAGGAAGAACAATTTTAGAAGCATTAAATACAGACTTAGTTTGTGATGCTATCAATACAGCAATGAGAGAATTATTCTTACAGATCGTATATGGAAGAACTCAGAGTGCATTCTCTGAAGAAGGACTTCCAATCGGTGCTGGTCTTGAAGACTTAGGTAAAGGATTAAGATCTCAGGTTGGTACAATGTACGGAACACTTAAAAAAGGTCCTCGTTACCTTGAAATGGCTGAAGGATACGTTACAGGTATCGCTCTTGATGCTGATGATGAAATCATTGGATACCAGTTTGTTAACTTTGGTAGAATGATGGACTTCATCAAAGCTGGAGACGATGCTCAGACAGCACTTGACAAGGCCAAAGGTCAGTACGGACGCGTTGATGACGCTGTTAAGATTATTGACCCAAGAAAGGAATAGGAGGTAGCGAATAATGGCTTTATTTGAATCATATGAAAGAAGAGAAAAACAGATTCTTGCTGTTTTAAAAGAGTATGGAATCAATTCTATCGAAGAAGCTGGTGAAATCACAAAAGCTGCTGGATTAGATGTTTATGCTCAGGTTGAAGGAATTCAGCCAATCTGTTTCGAAAATGCAAAATGGGCTTACACAGTAGGTGCTGCTATCGCAATCAAAAAAGGTTGCAAGAGAGCTGCAGACGCTGCTGCTGCTATCGGTGAAGGTCTTCAGGCATTCTGTATTCCTGGATCTGTAGCTGATCAGCGTAAAGTAGGTCTTGGACATGGTAACTTAGGAAAGATGCTTCTTGAAGAAGAAACAGAATGTTTCGCATTCTTAGCAGGTCACGAATCTTTCGCAGCTGCTGAAGGAGCTATCGGAATTGCTGAAAAAGCAAACAAAGTTCGTCAGAAACCTTTAAGAGTTATCTTAAACGGATTAGGAAAAGATGCTGCACAGATCATTTCCAGAATTAACGGATTTACATATGTTGAAACTGAAATGGATTATTACACAGGTGAAGTTAAAGAAGTATTCAGAAAATCTTACTCTGAAGGATTAAGAGCTAAGGTTAACTGCTACGGTGCTAACGATGTAACAGAAGGTGTTGCAATCATGCACAAAGAAGGTGTAGACGTATCTATCACAGGTAACT